>JGI12104J13512_1000831_pt1 | contig 25770 bp, 20 predicted proteins | sample TerdegcTABiofilm_FD_13512 | JGI IMG/M metagenome (IMG submission 13512)
GTTATATGGTTGTATACACCATTTTATACTTATATTAACATAAGCGTTTTTCACAAATATTCGCTTGCGGTTGATTTTTATTTTTTATGCAACGCTACTGTTGCAATATTAATTCTCTTTCGAAGGTAGAGTAAAGTTGAAACCGGTTTAAGTGAGTTAGAAATAACTTAATATTATTATTGAACAAACCCCTCAGATATTGATTTCTTGGGTGTATTAGCTCAGTTTAATTCATTAATGAATCAAACTGACATATTTCCAAGAATATTGAGGGGTTTTTACTTTTCTTTGCAGCTATATAGCAGCTATATATCTGTATTTGCCTGGAGGCATGTATTTTGCATTGTTCTATTCTATATTATAAAAAATTAAAAACAATTATAGAAAGGAGGAACTAGTTAAAAAAATCACTAGCACTGTAAATAGCATGGTATTGATGGCCAAAATTGTTCATTAGCTTGTTTATTAGCGGGGGTTGATACTATTTGTTGCGGCTTGTCGAGAAATATTAATAAAGGAGGAAAACAGGTGAATATTGTTGATTTTATAACAAGAAATGCTGAATTTTACCCCCACCGCAGAGCCATTATTTGCGGGGACGACGGGCGCGAATTTACCTGGTCGGAGTATAGCCAACTGATTAACCGGTTTGGCAACGGCTTAATTAATCTGGGAGTTCAGAAGGGCGACAGAGTAGGCATCTATCTGCCAAACGGTCCTGAATGGCTGATCGCCTTTTTTGGTGCGATGAAGATCGGCGCTGTAGCCTTGCCTTTTAATATTCTGTATAAAACCGGTGAGATATCCTATATCTTGAGTAATTCCCGGGCCAAGGTGGTTGTCGGCGCTTCGCCGGAAGTCAAACAAAATATTCTTAACATCCTGAACGAAATCCCGTCGGTGGAGAAGATCATTACCTTGGGGGAACCGTTGGAAGGGACAATTGATTTTCAATCCTTCATTTCGGAGAATTCAGATGTTCTGGCTACCGTGGACTGCGCTGAAGATGATACCGCCACGATGCTGTACACTTCCGGCACCACCGGTCGGCCCAAGGGAGTCATGCTCACCCACAAGAACTTCGTGACCAAGGCTGCGGTAAACGGCGTAGCCGAGCAAATCAGTGAGCAGGATATATTTATGACGGCGACTCCATACTGCCACATTTTTATTACCGTGACCCTGTTGGGGCCGCTGTATGTCGGGGCCAGCGTGCTCAGCATGGCGCGCTTCAACCCGGATAAGGCGCTCGATTTGCTCTCCCGCTACAGAGTTACTCACTTTGCTGGTGTGCCGACCATGTATATTTTCATGATGAATTCCTACTCGCCGGAAAAGTACGACTTAAGCGCGTGGCGTTTTAAACAAACAGCGGGCTACTCGATGCCTCCGGAACTGTTTAATAAAATTGAGAGTACTTTTGGACCGTGCTTATGTGAATATTACGGGTCTACGGAAACCGGTGCGACGGTGACTTACAACAGGGTCGGGCATAGCAAAATCGGCTCAATCGGGCCGGTGGCGCCTGGGTATTCCATGAAGGTTGTGGATGAAAACTTCAACGAGCTGCCGGCAAATGAAGTCGGTGAACTCCTAATAAAGGGAAACGGAATTTTTAAGGGCTACTGGGAAATGCCTGAAGCCACCAAGGAGGCTTTTAAAGACGGCTATTTCTGCACCGGCGACCTCGGCTACAAAGATGAGGACGGCTATTTCTATATTGTCGACCGCAAGAAAGACTTGATTTTATGCGGCGGCTACAATGTGTATCCCCGCGAAGTGGAAGATATTCTTTACCAGAACCCCAAAATTTTAGAATGTGCTATTCTCGGCAAGGAGGACCCGGACAGGGGTGAAGTGCCGGTGGCTTATATCGTTTTGAGACAAGGGGAGCAATTGACTGAAGAAGAGGTAATAGACTTCTGCAAACAGCGGATGGCTTCCTATAAAGTGCCGCGGTTTGTTAATTTTATCGATGAAATTCCCAAGAGTTCCACCGGTAAAATTCTAAAACGCATGTTAAAGGCTGACTAAACCATATGTTCTCAACTTCTGATGATCATATCAGGAGTTAAATAATATATTTAGGAAGGGATGATCGGTATGGAGGTTAAAAAGGTAGGTGTATTGGGAGCGGGCGCGATGGGCAGCGGTATTGCCCTGGTAGCGGCGCAGTCAGGCTATGATGTCGTGTTAAGCGACATTGACTTGGCTTTCGTCGATAAGGCGCTTAAATGGATCGGCAGCTTCTTGAACAAAAGCGTGGAAAAAGGCAAAATGACTGCTGAACAGAAAGACGCGGTGCTGGGCAGGATTGCCCGGACGACCGGTGTCGATGAATTTGGCGATGTTGATATGGTTATTGAGGCTATAATCGAAGACCTGCAGGTTAAAAAAGACAGTTTTACCCAGCTTGACCAGGTCTGCAAGCCGGAAGCCTTGTTAACGACCAACACCTCATCAATGTCCATAACGCAAATCGCGTCTTCCACCAAGCGGCCGGAGCAGGTTGCGGGTCTGCATTTCTTTAACCCCGCGCCGATAATGAAATTAGTCGAAATAATCAGGGGTTATTCCACCAGTGATGATACTGTCAAGATTCTTACTGACGTAACGGTTAAATTCGGTAAAAAACCGATTGTGGTGAAAAAAGATTCACCGGGTTTTGTGGTTAACCGGGTCATGATGGCTCAATTCATTGAAGCAATCAAGCTGGTTGAAGAAGGAGTGGCGACACCGGAAGATATCGATATCGCGGTCAAGGCGGGTTTGAACTATCCCATGGGTCCTTTTGAATTACAGGATTTTACCGGGGTTGATATCGGTTATCACGTCGCCAATTACTTCACCGATGAGTTTAAAGACAGGCGCTGGAATCCTCCCCTGCCTCTCAAGGAACTGATTCGCGCCGGCCGGCTGGGCCGCAAGACAGGCGCGGGATGGTACAACTATTAAATCAAAAGATAAATAAGGAGCTAATGGTTATGTATGAGACTATCGCTCTGCAAATTGAGGAAGGAACAGCCACCATATCTTTAAACAGGCCGCCGGTCAACGCTTTGAGCACCCGGCTCTTTCAGGAACTCGCGCAAGCCGCGGCTGAGCTTGACGCGGACCCTGCCGTCCGGGTGGTAGTTATCACCGGGTCCGGAGACAAAGCGTTCGCGGCCGGCGTCGACATAAGTGAAATGAAGGACCTGACTCCGGTTGGCGCTTATCAATTCTGCAAGACGGCCAGAAAAGCTTTCGGCTCGATTGAAAATATGAGCAAGCCGACCATAGCCGCTGTGAACGGACTGGCGCTTGGCGGCGGCTGCGAGCTGGCCCTGACCTGCGATTTCCGGCTGGCGGCGGAGACAGCCAAATTTGCCCTGCCGGAGATTAATCTGGGGATTATTCCCGGCGGCGGCGCCACGCAGCGGTTGCCCCGCCTGCTTGGAGTCGCCCGGGCGAAGGAACTGCTCTTCCTGGGAGAAATGATCGACGCCAATCAGGCCGGTCAATACGGCTTGGTCAGCAAAGTGGTCCCGGCGGCCGAACTGGCGCGGGAGGCGAAAACCCTGGCCGGGAAGCTGGCGGTGAAGTCTGCGCACGCGCTGGGTGTAATAAAGAATTCCGTAAATTCAGGGCTGAATATGAGCTTGTCCGAAGCACTGGATTTTGAGACGAAAAATTTCATCCTGGCATTTGCCAGCGATGACCGCCGGGAAGGAATCGGCGCCTTCATGGAAAAGCGCAAGCCTGTTTTTACGGGCAAGTAGTGATAACAATAAATAATACAAGGTCAAGACTGGAGGAGACTGTATGAGAAACGTTTGTGTAGTGGCCGGCGGACAGTCAGTGTGGGGAATGCGCCAGGCCAGCGAGCGGGATATGTTCCAGGAGGCCGGTAAAGCCGCTTTTGCGGAAAATCCGGCAATTACCAATAAGGATGTTGACGGGTTGATTGTTGGTTCGGCCTATACTGAGCGCTGTTCCTTCCAAACCCACCTGGCTCCGGTAGTGGCTGAGAGTCTTGGGATCAAACCTGTTAATATTTGTTGCCGGGTGGAACTGCTGTGCGCCACCGGCAGCAGCGGCATTATTCTTGCCGATGCGATGATCAGGAGCGGGAAGGCCGACGTGGTGATGGTCATCGGCGGTGAAAAGCTGTTCACCCCCCAGCGGTGGGAAGTCAACTACAGCGAACTTGCTTCCGTGGACCATGACTGGGACGGCACGCAGGGGCTGGGCCTGCCGCCGCCGGTATTTTCCGCGGTAGCTCAAGAGCATATGAAGCTGTACGGCACCACTGAAGAGCAACTGGCCATGGTATCGGTGAAGAACCGCCGCAACGGCCTGAATAATAAGAAGGGTCAGTACCAGGAGGCGATCACCCTGGAGCAGGCTATGAACGCCAGGGCCATCGTACGCCCCATGAAGCTTTTCGATTGCTGTCCGGTCACCGACGGGGCCGCGGCAATTATCCTGGCGGCGGAAGAAAAAGCCAAATATTTAACCGACAAGCCGCTTGTATACATCAGAGGCACCGGACAGGCCACCCTGCACAACATGTCCGCCAATATGCGTAACTGGTCGACCTGGGAGTCCCTGAGAATCGCGGCCAAACAAGCCTATGCCAAAGCCGGCATCACGGCCAAAGACGTTAATGTCGCGCAAACCCATGACTGTTTTACCATCTCGGAGATTATCGAAACCGAAGACCTCGGATTTTGCGAAAAAGGCGAGGGCGGCCCCTTCGTCCAGGCAGGCCAATCCGACTTCGGCGGGCAAGTGCCGATCAACACGGACGGCGGCTTGCTGTCCTGCGGGCACCCCTTTGGGGCGACGGGCATCCGCCAGGGGATTGAAATCATGCACCAGCTAAGGGGTGACGCGGTGCGCCAGGTGGAAGGGGCCCGGATCGGCCTTACCCATAACCTGAGCGGTTTCATCGCCGCGCACACGGTATTAATTTACGGGAGGGATCTGGACTAATGAGTATTGTTGAAGGAAAATATGCTGTGACCATGGACATGTGGCCGCTGCAGAGCAAGGAAATGACCCGGATTTACCCGTTTTACGACAACCTCAAAGAAGGGCGGTTCACCACCACCCGCTGCCGTGATTGCGGCACCCGGGCCTTTCCGCCCAGGGTGGTCTGCCCCGAATGCTTGTCTGAAAACCTGGAGTGGGTGGATCTGCCGCTCAAAGGCCAGGTTCTGATCGTGACGGAAGAAGAGGTGGGAGTGCCGGTAGGGTTTGAAACCCCTTTGATTCACGCCATGATTAAACTGGACGATCAACTGACGGTTTTCGCGCGGGTGATGAACTGCAAAATGGGTGAACTGAAGGAGGGCGACGAAGTAAAACTGGTTGTCTACCCGGTAGATCCGCTGCCGGTTGACGGTAAGAAAGGTGCGATTAACCTTCAGGAAAGAGTTTTTTATGCTTTTGAAAAAGCCTGAAAAATTTTTATCAGTTTTTTGCGGGTGAAAACAATAACAGGCTGAAGGGGTGAGGACTTGAACTTTGAACTTGATAAGGAACTGTTGTTTTTAAAAGAAATGGTGCGGGATCTGGTGCAGGAAAAAGTGGCTCCCCGGGCCGCGGAAATTGACGAGCAGGATGAGTTTCCCTGGGATATCAAGGAAGCCCTGGCGGAACACGAGATACTGGCCATGCCTTTCCCGGAGGAGTACGGCGGGACAGGCGGCAAAGTGCTTCCCATGGTTATCGCGATAGAAGAAATAGCCAAAGTCAGTGCCAGCGTGGCCATGATCCCGAGTGGCCAGTGCCTCGGTTCGGTAGCTATTATCCTTGCCGGGACGGAAGAACAAAAACAACGGTTCCTGCCCGGCCTGGCCAGCGGAGAAAAGATGTGCGCCTACGGTCTTACCGAGCCAAATGCCGGTTCCGACGTGGGAGGCATGCAGAGTACCGCTGTGCTGGATGGAGATGAATATATAATCAACGGCACCAAACGTTTCATTACTTTTGGCAATATAGCCGATATTCTTACGGTGTTTGCCAAAATAGTAGATAAGAACACCGGAGAAAAAAAATTGTCTTGCTTCGTGGTGGAAAAGGGAGAAGGCCTGGTTGTCCGTAATTTGGAGCACAAGATGGGCGTAAAGGGCACACCGACGGCAGAGCTGTTCTTTGACAACATGCGGGTTCCTGCGGCCAACCTACTGGGCGCGGAAGGAGACGGGTTCAAAATCGCCATGCAGGTGCTTGACAAAACCAGGTCAGAAGTAGCGGCCCAGGCCCTTGGCATAGCCCAGGGCGCCCTTGACTACGCGGTGCAGTACGCGCGTGACCGCGTGCAGTTCGGCAGCCCCATCGGTAAGTTCCAGGCCATCCAGATGAAGCTTGCCGATATGGAGATGAAAACACAAGCAGCGCGCTACCTGACCTATGTGGCGGCAGACAAGTACGACCGCAAGGCCCATGACCGGGGGAAATATTCAGCCATAGCCAAGGCTTTCGCCTCCGACGCGGCGATGTACGTTACCACAGAAGCCATCCAGATCTTGGGCGGCTACGGTTACAGCAAGGAGTACCCGGTGGAGAGGATGTTCCGGGATGCCAAGATTCAGCAGATTTACGAAGGAACAAACGAGATCCAGCGCATAGTGATCGCCCGGAGCCTGTTGGGCCGCGGTTTTTAATAGCGGGGAGGGATAAAAGGTGCAAATCATGGTCTGTTTGAAACAAATACTCGATCCGGAACTGCCGCCGCGGGATTTCCGGCTGGAGAAGGGAGAAATGACCCCCGCCGCTGAAGGCGTGCCCCTGGTGATGAGTTCGTTTGACCAGAACGCGCTGGAAGTAGGGCTGCAATTGCGGGAAAAAATGGCCGGGGCGACTGTGACCGCGGTAACAGTCGGTCCGGAGGGCGCCGAGGATGTCCTGCGCAAGGCCCTGGCCGTGAAAGCGGACCGGGCTGTCCGGGTGCCGCTGGAGCAAGACAGTAAGCTCTCCGGCGGTATTGTAGCCGGCCTGCTTGCGGGCGCGGCCAGGGAGCTGGGCGCGGACCTGGTGCTCTGCGGGCGGCAGGCCGGCGACTGGGACGGCGGCCAGGTAGGGTTGATACTGGCGGAAGAACTGGGCTGGCCGGGCGCCAATCTGGTGACAGGCATTGAGCCCGGGTCCGGCGGGCTGGTTCTAAAGTGTGAACTCGACGAAGGATATGAAGTGCTTGAAGGAAACGCGCCTCTTGTGGCGGTTGTTACCAACCACGAGACAAACGTTCTTCGCATAGCCAAGGTAAAGGACACCATGGCGGCCATGCGTAAAAAAGTTGAGCAGATTAACGTGGCACCGCAAGGCGGCCGCTTAGAGCTGGCGAGTCTGGAGATTCCGGTCAAAGAGGTTAACTGTGAGATCATACCAGGCGAAGACGGCGTGGAAAAAGCAAACAATTTATTCAAGCGGTTGTTGGAGCTAAAAGTTTTGTAGGACTTTTGCACGTACATGACTAGCGGTAAGATTGGGGGAAGAAAAATGTCCTTAGTGCTGACCTGTTTATTCGATCAAGGAAGCCTGTCCCGGGACAGCCTGGAGGTTCTCGGCGCCGGTAAAAGCATCGCTGCAGAACTGGGAGCTGAGTTGGCAGCCGCGGTAGTCGGCGCGGAAACCGGCGCGATAGGCGCGGCAGCCGGGGAATACGGGGCAAGCAAAATATATGCGGTGCAAGACGCCGCGCTGGCACAGTATTACTGCGAAGGATACCTGGCCGCGCTGGAAGCGGTCTGCCGGGAGTGCGAACCGGCAGTGGTCCTGTTCGTAACCAACGCGCCAGGACGCGAAATGGCGCCCAGGCTGGCCAAGCGGTTGGGCAGGACGGCTCTTGTCGACTGTCTGAGCTTTAACGCGGATAAAGAAACCGGCTCCATTGTCTTTACCAAGCCGGTGTTCGGCGGCAAGGCGATGGCGCAGGTGGCGATGAGTGACGCCCCGGCTGTGGTCGCCCTGCGCCGGCGCAGTTTTGAACCCGCCCAGCCGGAGCAAGCGGCAGCGGAAACAATCCAGGTCAAGCCGCCCGCCATTCCTCCCAACCCTTTTAAATTAATTGAGCGGGTGGAGGAACAGCAGGCAGGCGTCCGCCTGGAGGATGCCAGGGTGGTGGTATCCGGGGGGCAGGGGCTCGGCGGGCCGGAAAACTTCGCCCTGCTGGAAGAACTGGCCGGCCTGCTCGGAGGCGCTGTCGGCGCCAGCCGGGTAGCGGTAGACAGTGGCTGGGTCAGCAGTTCCAAACAAGTGGGGCAAACCGGCAAGATCGTCGCGCCGGACATTTACCTGGCGGTGGGTATCTCCGGAGCCTGCCAGCACCTGGCCGGGTGCTCCGGCTCCAAGGTCATCGTGGCTATTAATACCGACTCCGAGGCGCCGATTTTTGGGGCGGCCAGGCTTGGGGTAATCGGCGACTACAAAGAAGTTCTGCCGCCGCTGATCGAAAAAGTAAAAGAAATGGCTTAGGTTGACGGAATATGCATAACGGCCTCTTGCACGGGGCCGTTTGCATAATATTGGAGAGAGGGAGGAGTCGATATGGGACTGCCCGGCATAATTGTTTTTATTATTATTTTAGCTGGAGCTATCGGGCTTTTCGCCATGGCTATACGGCAACGCTATCTAATCCTGCGTTTGGGCCAGCCCGAAAACCGGTTCGACCAAATTGGTGAGCGGGTGAAATCATTATTTGTTTACGTGCTCGGCCAGAAAAAAGTATTGGATGAAGCATATCCCGGGCTGCTGCACGTGCTCATCTTCTGGGGTTTCTTAGTTCTCGCCCTGGGTGAACTGCAGTTTTTCGGAGAAGGATTGTATCCTGGATTCGTTTTGCCTTTATTGGGTCATTACCCGGCTTTTTACCTGATTCAGGATTTATTCGCGGTTTTAGTGCTGGCCGGTGTTCTTATGGCGGCCTGGCGCCGCTATGTGGTCAAACCGGACCGGCTTGAGCGCAACCTTGACGCGGCCATTATTTTATCGCTGATCACCGGGGTGGTTCTTACCCTTTTTATAGCAAACGGATTCAGGGCGGCCATTCACCCGGCGGCTTCGGCAGCGGCGCCGGTAACGGCGGTTGTCTCGTACTTCCTGGGCAAACAAGGCTGGAGCCTGGCTACTTTAAACTTACTGTATTATATTTTTTGGTGGGCGCATGTTTTAATCATTCTTGCTTTTTTGGTCTTTATTCCTTACTCCAAACACATGCATTTAATCGCCTGTCCCTTCAATACATTTTTCCGCTCCCTCAATCCCATGGGAAAAATGCTTCAGCCGCTTGATTTCGAGGATGAGCAGGCGACTCTGGGGGTAAGAAAAATTACAGATTTCAGCTGGAAGCACCTGTTGGACCTGCTGACCTGCACCCAGTGCGGCCGCTGCCAGGACAACTGCCCCGCTTATCTGAGCAATGCACCCCTTTCATCAAAGCGGTTTATTAATAATATGAAAGAACACTTGCTGGAGTGCGGGAAAGAAAGCAGCCCCGGCATAGCTCATGCCTACGCGGAACAGAACGAGTCAGGCGGGGAGACCGGGCGCCTGGTGGAAAGCAGCCTGATCGGCAGTGCTGTGGCGGAAGAAGAATTGTGGTCGTGTAAAACCTGCGGCGCGTGCCAGTATATTTGCCCGGTGATGATCGAACACGTGCCTAAAAATATCAACCTGCGCCGCTATCTGGCGATGGAAGAGGCTTCCTATCCCAGCGGCGTAGACAACGCCATCCGCTGTCTGGAGGACCGGGGCCACCCTTACAAAGGCACAATGGCCTCGCGCTCAAGCTGGTTTCGCGGTTCTTGGGCCGAAGACCTGGTCAAGGAAAACAACAAAGAGGTCCTTTTCTGGGTTGGCTGTACGGCGGCCCTCGACGACCGCAGCATGAAGATAGCCCAGGCGTTTGCCGCACTGCTCAAACGCTCCGGGGTGCGGTTCGGGATATTAGGAGAAAAAGAAAATTGCTGCGGGGATCCGGCCCGGCGCCTGGGAAACGAATTTCTGTATGACGGCCTGGTCCGGGATAATATCAACCTATTTAAAAAGCATAAGGTTAAAACCATCGTAACAACATGCCCGCATTGCTACAATGCCTTTAAAAACGAGTATCCGCAGACAGATAGTGCATTCAGCAAGAATTATGAAATATATCATCACACTGAATATCTGGCTAAATTGTTAGAAGAAAAGAAGCTCGTCATAGCAAGCGCTTTCACGGAGACGGTAACTTATCATGATCCCTGCTACCTGGGCCGGTACAACGATATTTTTGATATTCCGCGGAAAATTCTGCAAAATATTAGCGGTTTAAAACTAATTGAGATGCAGAGGAACAAGGGCAGAAGTTTTTGCTGCGGCGGCGGTGGCGGCGGCGCCTGGATGGAAGAGGAAGGCACCAGGGTAAACCATATGAGGGCGGAGCAGGTTTTTGCAGCCGGCGCGGAGGTGTTATGCACGGCCTGTCCTTTCTGCATGACCATGATGAATGACGGGATCAAGGTGAAGCAGGCGGGTCAGGACAAGGCGGTTAGGATTTATGATCTGGCGGAAATATTGGAAACCGTGACGCAAAAAATTTCATAGTAAAGAAAAAGCGGTGAAAATCTACGGAAGAAATTATAAAGCATTTTCGCTTGTGAATATAGCAAAAAAATTTGGGATAAGTGTGAATAACTTTACAGGGAGTAATAAACAGATAACTCTCTAAAAGTTAACATCCTCCCTTAATTTAGAGGGCGATTGCAAAATCACCCTCTTTTTTTCATCAGCTTGGAAATTATGCTGAGCAAAACGCCGAGTTTGACCGAACCCGGGGCGATTAGACTCGTAGAATTATTTTGAATGATTTGAAGGAAATAAATATTCAAACTAGAATAAATAATTTGGACTTTAAAATAGCGCGCGTATACTTTGATAAATGTTCCAAGGTACTCTTATCAAAGGGAGGACGGCATTTTATGAATATTTCAGATTTGATAACAATAAACGCCAACCGGTATCCTAACCGTAATGCCGTGATTTGTGGGGATGACGGGCGCGAATTGACCTGGCGGGAATTTAACCGGATGGTCAGCCGGTTAGGTAACAGCTTAAAAAAAATGGGAGTTAAAAAAGGGGATCGGGTGGGTATTTACCTGCCCAATTGTCCCGAATGGCTGATAACCTTTTTTGGAGTAATGAGAATTGGGGCAATAGCGCTGCCGTTCAATATCCTTTATAAGAGCGGCGAAATCTCCTATATTTTGAACGATGCCCGGGTTAAACTGGTTGTCGGGGCCGCGCGGGAGGTTAAGCAAAATATATTAAACATTCTTGAGACCATTCCTTCAGTGGAAAAGATCGTGACCCTGGGGGAAACAGTGGCAGGAGCAGTCGACTTTTATGCTAATATTTCGGAAAATTCCGACATATTAATGGGCGAGGATTGCCATGATGATGACGTGGCAGCCATGCTTTACACCTCTGGAACCACCGGACAGCCCAAGGGAGTTATGCTTTCCCATAAAAACTTCATGACTAAAGCGGCTTTAAACAGCGCCGCGCTGCTGTTGAATGAGCAAGATGTATTTATGACAGCCGCGCCTTACTGTCATATCTTTATTACGGTTACCTTGCTGGGGCCGTTTTACACCGGAGCCGCTGTGCTAAGCATGTCACGCTTTAATCCGGACAAGGCTCTTGAGCTACTCTCCCGCTACCGGGTCACCCACTTTGCCGGTGTTCCGACCATGTATATTTTTATGCTGAATTCCTATTCCCCGAAAAAATATGATCTTACCGCATGGCGTTATAAACAAACGGCGGGATACTCCATGCCGCCGGAGCTTTTTAATAAAATTGAGCAAACATTCGGCCCTGGGTTATGTGAGTTCTATGGTTCTACGGAAACCTGCGCCACGGTGACTTATAACAGACTCGGGCACAGTAAAATCGGCTCAATCGGGCCGGCCGCGCCGGGATATTCGCTAAAAATCGCAGACGAACAAGGCAACGAACTGCCGGTGGGCGAAGTGGGGGAAATCCTGGTAAAGGGGCCGGGAGTCTTCAGAGGTTACTGGGAGAGGCCCGGCGCCACAAAGGATGCTTTCAAGGACGGTTATTTCCGTACCGGCGACCTTGGCTGCCGCGACGAAGAAGGCTATTACTATATTGTCGACCGCAAGAAGGATCTGATCTTGAATGGAGGTTATAATGTTTACCCCAGGGAAGTGGAAAAGATCCTTTACCAGAATGACAAAATTCTGGAATGCGCTGTAATAGGCGAAAAAGACCCGGACAGGGGCGAAGTGCCCGTGGCCTTCGTTGTATTGAAGGAAGACGGGCAGCTAAGTGAAGCGGATCTAATTGACTTTTGCAAGAAAAATATGGCTTCCTATAAGGTGCCGAGATATATCAAGTTTATCGATGAAATGCCGAAAAACTCTACCGGCAAAATTATGAAGCGGTTGTTGAAAGAGGCCTGAGAACTTCTGACTTTGTCTTGTCAGACTCTCTCCAACAACCCCTTTTCCCTGTCTTCCGCGGTCTTTTCCTTGACCTTGTAATGGATTTTCTTCCCTGTCGCCGTGTACGGCAGCTCTTCCACAAACCGGTAGTACCTGGGCTTCTTAAATTGCGCCAGCATAAGATGGTTGCGGCAGTACTGGTCCAGTTCCTTGGCAGTGAGTGAAGGGTCATTCTTGACAACATAAGCCGCGACTGCTTCACCGCGCGTCTTGTCGGGCACACCGACGACAACAGATTCCTTCACCTTGGGGTGTCCGTTAAGTACTTCTTCCACCTGCACCGGGTGAATGTTTTCTCCCGCGCAGATGATCATGTCGTCTTTTCTTCCCACCACAGTGATGTAATTGTCCTCGTTCCAGGTTCCCAGGTCGCCGATGTATATCCATCCCTTGTAAAAAACCCTTTCTTCCTCGGCCGGACTGTTAAAGTAGCTGTAAGAGCACTTGGCGTGCGACTTGATGATTATTTCACCGACTTCTTTACCGTCTTTCGCCGCGTAGTCGTCCGGTTCAGCCCTCCGGTCCGGATAGACCTTGACCACCGCCGCCTCGTCGTCGGTGCAGGATCGTCCCGCGGAACCCGCCATCTGCGGCAGGTCAAACGGCCGCAGGAAAGTATTCCAGAAGGCTTCCGTGGTTCCATAGCCGTTGTAGATATTGGGAGTAAGTACTTTTTGGAATTTAATGCAGGCTTCCCTTTCCAGGGGGGCACCCATGGTGACAATTCCTTTAATTGTATGCAAGTTCTTTGCCTCTTTGGCCTGTAGGTCATGCAGCAATTTCAACATCGGCGGGGCGCCGATTAGGAAGGTAATGCCGTAGCTTTCCACATGTCCCAGGCATGCTCTGGGGTTGAATTGTCTCAGCACCACCACTTCGCCTCCCACGTAAAGCGTGGGGCAGGGGCCGCCGGAATGCAGACCGCCGCGGTGAAACCAGGGGCTCATATTCATGGTCTTGTCCGCCGGGTTAAGCGGGAAGTGCATGATCACGTCATGAGCTGTGAATATTTCGTTAAGGTTGTTTAAGGGCACACCCTTGGGCATACCCGTGGTGCCTGAAGTGTACAGACGGGTGGTTTCATCGTATATGCTGGTGGGTTGTTTAATGCCGGGGTCGCCTTCCGGCCGGTTTTTGACGTATTCACCGTATGTAAGGGAACCGGCAAAAGGTTTTTCGTTGCCGCGGAATTCCACCATCACCACCCGGCGCGGTTTGTGTTCGGCCATGTGCAGGGCTTTCTCAGCCATGTCCCTGATTTCTTCGTCGAAAACATAAACGGCCGGCTTGCTTTCATCAAGAATATAAGCGGTTTCGCCCGGGGAAAGACGGAAATTGATCGGGCAGTTGACGGCGCCTATTTTCTGCGGCGCCAGGTAGCAAAAAATAAATTCAGCTGAATTTAAAAGTTGGTAGACAATCACTTCACCCTTTTTCAGTCCGTCGGCAAGAAAAGCATGGGCCAGCCTGTTGCATTCCCTGTTGAGCTGCGAGTAAGTCCAGCTTTTTTTTCTGAGCGGACAGGTGAGAGCATTCTTCTGGGGAAAGCGGTCCACATTTCGCAGAAAACCGTTGAGATAGGTGAAGTTGTTTTCAAAAAGATCCTTGAAAGTATTGGTGTGATAAGTGATACTGGACATAGATCCCCTCTCCATTGCGCTTTTATTTAATATTATATTTTGGTAAAATATTAAAGTAAATGAAAAATAGGATTATTTTATTAAAGATTAAAATTTAATTTCGTGAGGGGTGCTCATTTTTTAGAAAGTTGTCTTGTTGCTTGGGAAAAATTACGGGAGGGACCTTTTTGCGTGATAGAATAGTTATTACTGGCATGGGGGCGGTAACTCCCCTGGGGATAGGAACGGAAGCCTACTGGAAGGGATTGATCAAGGGCGAGTGCGGCATAGAAAGAATTACTCTTTTGGACCCTGCGCCGGTGCAGTGTCAGATCGGGGCGGAGGTTAAGAACTTTGTCCCAAACGCGTTTATGCCTGCTAAGCTTGTCCGGGAGAGTGACCGTTTTATCCAGTTTGCCCTGGCGGCTGTTCAAATGGCGGTTGAAGACAGCGGGATCGATCTTGCCGGAGAGGATCCTTTTCGGGTCGGGGTGGTGTTCGGGACGGCAATAGGCGGGATTATCACCGTTACCGGAGAACAGACCAAGCTTCTAAACGGTTCACGCATTGGCCCGCACTTTGTGCCTAAGTTTCTAACCAACATGGCTTCCGGTCAGGTGGCGATACGCTACGGGATTAAAGGTCCCAATCTTACTGTAACCACTGCCTGCGCCTCGGGAGCGGACGCGGTGGGGGCTGCCATGCACATGCTGAAAAGGGGTGAAGCCGATGTGGTGATTGCCGGCGGGGCTGAGTCGTTGTTCTGTTTGCTGATGCTTGCCGGGCTTTGCTCGGCAAGGGCGCTGTCCTGCCGCAATAATGAGCCTGGGAAGGCTTCCCGCCCATTTGACAGGCAACGTGACGGCTTTGTCATGGGTGAAGGGGCGGGGGCCTTGATCGTTGAGACCCTTGAGCATGCGGCGCGGCGGGAAGCACATGTGCTGGCCGAGCTGGCGGGCTATGGCCGTTGCGGGGATGGCTACCATGCTGTCGTTCCGGCGCCCGATGCTGCCGGAGAGATCCACTGCATGCGCAAGGCCCTGGAAGACGCCGGTATTTCGGTGGATGAGGTGGACTATATTAACGCGCACGGCACGTCAACGGTTTTGGGTGACCAGGTGGAGACAAAGGCCATTAAAGAGGTTTTCGGTCCCAGGGCCTACAAAATACCGGTCAGCTCCACCAAAGGAGCCACCGGACACTTGATGGGCGCCGGCGGAATAACCGAACTCATCGCAAGTGTGAAAGCCGTCCGGGAAGATTTGCTCCCGCCGACAATCAATTATGCACATCCCGACCCGGCCTGCGACCTGGATTACGTGCCCAATGCCGCCCGGCGGGCGACAGTGCGGGTGGCGATGTCCAATTCATTCGGCTTCGGAGGACAGAACGCCAGCCTGCTGGTAAAGAAATATGAATAGCAGGGTCGGATGATCCTGGTATTCTTGGATGCGGAGGTAATCGATTGGTGTATTTGAGCTGGGTGTTGGCCTTTATCACCGGTGCGGCCGTTGGCAGCTTCCTTAACGTTTGCATCTGCCGGATGCCGGTGGGAAAGTCGGTTATCCGACCACCCTCGCACTGTCCGGATTGCCGGCATCGTTTGAGGATTTTCGATCTCATTCCTATTTTAAGTTACCTCTTTTTAAAAGGAAAATGCCGCTACTGCGGCCGCCGGATAGCCTGGCAGGATCCGGTGGTGGAATTAGTCACCGGTCTCCTTTTTGTCCTGGCTTTGGCTAAGTACGGGATTACCTTCGGTGTTCTGCGGCCGGTTGTGCTGTTTGCCGTAATTGTGCCGGCGACTGTTTTTGACTTGCGGTACAAAATCATACCTGACGAGTTGAATCTGGCAGGCCTTGTTCTTGGCGTTCCCCTGATGCTTGAATCAAAGGAAGCGCTATTTTCCTGCGTTATTGGATTTTTAGCGGGCGGCGCACTGCTTTTTGTCATCGCGTTGGTCTCGCGCGGCGGCATGGGCGGCGGCGACATCAAGCTTGCTGCCGTGTTGGGCCTGCTGCTCGGCTGGAAACAATTGCTGATTGCGCTGTTTTTGGCCTTTGCGGCGGGGAGCGTTGCCGGTATGACTATGCTTATGCTAAAACTGGCCCGGCTGAAGGAGCCCATTCCTTTTGGGCCTTATCTGGCTCTGGGGTCAGCGTTTGCGATTTTAGCCGGGGATAAGGTAATAAAATGGTATTTGGGGTTCTGCCGATGGTGACCACTGATGAAATACTTGCGCTTGCTTTTAGAATAGGTGCTTCAGACGTCCATATCACGGTCAACAGCCCTCCGGCTTTTCGTCTGCACGGAAAGCTGCTGCCTTTTGACGCGCCGGAGTGGCATGGCGGACTTGGCGCGGATTTTTCAGCAATCCGCAAGCTGACACCGGAAGATACTGACTTGTTAGTCCGGCAAATCATGACTGAAGGTCAGTATCATAAATTCCAGGAAACCGGGGAGTATGACTTTTCTTACGCCATAACGGGCGTTTGCAGGTTCCGGGTTAACGCGTTCAAGCAACAGGGCAGCGCCGGTTTGGCCGTGCGCCTGATCAATTCCGAGGTTCTATCTTTTCAGGAACTTGGCCTGCCGGAAGTGCTGGCTTCCTTATGCCGCAAGCCGAGGGGGCTGGTGCTGGTAACGGGTCCTACCGGCAGCGGCAAATCCACCACTTTGGCCTCCATGATTAATCAAATCAACGAGGAAAGCAGGCGCCACATCATCACCCTTGAAGATCCGATCGAGTTTGTGCACCGGCATAAGAAAAGCCTGATCAACCAGCGCGAGGTGGGCAGAGACACCAGATCATTCGCCAGCGCCCTGCGGGCGGCCATGCGCGAGGACCCGGACGTCATCCTGGTAGGTGAAATGCGCGACCCTGAGACAATCGGGATCGCCATGACGGCGGCCGAAACCGGCCACTTGGTTTTGGGCACACTGCATACTGTCAGCGCGGCCCAGACTATCGACAGAATTATTGATGTTTTCCCGCCCCACCGGCAGCAGCAAATCAAGGTGCAAGTGGGCAATACCATCCAGGGTGTTGTCGCCCAGACGCTTATTCCCAGGATTGACAAGCCCGGCCGGGTTGCGGCGATTGAGATTATGGTCGCCACGCCGGCCATTCGCAATCTCATCCGTGAAGGCAAGACCTATCAAATCGTCAGCCAAATGCAGACAGGCGCCAAGTATGGAATGCAGTCTTTGGACATGGCCTTGCGCAGTATATTCATGAAAAAGATGATCAGCAGAGAGGAAGCTTTAAACCACGCTGCCGACCCGGAAACATTATCAAAGATATTATAGTAATCTACTTAGCGTAAAGCTAAGCGAATTCACTAAGAACGAGTGAGTTGTATTTATGGCTAAAATAGAAATTAAAGAAAACATAGATATGTTCAGGTGTCCTATATGCGGAAAGAGAATGGAGACTGATGATTTAAAAAGTATAGTTTGTTTAAATAAGCATTGTTTTGATTTATCTAAAAAGGGTTATGTTAACTTTTTGTTAAGTCCGGTCAAGACTGATTATGACAAAAAGATGTTTGCGTCAAGAAGAATTATATTTGACAGTGGTTTTTTCGACCCAATGATGGAACAGGTAAGTGAACTCATTATTGAGAAAGCTCATAATAAATATGTTGATAAGATTAAAATACTGGATGCCGGGTGCGGGGAAGGTTCTCATTTAGCGCAGCTGATCAGTAATTTGTGTGGTCAAACAGGTGTTAATATTCAGGGAGTCGGTATCGATATTTCTAAAGAAGGGATACAAATCGCTGCGAGGAAGTATCCTGAGAGCATTTGGTGTGTCGCTAATTTGGCCAAAACTCCTTTTACTGATAAACAATTCAATATGATTCTGAACATTTTATCTCCTTCCAATTACGCGGAGTTTAACAGGATTATTAAAGAAGACGGAATACTCGTCAAGATTGTGCCGGGGGATAATTATCTGAGAGAATTAAGAAGCGCTTTTTATAAACAAACTGATAAAGAGACATATTCGAACGAGAGGGTGGTCAAACTCTTTAGTGATAAATTTGAGATACTGGCTGTGCGGCAAATACTATATACTATGACGGTTAAAGAGAATATGGAGCACCTTGTTAAAATGACTCCTTTATCGTGGGGGGCGGCAGATGAAAAGATTCAAAAGGTTCTTGACTATGGATTAAACAACATAACCGTGGATTTAAGCGTTATTCTTGGTAAGAAGAAAAGCTGAAGGCCGAACAAACTACATAATAGTTTTATGAAGCTTTTTTGTAAAGAACAATTATACTATAATGATATGATAGATACTGCAAACAGGACAGAGGAGATAATTATGAAGTCGCTGGTTCTGGCCGAAAAACCCAGCGTGGCTAAAGAAATTGCCAGGGTGTTGAAATGCACCGGTAAGAATAAAGGATATCTGGAGGGACCGCGGCATGTGGTGACTTGGGCGCTGGGCCACCTGGTTACCCTTGCCGAACCGGAGGATTATGACAGCAAGTATAAGCAATGGAACCTGGACGACCTGCCGATGCTCCCCGCCAGGATGAAATTAAAAGTAATCAGGCAAACTTCCCACCAGTATCAGGTAGTCAGGAATTTAATGAAGCGAGGAGACATCGGTGAACTGGTGATTGCCACCGACGCCGGGCGGGAAGGCGAACTGGTGGCGCGGTGGATCATGGTTCTGGCCAACTGGAAGAAGCCGTTCAGGCGCTTGTGGATTTCTTCCCAGACAGACGATGCCATCAAGGAAGGTTTCGCCAATTTAAAAGCCGGGGCGGCTTACAATAATTTATTTGACGCGGCTGTTTGCCGGGCGCAGGCCGACTGGCTGATCGGGTTGAACGTGACCCGGGCTTTGACGTGCAAGTTCAATGCCCAGTTGACCGCCGGCCGGGTGCAGACTCCCACCCTGGCCATGATTGTGAACCGTGAAAACGAAATAAAACAATTCGTTCCGGTGGACTACTGGACTGTACGGGCGGACTTCGGCGACTATTTTGGCGACTGGCGGGACTCTTCCGGGAAAAACAGGATTTTCAACCAGGCAAGGGCGGAAGAAATTGTCAATAAAATTAAAGGCCAGGCGGGCGTGATCAAAGAAGTCCGCACAGAGAGCAAAAGTGAGCCGCCCCCCCTGGCTTACGACCTGACGGAACTGCAAAGGGACGCCAATAAACGGTATGGGTTTTCAGCGCAAAAAACCCTCTCCGTGCTGCAGGATTTATATGAGCGGCACAAGCTGGTCACCTATCCGCGGACAGATTCCCGCTATATCACCACTGATATAGTGCCAACCTTGCCGGCCCGGCTAAAAAGCATCGCCGCCGGCCCTTATGCCGCGCTGGTCAAGCCGCTGCTGCAAAAAGCGTTGCAGCCGACGAAACGCTTTGTTGACAACAGTAAAGTCGGCGACCACCATGCCATTATTCCCACCGGCCAGTCATTGCAGCTTGCGGCCCTGTCGGCGGAGGAAAAGAACCTTTACGATCTAATTGCCAGGCGGTTCATCGCTGTTTTATACCCGCCTTACCGCTACGGCCAGACCACGCTGACCACGGCGGTAAACGGCGAGCATTTTTACTCCAGCGGCAGGGTGGTCAAGGAGCCGGGCTGGCGGGCCGTGACCGCCAAGGCGGCGGAGAAGGATGAGTCAAGTGACGATGCTCTGCCGGAGCAGACGCTGGCCTTGCATAAAAAAGGTGAGCAAAAGCAGGTTAAAAGCTGTAAAATAAATAAATCAAAGACAAAACCGCCCGCCCGTTATACTGAAGCTACCCTGCTCACGGCCATGGAAAACCCCGGCAAGTTTATCGAGGATGAGGAATTGCGTGAATCCATGAAAGGAAGCGGGTTGGGAACGCCGGCCACGCGGGCTGAGATTATCGAAAAGCTGCTTTACAATAATTACATTGAGCGGCAGGGTAAAGAATTGGTTCCCACTTCCAAAGGATTGCAGTTAATCAACCTGGTTTCCCCGGCTTTAAAAACACCGGAATTAACAGCCCAGTGGGAGCAGAGACTGGCTAATATCGCCAGGGGCAAGGACAGCAAAGAAGACTTTATGGCCGGTATCAGGCAAAATGCCCTGGAGTTGGTAAAAAGCGTCATTGAGGATACTTCTGTTTATAAAGCCGATAATGTTTCCAAAAACAAATGTCCTCTCTGCGGCAAGTATATGCTGCTGGTGAACGGCAAAAGAGGAAAAATGCTGGTTTGTCCGGACAGGGCTTGCGGACACAGACAGCCGGAAAAACAAGACGACTTTGGAGTATTTAAAAGTTCTAAAAGCGCCAGCCGGGTCAATCAAAAATTAATTGCCCGGTACAGCGATCAGGGTTCTATCACGCAAAATATCGGAGAAATGTTGAAGGCGGCTTTAAAGGAAAAAGGTAATAACAATGATTGATCCTATACATAATAATGAGGAAAATACAAAAAAATATGCCCTCAAAGCGTTTTGCCCCAAGGGTTTCAGAATTTTTATCATTTGTTAAGGTGTAAAACTAACGAGTGTAAAGCTAACGATTGCTCAAACGTGATTTGCGGCAGTTTTGTTTGGGAAATAATGCTTGACAACAATTAGTGGAATGTATATCATTGAAAAAAGTATTAATGTATAATCGGCAGGAATGACGAACTTTTTCACCTTATTCATGACCCTTGTTCATGACAGCAATATGCGGCAAGAAAAGACAATATTAATTTGAGCAGCTATGGAGTAGTGAAATCTCCTGGGGAACTCTTTAGAGGATAAAAAACACGGGGCCAATTTGCCAAAAGTCGTGTTTTTGTTTTTATGTTATGTGAAATATTATACAAGCAGCAGGCAATTGGTAATCAGGAGCTACTATTCCTTATGACGATGATAAGCTTCTGCAAACATTCAAATTTGAATTGTCGCAGCGGTTTTTCTCGAATAAGGAATTTTTTAAATAACCACAAAACCATAAAAAGATCATGGAGTTTAAAAGGAGGGGGAACAAATGGAATCAGCAGTTACTAAGTGCCGATGTGATTTGCAGGCTGAACTGGAAGAAGTGATTGCCCGGCACGAAGGGAAAAAGGACGATTTAATCGAGGTGCTGTACTGGGTTCAGGAGAATTACGGCTATGTGCCAAAGGATGTGCAGCTAATAATTGCTGACAGAATGAAAGTACCTTTGAGCACTATTTATGGAGTTGTTACGTTTTACCATCTATTTTCATTGAAGCCAAAAGGCGAATATGAGATTTCCCTCTGTAAGGGTACCGCCTGTTATGTGCGGGGATCGTCGCAAGTATTGGAGCGGTTTGAAAAAGAATTGGGAATCAAGCCGCATGATACTACCGACGACAATATGTTTTCCCTTGAGGTGGTCAGGTGCCTGGGAGCCTGCGGGCTGGCGCCGGTTATGACAATTAATAAAGAGCCGCGGGTCAGGGTGAAGCCTGATCTTGTCCCGGGAATTATTGATGAGTGTAGAAATAAGTAAGTACCCATCACGCCCGGCGGCCAATAACGATTAATTTAGCTTTTCCTGAAAGCGTAAACGTAAACCATAGGAAAGAGGAGTGAAGCTAAGCAATAAAATGCGTGAACTTTCTCATCATCTTTTAGATCTCATTGAAAATTCACTGGCTGCGGGTGCGTCCACCATCAAGATTACCGTGATTGAAGATACTTCCGGAGACATTTTGGGTTTTGAGGTTGGCGATAACGGCGAAGGATTGAATGAAGAAGAAATTGAACAAATTTATGATCCGTTTGTAACAAGCCGCCGCTTGAGGAGGGTTGGCCTGGGCATACCTTTACTTCAACAGGCAGCGCGTGCTTGTGAAGGCGACCTGATTATCCGATCGGAGAAAGGAAAAGGGACAACCGTAAAGACAACCTTTCGGCGTTCGCATATTGACCGGATGCCCTTGGGGGATGTAGCTTCCACATTAGTGGCTGCAGTGGCCGCCAAACCGGATGTGAATTTACTGTACAATCACCTGGTAGACGGACGTGAATTTATTTTTGATACCAGCTGGTTGATTAGTAAATTTAGAGAATTACCCCTGAATGATGTTAAGGTTTTAAGCTGGATGAAGGGATTTTGCCGGGAAGGTATTAAAAAATTATACCGGGGTGATTGATGATGAAACAAATCAAGTCAGTTGACGAACTGATGAAGCTCAAAGAAGCCGCGCTGGAGAAGATCAAGGAGCGGCAGGCAAGCGGTAAAACAACAATAGTGGTCGGGATGGGAACCTGCGGAATAACCGCCGGGGCGCGGGAAGTAATGATGGCAATTATAGATGAAATAGATAAAAGAAATATTTCAGATGTAATAGTCACCCAGGCAGGCTGCGCCGGGATGTGCCAGCATGAGCCCATAGTGGAAGTAAACAAGCCGGGCATACCCCAGATTGTATACGGTCATCTAGACGAAGAAAAAGCCCGGCGGCTCGTGCTTGAACATGTTATTAACGGCCACGTGATTGAGGAATGGGCGCTGGTGCAGCGAGATTAATTGAAATAGTGAGAGGAGGGTATGATTATGCATTATTACCGGGCACACGTATTGGTTTGTGCGGGGTCAGGCTGTGTTTTGTCAGGATGCCAAACCGTTAAAGAAGCACTTTTAGAAGGGATTAAAAAGCAACAGCTTGAAAATGAAATTCAAGTTATTGAAACCGGATGCATGGGTCTTTGCGACCTGGGACCGCGCTTAATAATCTATCCCGAAGGAGTAGTATACTGCCGGGTTACCGCTGAAGACGCCGAAGAAATCGTGAGCGAGCACTTATTGAAAGGGCGAATAGTAGAGCGGCTTGTCTACCGGGATCCGGAAACCAAGAAACCGATTCCTTTAATGAAGGATTTCCCTTTCTTATCCAAGCAAACCAAAATAGCCTTGCGCAACGCCGGCTTTATTAATCCAGAAGATATTGAAGAATATATTGCCAGTGAAGGATATTCCGCGCTGGCCAAGGCATTATCCACCATGTCCCCCGAAGAAGTAATCGCCGAACTAAAAAAATCCGGCCTGCGCGGTCGTGGCGGCGCGGGGTTCCCGACCGGCTTAAAGTGGGAGTTCACCGCCAAAGCCAATGCGGCACAAAAATATGTGGTATGTAACGGAGACGAAGGAGACCCGGGCGCCTTTATGGACAGGTCAGTCCTGGAAGGAGACCCGCACAGTATTATCGAGGCCATGACCATTGCCGGCTATGCGGTAGGCGCCAGCAAAGGCTACGTCTATGTTAGAGCAGAATACCCCCTGGCTGTGGAAAGGCTGAGACAAGCCATCAGCCAGGCCCACGAATACGGTTTGTTGGGAGAAAGTATTTTAGGAACAGGATTTGCTTTTGACCTTAACGTCAGGGTCGGCGCCGGCGCCTTTGTTTGCGGAGAAGAGACAGCCTTGCTGGCCTCTATTGAAGGACGCCGCGGCGAACCCCGGCCGAGACCTCCCTTCCCGGCCAACGAAGGACTGTGGGGCAAGCCCACATTGCTTAATAACGTGGAAACCTACGCCAGCATCCCGCCAATTATCCTTAAAGGCGGAGACTGGTACGCTTCCAGGGGAACAGAGAAAAGCAAAGGCACCAAAGTATTCGCCCTTACCGGGAAAGTTAACAATACCGGCCTGATCGAAGTTCCGATGGGCATACCTTTAGGAGAAATCGTTTACGACATCGGTGGCGGCATCATAGGCGGTAAGAAGTTTAAAGCGGCCCAAACAGGCGGTCCTTCAGGCGGCTGCATCCCGGCAGACCACCTTAACGTCGGTGTGGATTATGAGTCGCTGGCGGAACTGGGCGCGATTGTAGGGTCCGGCGGGCTGATTGTCATGGACGAAGATACCTGTATGGTTGACCTGGCCAAGTTCTTCACCGAGTTCTGCCAGGAAGAGTCCTGCGGCAAATGCGCCCCCTGCCGCATCGGCACCAAACGGATGCTAGAAATACTGGAACGGATCACCCACGGAGAAGGACAAGAGGGAGATATAGAAGCACTCGAAGAATTATGCTACTACATTAAAGATACGGCACTGTGCGGTTTGGGACAAACCGCGCCCAATCCCGTGCTGAGCACGATACGCTATTTCAGGCATGAATACGAGGCGCATATCAAAGATAAATATTGCGCCGCCTCAGTCTGTGCGTCCCTATTCAATTCACCCTGTCAAAACACCTGTCCGGCCGGAGTGGATGTGCCGATCTATCTCGATCATATCCGGAACGGACATTTCTACGAAGCCTATATGGAAGTGAGGCGGGAAAACCCCTTCCCGGCAGTTTGCGGCCGCGTGTGCCACCACCCGTGTGAAGGCAAGTGCAACCGCGCGAAGCTGGATGAGCCCCTGGCTGTAAGGGCATTGAAGCGTTATGCGGCCGACTGGGTGTATGAACAGAATAAGGGATTCCCGGTTGAGCCTCCCGGAGTGGCGACCGGCAAGCAAGTGGCGATAATCGGCGGCGGGCCGGCCGGCCTGACAGCGGCCTACTACCTGGCTAAAGCCGGCCACAAAGTGACCGTATTCGAATCGCTGCCGTTTGCCGGCGGCATGCTCAAAGTAGGAATCCCCGATTACCGCCTGCCGGCCGACGTCCTGGCGGCTGAAATAAAAGCCATAGAAGGAATGGGTGTGACCATTAAGACCAACACCCGTTTTGGCAAAGACGTTACCTTCGCCGATTTAGAGAAGCAAGGCTTCAGCGCGGTGTTTATCGCCGTCGGTGCCCACGCGGATCAGAAACTGGGCATTCCGGGCGAAGAACTCAAAGGAGTTATCTCAGGCATCAACTACCTGCGAGACGTTAAACTCGGACAGGCCGCCGACGTAAAAGGCAAGACCGTGCTGGTGGTAGGCGGCGGCAACGTGGCCATAGACAGCGCCCGCTCGGCCGTAAGGAACGGAGCGAAAGAAGTGCACGTTGTTTACCGGCGCCGCAAAGAAGACATGCCCGCGTTTGCAGACGAGATCATCGAAGCGGAGCACGAAAGCGTGAAGTTTACCCTCATGACCGCCCCCGTGAGCGTGCAGGGAGCAGGCGGCATGGTAACCGGGCTGGAATGCCAGGAATCAGTGCCCGGCGAATTCGATAAAAGCGGCCGCAGGCGGCCGGTGCCGGTTGAAGGCTCCAACTTTGTCATTCCGGCAGATGTGGTAATTGCGGCGATTGGACAGAATGTCCAGCTTGACGGCATCACCGACGCCGGCGTGCAGACGGCCCGCGGGCTGGTCGCGGTGGATCCCGCCAGCATGGCCACGAATATACCGTATATATTCGCCGGCGGAGACTGCGCTTCCGGGCCGGATACGGCCATCGGGGCGATTGCCCAAGGCAAGAAAGCGGCAGCGGCTATTGATAAATACCTCGGGGGTACCGGCGCAGTTGTCGAACCGCGTGCTCTCACCCGGAAAATTTCCGGCGAGATTATTGAAGAGAAGATGGCGAGGGAAGTAGCAACATGCCTGCCGGTGGCCGAACGCCGGTCCTTTGCCGAAGTGGAAAATGGTTTCACCAGAGAGCAGGCCATAGCAGAGGCTACCCGTTGCCTGCGCTGCGATGTGAAGTAGAAGGAGGGGTGAGATAAATGCCAATGGTTACTTTGACAATTGACGGAAAAGAAGTGCAGGTGGAACAGGGCACAACTGTTCTCGAAGCGGCCAAGAAAG
>JGI12104J13512_1000837_pt1 | contig 25658 bp, 26 predicted proteins | sample TerdegcTABiofilm_FD_13512 | JGI IMG/M metagenome (IMG submission 13512)
AGAAAGCAAGGAAGCTATTGAAAGAGCAGAAGGCTAAAGTGGTTAAAAGAACGCCATTCACCATTCAGTTGTTGTACGGTTCCTCTGGATACAGACAAGATGTGACTTTCGGTGTAGATGCCGGAAGTAAGACAATAGGGCTATCGGCCACAACTGAGAACAGGGAAGTATTTTCAGCAGAAGTCGAATTGAGAACAGATATTGAGGTCGAACTTAAAGTCAAACGCAACTCCTCATTCAGGGATGCAGACTTTATGGGCATAATGCGATGGGCTTTCTACGATAAACTAAAAGAACTGTATTCAAATGTGTCTCTAACTTTTGGGTACATAACTAAACACGCTCGCATTAAACACAATCTCGAAAAGTCGCACCGTATAAATGCCAGGTGCATCTCAGGAAACCCATCGACAAAAGAAAGCGATTGTTGGTACTTCTTCAAACAAGTACGCAAACAAAACAGGCAATTGCACAAAACAAGTCCGAAAAAGGGTATCCGCAGAGAGAATAAAGCTCCTGGATACGTACACGGTTACCAATTGTTCGATAAGGTTGAATATCTTGATAGGGAATGTTTTGTGTTTGGACGCAGATCGTCTGGATATTTTGATTTGCGTACTCTTGACGGAGAAGTCGTCAGTCGTTCTGCCAGTGTAGGTAAACTAAAACTTGTAGAAAGAGCATCATCATTATTGTGTGAAAGGAGGGAAGCGTCATTTCTCACCGGGCTGAAGCACGGTGTCTCCTGACGCTGTTTATATGATGAACATGATTAGGGTGAGATTCGCTCCAAGTCCCACCGGTTATCTGCATGTAGGTGGCGCCCGTACCGCGCTTTTCAACTATCTTTTTGCCAAGCATTACGACGGCAAATTCGTGCTCAGAATCGAAGATACAGACGTTTCCAGGTCCACGAAAGAGTACGAAGAACAACTGATGGAATCTCTACTCTGGATGGGAATAACCTGGGACGAAGGACCGGATGTCGGCGGAGAGACAGGCCCGTACAGGCAGACCGAGAGAACCGATATATACGTGAAAATGGTTGAGGAGTTGATAAATTCAGGTAAAGCCTACAGAGTTTATGCCTATCCGGAAGAGATAGAGACGCTTCACGACGATCTCCTTTCCCAAGGTAAGCCGCCCCACTACGATCAACAGATGCTCGAGAAGTTCAATACCTCTGAAAGAAAAAAAGAGTTCGAAGATAAAGGCCTGAACCCTGTAGTGTTTTTCAAGATGCCGAGAAAAGAATACCGTCTCGTTGATTTGATAAAAGGTGAAGTAATTTTCAAAGAAGGTTCGATCGGTGATTTTGTGATATCCAACAACCAGCCCATCTACAACTTTGCGGTGGTTGTCGACGATATACTGATGGAGATCACACATGTAATAAGGGGTGACGATCATCTTTCAAATACCCTTCGGCAGCTCGCGCTTTACGAAGCCTTTGAAGCACCAATTCCTTTTTTTGCCCACGTATCGATGATCCTTGGTCCCGATGGGAAAAAACTCAGCAAGAGGCATGGAGACACATCTGTCGAACAGTTCAGAGATAAAGGCTTTCTCCCGGAGGCCTTTTTCAACTTTCTCACTCTTCTTGGATGGTCACACCCGGAGGGAAAGGAGATTCTTTCCTATGGTGAAATAATAGAGAGTTTCACCATAGACAGGGTCAACACCAGTGCAGCGATATTCGATGAAGCCAAAGCCCGCTGGATGAACGGGGTTTATATACGCGAAACCGACCTGGATAGAATAACCGATCTCACCATACCTTTTCTTGTGCGGGCAGGGCTGATCACGCTTGAAGAGGCCAATGCGAATCGTAAATGGCTAAAACGGGCAATCGATTCGGTGAGAAAGGGTGTAGAATTGCTGCAGGAAATACCGGAAAAGATGAAGCTCTACTTCGAAGAAATTCAGGTGAAACCTCTAAGACCCGAGAACGAGGAACAGCGGAAGGTATTCAGATCGCTCGAAGCTTTCAAAGATAGGATAGAGTATTTGAACAGCTGGAGCAATGAAGAGATAGTATCGACGATCAAAGAGATACTCAAAGAGATAAAGCCAGACAGGAAGGCCTTCTACATGAGTCTTAGACACGTATTGACGGCCAGCGAAGAAGGACCGGAACTCGTGGACGTCGTCTTTCTGCTCGGTAGAAACAAGACCCTGCACCGTCTACAGCAAGCCCTCAGACTTCCATAAAAAAGGCCCCTGTGGGGCCTTTTTTTATGATTCCTTCTCGTAAGGTTCACCATCTGCCGCAGGAGATCTAGTCTTTCCTATGAAACCGCCTACAACGATCAGTGTTACGATGAAAGGCAACATATTGAAAAGCGGTTTCACGTTGGCTGAAACAGATACGATCGAACTGCTCTGCAACTGGAGGTTCATGGCTTCGGCAGCACCAAAGAGCAGAGCCGCCCACATCGCGCCTGCGGGGTTCCAGTTCCCCAGAATCATCGCAGCCAGAGCTATGAAACCTCTTCCGTGGATCATGTTCTCGACGAACCTTCCCAGTTCTCCCACCGAGAGGAAGGCGCCTCCTAGACTGCTCAGGGCACCGCTCATGAGGACACCGAAATATCTGGTCTTGAAAACGTTTATGCCCAAAGTATCGGCCGCTTCAGGGTTTTCACCGACCGCCCTCATCCTCAAACCCAGAGGTGTCCTGTACATCAGGATCCAGCTAGCTATAACGGCGGCGATTGCCAAGTAGGTGAAGGGGCTCATCGATCCGAAGATGTCGCCAACGAAGGGCACTCCCTTCAGCCAGCCAATCTCTATGTACGGAACCCTTCCTATGAAATCCGTCTGACCTTCGTTCCCGAATATGGGAATCATGAGAAAAGAGGTGGTTCCCTGGGCGACGATAACCAGTGCCGTTGCGCTGACTATCTGGTTGGCCGACCAGCGAATGCTCGCCCATGCGTGGAACCAGGTGAACCCAACTCCTATTATGACAGCCATCAAAACACCGATCCAGGCGTTCCCCGTGATTAAAGTGAAAACTATGGAGTTGAAGGCACCCATCAACATTATTCCTTCGAGGGCGATGTTGGTAACGCCAGTTATCTCACTGTAAGTACCGCCCAGAGCGGAAAATATCAGAGGCGTCGCAGAAAGCAGAGTCAACTTATAGAAAAGCGGATTAACGAGAATAGCAAAAATAGCCTCAATCCAGCTCATGCCGTGGTCACCCCTTTCCTGCCTTTCAAGTATATAAGGGTGGTGACGATTCTTTCCGCCGCCACCAGAAAGATCACAATTCCCTGGATTATGGAAACTATATCGTTGGGTATCTGTGCTCTTATCTGCATAGCGTTGGATCCGGTTCTCAGAGCCGCTATCAGAAGAGCGGCGAAGATTATTCCTATTGGATTGTTTCGTCCGATGAGCGCTATGGTTATTCCGTCAAAGCCACGTCCGCCGGTCAGTTCACCCACGAATCTGTGAGGCGGAACCCCGAGAAGGTCCACAATACCGGCCATTCCGGCCAACGCTCCGCTGATGGCCATCGTCATTATGATGCTCTTTCTTATGCTGATGCCGCCGTACTCGGCCGCGTAGGGATTGAAGCCCACACCCTTCAATTCGTAACCGGTCGTTGTCTTCTCAATGAAGACGTACATTACCACCGCCACAATAACGGCTATGAAGATGCCTATACTCAGTTCCGTCGCCTGGACCTTCAGGACGACCGGAAGCTTCGCGGCTTCGCCTATCTCAGGGCTCTTTGGCGTACCCGAGCCCACGGCCAGAGGTCCGGTGACCATGAAGGAGGCAAAGTTGGCCGCTATCCAGTTGAGCATTATGGTCGAAATGACTTCGTGAGCGCCGGTGAAAGCCTTTAAAAAACCGGCTATCGATGCCCAGAAGGCGCCTGCCAGCATCCCTACGATTATGGATAGTGGTATAGCTATCACCGAAGGAATGCCGCCTATGCTCATTGCGACTATTGCTCCCATCAGTGCGCCGATAGTCATCTGGCCTTCGGCACCTATGTTGAAGACACCGGCGCGGAAACCGAAACCAACGGCCAGGCCGGTGAGTATCAAAGGAGTCATCTTGATTATAGTGTTGGCGAGCTGTTCGGCACCGCCGAAAGCTCCTTCCAGCATTATTCTATAGGCAGTCAGAGGATTTTTGCCGATGATTATTATAACGATCGAAGCTATCAACAGTGCGATAATTACCGAAACTATAGGTACCAGCAAAGCGTAGATTTTGCTTCGGTCCATTCTCAATCACCCCCGCTCTTTCACTACTTCTGCCTTGCTGTGACCGGCCATCATTAGTCCTATCTCTTCGCGGTTCACTTCATCGGGAAGCACTTCACCCATTATTTTACCTTCATAGAAAACCAATATCCGGTCTGAGAGAGAGAATATCTCGTCCAGTTCCATTGAAACCAGGAGGATACCGATACCCTTCGCTCTCATATTGAGTATCGTTTTTTTTTTTGTGTATGAACTCAATAGCTCCGATATCAAGTCCCCTAGTTGGCTGGGATATCGCCACGACTTTCGGCTCTATTGGAATGGTACTCAACTCCCTTCCCACCACGACTTTCTGCTGATTCCCTCCGGAAAGGTTGCCTCCCAGGATCTCTATGTCTTTGGGTCTAACGTCGAAAGTATCGACGATGTATCTGGCAAATTTCTTGACCTCTTTCATATCTATGAAACCTTCAGAAGCGAAGGGTTTGTCGTTGTGCTTTCCCAGGATCAGATTGTAATAGACCGGGTACTGTGAAATCAGACCCCTTTTAAGTCTGTCCTCAGGAATATGTGTCAATCCAGATTCTCTGATGTCGAGGGCCGACTTGTTCGTAAGATCCTTTCCCATGAGAGTTATACTGCCACTCTCGGCTTTTCTCAATCCCGTAATGGCTTCTATGAGTTCCGTCTGGCCGTTTCCGGCCACACCGGCTATTCCCAGTATCTCACCCTCTCTAACGCTGAAGGATACATTTTTGACGGTATCGAGTTTTCTGTTGTCTTTCACGTGGAGGTTTTTAACTTCCAGGAGCGTCTTCCCGGGCTTGCGAGCTTCTTTCTCGACTCTGAGTAGTACTTCTCTACCCACCATCATGTTGGCCAGTTGCCTGGGGTTGGTATCTTTGGTATCGACCTGGCCTGTGACTTTTCCCAGTCTCATAACTGTTACTCTGTCGGTTATAGCCATCACTTCGTTCAACTTGTGAGTGATGAAGATTATGGTCTTCCCGTTTTCTTTGAGGACCCTCAATATTTTGAAGAGTTCCCCGGTCTCCTGGGGAGTCAACACCGCAGTCGGTTCATCGAAGATCAGTATGTTTGCTCCTCTATAAAGGATCTTCAAAATTTCGACTCTCTGCTGCATACCGACCGGTATATCTTCTATCATCGCATCGACATCGACCGATAGACCGTACTTTTTGGAGAGTTCCAAGACAGATTTTCTCGATTTGCCGCTATCGATAAAGAGGTTGAAGGGACCCCGTCTAGGCTCTGAGCCGAGAACGACATTTTCCGAGACCGTCTGGTTGTCAACGAGCATGAAGTGCTGGTGAACCATCCCTATTCCTGCGTCGATAGCGTCTCTCGGACCCTTGAAAATAAATCTCTCTCCTGGTTCATGAGAGTGGATTTTCCGGCACCATTCTCTCCGACGAGCGCATGTATTTCGCCTTTCTTGACGAAGAAATCTACGTTATCGTTCGCGATCACGGAGGGGAATCTCTTGGTGATACCTTTCATGGCAACGGCCATACCGGAAAGATCGAGGTTTTTAACGTTTGTGGCGTCCATATGCTCACCCCCATCGTTCATGATACGAAAGATCGGGAGAGCGTTAACCCTCCCGATCTTTGATATCACACGATTGTGTGAAAATAAACCATTATGGTAACGTTATAGCGGGAACTACGAAAGCGTCCAGCTTTTCCTGCGTATCTGGAACAACAACGTTTCCGGCCTTGATCTGTTCCTTCAAGAACTCAACTTCGCCGAGAATAGCCGGGCCAACTACATCCTTGGTGTACTTCATCGGGCTTATTCCGACACCCTCATCCTTTATACCCAGGATCTTGGTGCCGGACTCGAAAGTTCCCAGGGCAATGCTCATGACAGCCTGATAGGAGGCCATATCGACTCTCTTGACTGAGCTTGTTAGAACTCTTCCGGGTGCCATATAATCCTGGTCGACATCTACACCGACTGCAAAGAAGCCTTGTCCCTTCTCGGCCGCTGCTTCGATTACTCCGTTTCCACAGGCACCGGAAGCGTGGAAGACTATATCTGCGCCTTCGGCGAACTGTGCGAGAGCGAGATCCTTACCCTTTTTGGGATCATTGAAATCCATTGTGTATCCCTGGAGCATGGAGATCGTCTTTCCGTGAAGCTCTTCGTAGACTCTTATTCCAGCTTCATAGCCGTAGCGGAACCTTTCAACCGGCGGTATCGGGATTCCACCGACGAAACCTACCATATTGGTCTTCGTCATCGCCGCAACGACGTAACCCACAAGGAAGGCTCCTTCCTGTTCTTTGAAGAGATAAGTTGCCACGTTGTTTGGCATATTCTCGATCGGGTCGATGTCGATTCCGACAAAGTAAGTGTCTGGGAACTGGGGAGCTACCTTGTAAAGAGCATCGGCCATCATGAACCCAACTCCGAAGACAATATCAGCTTCTTTGGCTGCGTTGGAGAGGTTTGGTATGTAGTCCGACTGCTCTTTGGACTGGACTACCTCTTTCTCGAGTCCGAGAAAATCAGATGCCTTAACGATTCCTTCCCAGGTTCCATCGTTGAATGATTTGTCGCCAAGCCCGCCGACGTCGGTAACCATGATCACCTTCATCGCCATTACCGGAAGGGCAACCATGAGAATAAGAGAAATGACCAAAAGCACTCTGAGTTTCATTCACTAACACTCCCTTTCTTTTGAGATAGTAAAACCCATAGAACTGATAGAACAATTATACCTGCAAAAACAATCAAAAACAAAGCGTTTATAGACGGGTCAACGGTTATATTGAGAATCGGCGAACCACCTTGAACAAATAGAGTCAACTCATTCATTTCAACCAGGGATATTATGAAATAGACACTAATAACAACGATATTAATCAACGAGATCAACGGCTTCTTAATCAAGAATATGATCACCGAAAGTAAAAAGAGACCCATGCCAGTGCAACGAATTTTGGAACCCTGAAGACTCTCACAATGGCCGGAAGAGCCGCGTTTTCTAGATAGTCGGATACCTCAGCGAGATAATCGTCCATGACCACGTTCAGCTCGGGTTTGGATTTCAGAGAGGTTTCTACGAATTCATTGAAATCTGCCCTCAGCGTTTCTCCCGAGTACCTAATTATCCTCTCGGAAGAAGATACGAAACTTTTAAGCAACGATGCGAAGTTTTTGGCGTTTCTTTCGCTGTCCCTTATGAAATTGCTCAGGTCTTTCGACAATCCACGGAGTTCATCAGAATATGCTCGCTGGTTTTCGATAGACATATACTCAGAAAAAGCCGGAGCGTTTACTCTCAGTCTTCCGTTGTTATCAACGGTGTATGATAGATCAGCATTGTTGGAAAATGCGTTCAACTCGTTTGGTACTATAACTCTCAACACTCTCTTAAAACTGTTCAATTCGCTGGAGACGACCGAACTGAGATCTCTTATCTCCAGGCTTATCAGAGATTCGGGCGCGAGGAAGAGGTCCCTTTTGAGAGTTGGATAATAAATCGAATCGTAGAAACCTTCAAAACTGTCCATCGAGATTTCCGATACATCGTTGTAAAGCTCTAAGAAGGGAAAGATTGCTATTATCGCCAGCAATAGAAGTTTTGCTAGGAGCAGCGGCTTTTTTACGCCCTTCTTGAAAATCGAGAAGACGGCCATTATCAAAATGAAAGCGAAGACCGGGAGTCCTATTATAGAGTACAGCGATAGATCGAAGAGATTCCTCGTCACGTCGGTCAGGAAAAGCATGTAGAATATCTCGAAGGTAATTACGATACCCAGCCAGTATTTTTTGAGTGCTGGAAGAATAAAGAAAGCTATCAGAGCCAGAGTTATATAACCTACAAATCTTAACCACCAGAGATTCATTCCCTTTTCGCTCACGGAAACGATCTCTCTGGATAGCGAGTTCCGTATCTGCCCCAGAATGCCGGCCTGAATGGGAATAATCTTTTTCACTTCGTCACTTATATCCTTCTCTATAAGTCCAACCGGAGTGAATTGTCTCATTGAAAGTACCTGTGAAGCCATTTGCAGTTTCTCGATGGACTTCAGTCGCGAATCGGGATTTTCGTTGAGGATCTCGACCACTCTTTCGTAATCCGGATTATTCAGAGGTATGCTTAGATTGAGTCCTTTGACAGAAAGTGTTTTCATGCTTATTTCGGTCGGATAGTGCGGAACTTCTTCGGCCAGCCCGATAGATCTGTACAACCAGAGCTGAAAGAGGTCTCTAGTGGCGTTCATCAGATTGGAATCCATTAGGGAAGCCACGTCCAGTGCCGCCTGAACCGCGAATCTCTTCACTTCCTCTTCTACCAGCGACGAAACGTTGTACTCGCGTTTTCCAATAGTGTCGATACTCGAGTTGAGAAGATTATAGATCTGGTTGTTTGAAAGCGAGAGTATCTCTCTTTCGGACTTTTCGTCAGCGTCTGCCTTTAAAGAGTACTGCGCGAAAGCGTCGGTCTTTTTCAGTTCTCCCGGAAAGGCCGAGGGTTCATCTTTGACCAGGCCCAGCGCGTAAGCCATCCATTCTTTATAGACAGCTTCAGCCATACCCCTGACCTGGCTGGTGAAGGAATTGAAGGTCGAGAGATAAGCCGGCATTTCGTTCAGAGTTCCGACCTGGAATGCCTTACCGGAGAAATCCGATAATACCCATGCGAGAAAGGCGCTGTAGGCTATTCTGTCATCGTTGCTCGAAAAATCCTCGACCGGAAGCGACTCAAGATGTCTCGAAAGAAGATCGGCTATGGTGGTAGCGCTTTCCTTCTTCTCGATGCTGCCGACCATTTGAAGTTTGTACAACCTGTAAACGGAGAGATAATTCAGATCCTCTTCTAGTTTTTTTATCTTTTGAAGCTCCGGAACTTCTCTCTGATAATCGTTCATGTAGCTCTTGAATCTATCGAGTACCTCTTCCTGGCTGAAAGAAAAGGAAAGTACAGAAACGGCTAATAAAAGAACGACCGTGAGAAATCTCTTTGGCACTTCACACCTCCAGCCCGATCACTTTTTTAGCATATTCTCTATGGCATTGATAATGACATTGAGCCCTGTTGTGTTGGCTGCTCCGTCAGGTAAAACTATATCACAAAAATACTTCTGAGGCTCTATGAAACTCTCGAACGATGGGGAGACGAACTTCCTGTACTGAGTGATTATACTCTCGAGTGACCGACCACGCTCCCTGGTATCTCTCTATTCTCCTGATCAGCCTCTCATCGGCCGGCGCATCGATGTAAATTGAAAAATCGAACAGTTCTCTCATCTCTTTCCTGAACATGACCAGCAACCCCTCGACCAGCACGAGCGGCCTGGGTTCGAATGTCCTCCATATCCCGTCCTCGCGTCTGTATGTCACCATACTATATACCGGCACTTTCACCGTACCGTTTTCCTTTATAGTTCTGAGATGAGACTCAAAGAGCTCGAAATCGAAGGCTTTGGGTGAATCAAAATTGAACTCCCTTGGATCGGTACCCGGTTCCAGATTCTTGTAATAATCATCCATCGAAAGTACGGCAGCCCTGTCGTTGAAGTGGGTGTATATAACGTTCGTGACCGAGGTCTTACCGGCACCGCTTCCACCGATTATAGATACCAGAACCATTATTCCCTCCTCCTGCCAGAGTGAAGACTTATACTGAAGGCCAGAGATCGAAAGGAAACGGAAATATCTATCTCTTCTACTTTCACACTATCGGGCAGATTCAACCTAACCGGAGCGAAGTTCACTATTCCCTGCACTCCCGCATCAACCAGCGCATCGGCCGTTTCCTGAGCCGCTTCGGCCGGTACCGTGATCACTCCCATATTTATCGCTCTCTCTTTCACGACACTCTTCAATATCGAAATAGGCTCGATCGAGAGATCGTTCGGAATTGGAATCCCGATCTTGTTAGGGTTGTTGTCAAAGAGAGCCTTAATGAAAAAACCTGACTTGCTAAGGCCAGGATAAACAGCCAAAGCCATTCCCAGATTCCCCATACCTACTATGCACACGTTCCATATCTTCCTCATTCCAAGAATATCGCTGACACTTTCCAACAACTGCTGGGTGCTGTAGCCGACCCCGCGTCTTCCAAACTCGCCGAAATACGACAAATCTTTGCGAACCTGGCTGGCCTTTATGCCGAGCTCATCGGCGATTTCTTTGGATGATACACTCGCTTTACCGGAAAAGAGAATATTTTCGAGGCATCTATAATATACGGCAAGTCTCTTTATGGTCGGTTTTGGAATTTTCTGATTATCCAATCCTGTCAACCTCCTGAAAACCAAAGAGATTCCATTTGTGAAAATTATATCACGCGCGGATTCTCTACAGCCCCAGCGTTGGGTTCTCAGATTGTATCGCTTTCCCATGCTATAATTGCTGTAGTCCTTTACCTGGAGAATGGTGGGAGTTCTATTTTATGGCAAAGAGGGGCAATTTCAATGATCAGATGATAATCATTTTGTTGTTGGTCATTTCGCTTTTTCTTTTTGTCGAATCACTTTTTCTCTATCGTTTCGTAAAAGACAAGATGGCCGTCGAATACGAAATAGAGTTCCAATCGTTATCGGCCGGGTTGAGAATATTGATCGGAGACGAAGGCTACAGATTGGTGGCCGGAGAAAGCCTCATCATAAAGGTTCGTCGCAATGAGAGAGTAGTTGTAAGGCAAGAGACCCTGGGAAGATATACAATTAAAAGTGGTGAAAAGGTGGTCAGCGTGACAATTCCACAAGTGGAAGTGAGTGTAAGATAAATGGGAGATCTCAGAAGAACTGAACTGGTGAATCTGGTTACGTTTATTTTTGGCTCTTATATAGATTACAGACTCCAAGAAGTACAACCTATTCTTGAAAGAAGTTTCGGACCGGTCGATTACATCTCAAAAACTCTCGATTTCGATCGATTCACCTCTTTCTATAACGACGAGATGGGGTACAAGCTCTCGGGAAAATTACTGTCTTTCAAGAGATTGATACATCCACAGCAGCTTTCATTGATAAAACACATCACCAACACCATCGAGATAGACCTGTCGGTTGATGGCAAGAGAAAGGTCAATGTCGACCCCGGTTATGTACATCACGCTCAGTTCGTCCTGGCATCTACCAAGCATTGGGCCAATCGCATCTACATAGGCGATGGAATGTATGCAGAGATTACCCTGGTGTTCATAAACGGTCAATTTACCCCGCTGCCCTATACTTACCCAAATTACAGGGATCGCGAGTACGTGGAAGAACTCATGAAGATTCGTGAGCAGTACTTGCAGAAGAGAAAGGAAAGGTTATGAACCTCGGAGTACTCACTCTGGGCTGTCCCAAGAACCTGGCCGACATGGACAACTTTGCGGGAATCATGAAGAGCCAGGGTCACACGATAGTCGATGAAATCGACGAGACAGATCTGATAATTATAGACACTTGTGGTTTCATCGAAGAGGCGAAGAAAGAGAGCATCGACGAGATATTCAAGGCCATTTCGGCCAAAAAGGGAAAGCCCGGACTTAAAGTTGTCGCCGTCGGTTGTCTGGTACAGAGGTATTACGAAGAGATGAAATCCGATATTCCAGAGCTCGATGGATTGATAGGTGTCACGAGTCCATTGACTCTGGCCAGACTCATAGAGAAAGGCGAACTCTTTTATCTTCAGGCGCCTGAAGGAGTCTATGGTTATTTCAACCGTCGGGCTTCGGGCTACAGCGCCTATGTGAAGATAGGCGACGGCTGTAACAGAAACTGTGCCTTTTGTTCGATCCCACTCTTCAAAGGCCCCTCTGCGAGCCGTTCTGTGGAGAGTATTAAAAGCGAGACGCTCTCTTTGGTAAAGAAGGGTGTCAAAGAAATTGTACTTGTATCTCAGGATAACACCCAGTACGGTCGCGATCTCGACGGCGACCTTGACCTGGGATGTTTGTTGAGAGAACTCAACGATCTGAGCGGAGATTTCTGGATAAGAGTCATGTATCTCCACCCCGACCATGTCGACCTCTCTCTTATCGATACGATGCTTGAATTGCCCAAGGTTGTAGATTACTTTGATATGCCTGTACAGAGCGGTTCGGACAGAATTTTGAAAGCGATGGGAAGAACCAGGAACAGTTCGGAACTCGGGTCGATCTTCAATTTCATAAGAGCCAAGGCTCCTCACAGCGTCCTGAGAACAACTTTAATGCTGGGCTTTCCCGGAGAGACGGAAGAGACGTTCAGAGAAACCATGGATTTCGTGAAGAGAGTAGAGTTCGACAGGCTCGGAGGGTTCGTTTATTCCAGGGAAGAGGGAACAGATTCTTTCAACAAAAGAAGAACTACAACTACCGTTCGCGCAAAGGAGATGCTCGAGCTTCTTCTCCAGGAACAGGATGGTATATCGGCTACGAGATTGAGCCGGTACAGGGGCAAGGTGATGAAGGTTCTGATTGAAGAGGCAGGACAGAGTTACAGTATTGGCAGGGCCTTCAACAGCGCTCCAGAAATAGATGGCGTGGTTGTGCTTAAGGGCCATGTCGAAGAGGGACTTTTCACTAACGTCAGAATTACTGATACTTTTGAACACGATATGGAAGGTGTTGTTCTTGATGAACTTGCCTAATTTATTAACATTGAGCAGGATAGTACTCTCCGTTCCGGCTCTCCTTCTTTTAACGACCGGGAACGGGACTGTTCTATACTTTCTGTCGGCCGTGGTCTTCATTGTCGCGGCTCTGACGGATTTCTTCGACGGAAGAATTGCCAGAAAGCGTGGCCTGGTAACTGATCTGGGAAAGTTTCTGGATCAACTTTCCGACAAGATACTGGTGACATCGATCTTCCTGGGCTTTTTGACCCTGTCAAAAGTTAGCGTCTGGTTTCTCTTCTTGATGATCTTCAGGGACACTATGGTATCGGGAATAAGGATGATGGCTTCCAGTCAGGGGAGAGTAATCGCGGCCGATTTTTTTGGCAAAGCCAAGACGGTTTCTCAGATGGCCTTCATCGGAATTTTGTACTTAAACATTATATGGGATCTTTTCGATCCGCTGATGATTTCTATCATAGAGTTGTTGGTTGCGGTGCTCACTCTTGCGAGCGGATTCAATTACCTTCTAAAGAATTTGCAGATTTTCAAAGGGGGTAGTTGAGTTGCGGTCATTCATCGCGATAGATACAGGGCAGCAGGTCCAGATGATGATTGAATCGGTGGTAGAAAAACTCAAGAGAATGGGCTTCAGGGCCTCGTGGGTACCGGGTGGCAACTCGCACCTCACCATCTCGTTTCTGGACAGCGTGGAATTGCAAAGGCTCGAGCTCCTTGCCACGATGCTTTCAAAAAGGTTACGGGGCTTCCCCACTTTTACTCTCGAAACTGGAAAGCTCGGTTACTTCAAGCATAAAGAACTGCCTAAAGTTGTCTGGATAGGCATCGAAAGGAACCAGACGCTCTCAAATCTTCACAGAGAAGTCAGATCTGTCCTAGAATCGATGAGTTTTCCCGTCGAAGACAATTTCAGGCCGCATCTTACGGTTGGGAGGATGAAGTTCAGTCCGTCCCTGTGGCATAAGTTCCTTGAAACCATCGAAACAGAAAAGATAGTATTTCAGGTCAACGAAGTTAGTGTGTTCGAGTCTATTCTCTCTAGAGAAGGAGCGAAGTACAGGAAAGTCTTCACGTGCAGTTTTGAAGGAGGACTGATTAAGCATGATTTCCAAGGATAAGAAGAATGCACTTGAAAGGGCAATAAAAGACATCGAAAAGCAGTTCGGGAAGGGCTCGGTTATGTTGATGGGAGAACTGGAAGACCAGAACATCGAAGTTATATCAACCGGTTCATTGGCTCTGGATATAGCCCTCACTGTCGGTGGTTATCCCAGGGGGAGAGTCGTCGAAGTTTACGGTGCAGAATCCAGCGGTAAGACAACTATAGCACTACATGCGATTGCCGAAGTACAGAAGCGCGGTGGTATCGCGGCCTTCATAGATGCCGAGCATGCGCTCGATATCAATTATGCTCAAAATCTGGGAGTTGATGTCGATAATCTGCTGGTTTCGCAGCCAGATTACGGCGAGCAGGCACTTGATATTGTAGATGGGCTAATCAGATCCAACGCCGTCGATCTTATAGTGGTTGACTCCGTGGCCGCTCTCGTACCACGCACCGAGATAGAAGGCGCCATGGGAGAGCTGCAAGTCGGCTTACAGGCTAGACTCATGTCGCAGGCTCTGAGAAAGATCTCAGGTAATGTTAGCAGATCCAAATGCATAGTTATCTTCATCAATCAGACAAGAATGAAGATCGGTGTCGTTTACGGAAACCCCGAAACCACAACCGGAGGTGTGGCGCTGAAGTTCTATTCCTCCGTAAGGCTCGAAGTGAGAAAGGGAAGTGCGATCAGAGAAGGTACCAACGTGCTTGGAAATGAAACAATTATCAAAGTCGTGAAAAACAAAGTAGCGCCTCCATTCAAAGAGGCCAAGGTCGACATCATCTATGGACAGGGTATCGAGCATGCCAACGAACTGTTCAACCTGGCCGCAGAGGCAAACATAATAGAGAGAAAAGGTGCCTGGTACAACTACATAACCCCCGATGGCGCTGAAGTCAGCATCGGGCAGGGGAAGGCCAACGGAGTGGAGTATCTTAAAAGCAATCCGGATGTGATGTTCGAAATCGAGAACAGACTAAGGGCCGCAAACAATCTGCCCCTCCTGGAAAGGCAAAAAGAGGAAAAGGAAGAAGAATGAAGTCTGATCCGGTCGGCGATGCATTGAGATACTTGAAGTTCAGACTTAGATCGGCCAGAGAAATTCAGGAATACCTCACTCGAAGGCAGTACGATCAGAGTGAAATCGCCGAAACCATGAAGAAATTGGTAGAGCAGGGTTTGATAAACGATGAGCGGTTTGCGGCCATTTATATAAGCGACGGTCTCAACGTTCACTACAAAGGGCCGTTCAGATTGAAGATGGAGCTTTTGGAGCTGGGCGTGGCCGAGGAAACTATAGAAGCGGCCATGAACAGAGAAATTAAAGAGTGTGACTTGAAAGAGATAATCAAGAGAGCCATTGGAAACGCAAGGGCAGAGGACGCTGAAAAACTAAGGAGAAAACTCTTCAGAAGGGGTTTCCCGATTGGGAGTATCGATGAAGTATTGAGAGAGATATTGTGAAAGGAGGGAGCTGGTATCCTAGAGTAATTACAGCAAAGGGCCAGCGACGTGTGGATGATTTTAGTAATAGTTGGAATAATGGTCGGTCTGGCAGCCGGATTTGCCCTGGCCTATTATATATTGATTCCTCGGGCCGTCAAAAAAGTAAAAGATGATTTGCAAAATCAGCTTAAAGCGGCCAAACAAGACTCGGAATCGATACTAAAAAGGGCAAACGAAGAGGCCGAACACCTCAAAAAGAAAGCCTTGATCGAGGGCAGAGAAGAATTACATAAACTGAGGGAAGAGCAAGAAAAGGAGTTCAAGAGAGACAGGGAAGAACTCAAGCAATGGGAAGAAAGGATCTCAAGAAGAGAGGACAACATCGATAAGAAGGAAGAGACTATCGAAAAGGCGAGACAACAGGTCGAGAATGAAAGGATAGCGGTGGAGACCATGAAAGAAGAGGCCGAAAAGAAATTATTCCACCTTTCCGAACTCACCATGGAAGAAGCCAGAGATATTGTCCTCAAGAGAGCCGAGGAGATATACGAACACGATCTGGCGCAGAAGCTCAAACAGCTTAAAGATCAATACGACGAAGAGGGGAGTCGTTACGCCAAATGGGTCATCGTCAATTCGATACAGAGGTATGCGGCCGACTATACCGGCGATGTAACCGTAAGCACGGTGAGTCTGCCGTCCGATGAGATGAAGGGAAGAATAATAGGTAGAGAGGGAAGAAATATAAGGGCCTTCGAGAAACTCACCGGATCGGACCTTGTGATCGACGACACGCCAGAAGTGGTTGTTGTCTCCTGTTTCAACCCCTTAAGAAGGGCCATAGCGAAAATGACTCTTGACAAACTGGTTGAAGACGGTAGAATTCATCCGGCTCGCATAGAAGAGATGTACGAAAAATCGAAGAAGGAGATTTACAACGAAATAAAGGAAGCCGGTCAAGAAGCGCTTATGAAGGTTGGGATACCTTCCATGCATCCCGAACTGGTCAAGCTTCTCGGACGGTTGAAGTTCAGAACCAGTTACGGTCAGAACGTCCTGCAACACTCCATAGAAGTCGCGCATCTGGCCGCTCTAATGGCTTCGGAGCTGGGGCTGAACGTTGACAAGGTCAAGCGCGGGGCTATACTCCACGATATAGGAAAGGCCGTAGATCATGAAATCGAAGGATCGCACTCGATTATCGGCGGAGAGATAGCCAAGAGATTTGGAGAGAAGAACCAGGTGGTGAACATGATTCAGTACCACCACGGCGAGACCGAAGCCATAACCCCAGAGGCCGTTCTCGTGGCAGCGGCTGATGCCGTTTCTGCGTCTAGACCCGGTGCCAGGAGAGAATCGCTTGATATGTACATAAAGAGACTGGAAAGCCTGGAAAACATAGCCACAGGTTTCAAACACATCGAAAAGGCCTACGCCATACAGGCCGGCAGAGAAATACGTGTTATCGTCGAGCCTGAGAAAGTGGATGATATACTGGCTGAAAAGCTGGCGATGGACATAGCCAAAAAGATCGAAGAAGAACTGGAATACCCAGGAGTTATCAAGGTAACTGTCATCAGGGAACGCAGGAGCGTTTCCTACGCGTCGTGAACTCGTTGACATAGACTGTCGGGTGATATAAAATTGATTCCAGGTGCCAACGTAGCTCAATCGGCAGAGCGGCTCATTCGTAATGAGCAGGTTGGGGGTTCAATTCCCTTCGTTGGCTCCAGATGCGCCCTTAATGGGCGCATTGTTATAGATGGTGGTGTAAAAGATGCATGTACTTGAAGAGGAAACACTCGGTTTCATCGGACGTTGGAGTCTGTTGAAACCCGCCCAGAGGGTTCTTGTAGCCGTTTCTGGCGGAAAAGATTCCATGGCTCTTTTGAACATATTGTGGAACTTGAAGCCCCTCCTTTCGATCGAGCTGGTAGTGGCCAACATGGACCACGGTCTTCGTGAAAAAGGGCCGATGGAAGAAGCCGAGATGATAAGGCAGGTCTGCATCGAAAAGGGAATCGCTTTTTTTCACGAGAGAAGAGATGTGAAGGATTACATGGCGAAGACCCCTGGCCTCTCAGTCGAAGAAGCTGCAAGAAAAGTCAGATACGATTTTCTGAGAGAAGTTAAAAACGCACAATCATGTGACGTCATCGCCGTGGCTCACAACCGCGATGACCTGATCGAAACCATGTTACTTCGAATGGCACGGGGAACGGGATTGAAGGGAGTTGTTGGTCTAAGACCGTCGAATGGTGATATAGTAAGACCATTACTGTTCTGTGATATGCAACGTATCATGGATTATGTTACAATTAACATGGTTACATTTATGGAAGACGAGACAAATCTGGATACAAGCTTTGACAGAAACTCTGTGCGTCTTAAGATAGTGCCGGAGTTAAAGAGATTGAATCCGTCTTTCAACGAAGCGATGTGGCGTTTTTTTGAAAATCTTTACGATGGCTATTCGATAGTCGAAAAAGATATTATGGAAGCGCTGTCGTCGTTCGAGACGATAGATGGAATACTCTTCGTTGAGAACGTCAGGTTGAAAGGTATGTACAGAGCGCTACTTTTCGAGACTGTGAGAGAGATCGTTTCGAAAATGAGTTCAGACGGTTATCCGCCTTCTAGAGAAAGAATCGAGGCCTTTTACGATCTTCTTATGAGCGAGAGAAACGGCTGGACCGTCGAATTCAGAGAAGATCTAAAGGGATCCAGGCTTGGAAATTACGTGTTTTTTTACAAGAAGAGCCTGATATTTGAAACTCTTGAATCGGTAGAGGTATTTTCACTGCCTTTTGAAATCTCTCTCGGAGGTTGGAGATTGAGAATCCGGGAAGGGAAAAAACTCTCAGGCAGGTTGGATGGACGTTTTTTAAGCGTGTGCGGTATCAGAAGAATGGCTCTTCCATTGAAACTGAGACCGGCTGATAAAAAAGATTATATCGTTCCTTTCGGGATGAGCGGTACCAAGAGAATTGAACGAATAGTCTCGGAGAAAGGTTTGAAGGGTTTTTGGAGCAAATTACTAATTCTAGAAAATGCCAGAGGTGAGATTCTCTGGGTTCCTGGCATCGTGACCAGCGAGCTTTGTAGGGCGGACCCTTCATGTACTGAATTAGTAGTTTTTAGCCTTGAAAGGAGGTAATTCATGGAACAAAGGCCCAGGCTCGGGATGATCCTTTTTTATGTTGTTTTAGGTATATTCTTGTTGGTCGCTCTTCGTGGTTTGTACCCATCGGAAACCAGCATTGAAGTCCCATATACTAAGTTTCTGGATGATTTCAATAACATAATAGATATAGTTATCTACGACAATGGAAAAGTTGTTTACATCACTGGAGACAACCCCAGACGTTCTCTAGAAACCTATTTCCCCTCTCAAACGTTGATCACTCAAACCTTTCAGGACCAGCTAGATCAACTCGCCAGAAGGGGTGTGAATATAACTTTCGAAAGAGGTGGGGATTCGCTCTTCTGGGTGAACCTTCTGGGAACCATAATTCCTCTTGCAATAATAGTCTTCATATGGTTCTTCGCCATGAGGTCACTTTCGGGGAGAAATTCACAAGCCTTCACCTTCACAAAGAGCCCGGCCAAGAAGTATACGAGCAGTGATAAAAAGGTGACCTTTAAGGATGTCGCGGGAGTTGACGAAGCTCAACAGGAATTGGCCGATGTGGTGAGTTTCCTGAAAGACCCTTCAATATTCAGGGATACGGGTGCCAGGATGCCCAAAGGAATCCTCCTTGTAGGACCTCCTGGAACGGGAAAGACTCTTCTGGCCAGGTCGGTTGCCGGTGAAGCCGAAGTCCCATTCTTTTTCATAAGCGGTTCGGATTTCGTGGAGCTTTTTGTCGGTGTGGGTGCCGCAAGGGTTAGAGATCTCTTCGCGCAGGCAAAGACATCGGCTCCGGCCATCGTGTTTATAGACGAAATCGACGCCGTGGGCAGACACAGGGGAGCCGGCCTAGGGGGAGGTCACGATGAACGTGAACAGACTCTCAACCAAATACTGGTGGAAATGGACGGTTTTGACGCCAAGACGGGCGTCATCGTTATTGCCGCCACAAACAGACCGGATATTCTGGATAAAGCTCTGTTGAGACCGGGAAGGTTTGATAAAAAGATCTCTGTCGATCCACCAGACCTGAATGGCAGGGCGGCTATTTTGAAGATACACATGCGTGGTAAACCGATCGACCCCGATGTAGATGTGCAGCTTCTTGCCAGAAGAACCCCCGGCTTCGTGGGAGCCGATCTGGAAAACCTGATAAATGAAGCGGCCATTCTATCGGCAAGAAAGAAGAAAAAGATGATCGGCATGTTTGAGCTGGAAGAGGCTATCGATAGAGTCCTGGCCGGGCCGGCGAAAAAGTCCAGGATAATCAGCGACAAGGAGAAGAAAATTCTCGCCTATCACGAACTGGGACACGCGGTGGTAGGCCTTGTTTTACCGAACGCCTTCCCGGTTCACAAAGTAACGATCATACCGCGCGGCACCTCGACACTGGGCTTCACCGAGAGCCTTCCGCTAGAGGATCGCTATTTGATAACCAAATCCGAGCTTCTGGACAACATGGCTCAGGCTCTAGGTGGTAGAGCGGCCGAGGATCTGGTCTTTGGCGAAATAACCACCGGGGCCTCCAGCGATCTCGAAAGGGCCAGCGCCATGGCCAGGAGCATGGTGACTCAGTTCGGTATGAGTGAGAGACTTGGACCGATAGCCTGGGGCAAGGAAGAAGAAGAGGTCTTCCTCGGCAGAGAACTTACCAGGATGAAGAATTACTCCGAGGAGATAGCGAGTGAAATCGATGCTGAAGTGAAGAAGATAGTCCTCACCAGTTACGAAAAGGCCAAGAGAGTGCTTTCCGACCAGAGGAAGAAACTCGATGAAGCGGCCGAGTTTCTTCTTCAGAAAGAGACTATTACGGGAAGGGAACTGGCCGATATTCTTGGTCTTGATAGCGGTAATTTCTACAAAGACGATTTTGAAGAGGTAGATGTCGTCACAGGCCCAAAAACCGAAGGTGGAAAGATCATGGGGAAACCGGAGCTTGGAAATGCCTGATCTGGAGAAGTTGAGAGCTCTCACGGGAAAGACGTACACCTTTTCTCTCACTCCCGACGATGTTTCGCTACGCTGGTCGGAAAATTCCGATAGCGAAATTCTTGGGCTGATTTCCACAAGCGGGCTTCTGAAGTTAGTGCACGGATGTGGTCACAGTCTTCTGAACGATTTAGAAGTCGATGGTCTGGTGAGTGTGGTGTGTGAGACTTCTCTCAAGCACCTGTCGCCCGTCAAATTCTTCGAAGAGATTACTGTGAATATGGATCTGGCGGTTTTAGACGGTGTAAACGTCAAATTTTCAGGCACAGTCCTTCAAAACGAAGTTTTAAGAGCTTCTTTTGAGTTCGTAAGGAGATTCGTATCTCTCGATTTTCTCAGGAGAAGCGTTAGTGCGTAAACCCAGGGATACGAGAAGCTGGAACGAATACTCGCTGGTGTCGGCTTTTAGATCGAAAGAACGTTTCATAGAAGAGATAGACTTCACCGGTGATGTGCTTGTAGCCCTTATATATCCTAACGATTACAGAGTAGCGAGTTCAAGTTTATCGACGCACGTACTCTTGAAAAGGTTTAACTCGCTGCCTAACGTGAGGGCTGAGCGTTTTTATTACGTTCCAGAATCGAAGAGGTTTTACTCTCTGGACAGTTTAACGCCATTGGACGAGTTCAGGATCTGGGCCTTTTCAGTGCATTTCGAACTCGATATACTAAACGTCTTTGACATCTTGAATAGCTACGGAATACCCCTTAAAAGAGGGGAAAGATTACCTTCCCATCCTGTGATAGTTATGGGCGGGGCAATGACGTATTTCAACGATTCTCTAGTTTCCAGAGTAGCCGACGTGGTCAACAGGGGTGATCTAAGTCGGAACTTTCTAGAAAGATTGGCCGCCCTTAGGCCGTCCATGAACAGAGAGGAAACCGTATCTGTGATGACTTTGGAACCGGAGGCTCCAGAGGTTTTTTACGACGATGAGCTGGGACAGAGCTTGTTTATCACCCCGGAATCGGTTTTCAAAGATCGTTTTCTTATAGAGATCGGTAGAGGCTGCAAAAGAAAATGTAGATTCTGTGTTTCGGGTTATCGCTTTGGTAATGCCAGATTCAGAGATCCAGACGAACTTCTGGATATAATGGATCGCCAGGCTCATATCACGAAAAGATTCGGACTCGTCGCGGCCACGGTAACCGATTATCCATTCATTGACCGTGTACTGGAACGTGCGATCGAACTAGATTACGATCTGTCGGTCTCTTCGTTGAGGCTGGACGCTCTGTCGGAAAACCTTCTGGAAGTTTTGAAGAAAGGTAATCAGAAGATTTTCACCATAGCACCCGAAGGAGGAAGTCAGAGAATCAGAAACCTCTTCGGGAAAGGTATAAACGATAGAGACATAGATACAGCCCTGGAAATGGGCATTAAAAAAGGATTCAAAAATATCAAACTCTATTTCATATACGGGGCTTTCTTCGAAGACGAGTCCGACAGGAGTGGAATAGTGGATATTGNGAAATCGGCCGTAAGNATGGGTTATTCGCAGGTGGTATTGAGTTTGAATCCGCTCGTACCAAAACCGGGCACCCCTTTCGAAGGAATGCCGATGGAGAGCTTACAGTTGCTTAAGAAGATTGAAAGGGATCTAAAAAGCAGGTTAAGAATGCCCGGCGTGAAATCAGATTTTGAAAGCCTTAAGGAATCATCTCTGCAGTACGCACTGGGAAACATCGATGAGGCAGGTTCTGAGAATTTCCTGGAATATCTGAAAGAGGAGAGAAATGCTACCCCTTTCCTCCAGAGATATGTAGAAGAACTGAATTTGAGACGGAAGGAGTGGAAAATGCATGGCAAAGAAGAGTATTCTTGTTATTGATGATGAACCCTCGATTGTGGAACTTCTGACCTTTAACCTGAAGAAGGAAGGTTACGACGTTCTGAAAGCCTACGACGCTGAAGAAGCCTTGAAGATTGCAGAGGACAACGAAACGGACATGTTCATAGTCGATATAATGCTTCCCGGAATGGACGGCTTCGAACTGGTGAGAAATTTGAGAGCTACGGAAAAGTTCAGGCAGACTCCGGTGATCTTCCTCAGCGCGAAGAGCGAAGAGTTCGACAAAGTCCTCGGACTGGAACTTGGTGCCGACGATTACATCACAAAGCCATTCAGCGTCAGAGAGGTTCTGGCTAGAATCAGAGCGGTTTTTAGAAGAATTCAGCAGAGTGCCCAGGCCAAGGAGGAAAGACCCAAGAAGATAATCGCCAGAGAACTCGAGATCGATACCGAGAAGTACGAAGTAAGAGTGAGAAACAGGATGGTAAGCCTTACTCCGCTTGAGTTCGAACTTTTGAAGAAACAGAATGGTAAGCCTTACCCCCCTTGAGTTCGAACTTTTAAGATTTTTGGCCGAGAACGAAGGAAAGGTCTTTAGCCGGGACGTTCTCCTCGACAAACTGTGGGGCTATGACTACTACGGCGATACCAGAACGGTTGATGTACACATAAGAAGGCTCAGAACCAAGATAGAAGAAGATGCTTCGAATCCAAAGTACATTATTACCGTTAGAGGAAAAGGTTACAAGTTCAGAGACCCGGGAAAGGAAGACTGATTCGTTGCTCCTTCTCTGTCTACTTTTTACAATTGTATCTGTTTCTCTCTTTATACTTTATTTTATCGAGAAGCAGAAGAACGAGCGATCGAATGCTGCTAAAAGGCGCTTTGCGGATATGGTAGATGTTCCACAAAGCGCCGAGTTCATCTTCATATACAAAAGAGTTCAACAACTGCTCGCCCAGAGCCGGGAGGCTTACGACCGGCTCAGCGCGAGGCAGGAGAACCTCATGACCATCCTGGACAACCTCGGCGAAGCGCTCTTAATAACTTCCAACGACGGGAGGATCGAATACGTTAACAAGTCCGCCAGAGATCTCTCCAGCAAAGAGCTCCTGGGAAGGAAAATAAGCGAAGGCATAGACAACTACTATATAGGAGACCTACTCGATGAGGTTATCAGAACTGGTGAAAACCAGGAATCGGAAATAAATATGTACTACCCCAAAAGAGCGATAATGGAATGCAAGATCATACGCGTAGCGCTGAAGGAACAGGTAAAGCATCTTATATTGCTGAGGGACATTACTAAAGAGAAAGAACTCGAAGCGATGAGAAGAGACTTTGTGGCCAACGTTTCACACGAGTTGAGAACGCCGTTGACTTCAATACACGGATACTCAGAGACATTGGCCGAAGACGATCTGGAGGATAAAGAAACCGTTTACAGGTTTCTGAAAATAATCGAGAACGAATCGGCGAGAATGACGAGATTGATAAACGATCTTCTCGATCTGGAAAAACTTGAATCTGGCGATGCAACCTTCAACTTCGAAGAAATCGAATTGATAGAAGTGGCCAACTACGTTCTCAGAATAGTGAAACCGCTGGCCGACGAAAGAGAAGTAATACTGAATACTGACCTGGAAGAGGGCATCTTCATAGATGGAGACTTCGACAGACTGGTACAGTTGCTTCTGAATCTGGTGGATAACGCCGTCAAATACACCGCAGCCAAAGAGCACGGCCCGAAAGAAGTCTGGTTGAGAATTTATGCGCAAAACAATTTTGCTCTGATTGAAGTTGAGGACAGTGGTGTCGGAATACCCGAAGAATCGCTCAAACATATTTTCGAAAGATTCTACAGGGTTGACAAGGCTCGATCAAGAAAGATGGGCGGAACCGGTCTAGGGCTGGCCATAACTCGTTTTATAGTAGAAAAACACAGAGGTAGCATCAACCTGGAGAGCGAGTATGGAACGGGCACGATTTTCAAGGTAAAACTGCCGTTGAAGAAGGTGTTTGAATGAGAATATACGATATCATTCTGAAAAAACGCAACGGACTGGAGAACTCCCGATCCGAAATAGAAGAGCTGGTAACGGGCTATGTGAAAGGTCTGGTACCAGACTACCAGATGGCGGCCTGGCTGATGGCCGTTTACTTCAACCACCTCTCTCCGGAAGAAAGATCCTCCCTGACAGATATAATGTTGAACTCCGGAGAGAAAATAGACCTGTCGTCCATCGAGGGTACCAAAATCGATAAACACTCTACCGGTGGCGTCGGTGACAAGGTTACACTCATAGTGGGACCTGTGGTGGCCTCCTGCGGGTTGGTCTTCGCAAAACTCTCCGGCAGGGGGCTGGGTCATACCGGGGGCACGATCGACAAGCTCGAGTCCATACCGGGTTTCACCACTTCACTGGAAGTTGATAGATTCAAAAAGCAGGCTTCAAAAATCGGAATAGCCCTGGCCGGTCAGACTGCCGAAGTTGCCGTTGCCGACAAGAAGATATATGCCCTGAGAGATGTTACGGCAACGGTCGAAGAGATTTCACTCATAGCCTCAAGCATAATGAGTAAAAAACTCGCCATCGGTTCCGATGGAATACTCCTCGATGTCAAAACTGGCAAGGGTGCCTTCATGAAGAATTTCAAAGATGCAAGGGAACTCGCTCTGGCAATGATAGACATCGGCAAAAGAGGAGGTAAAAAGGTAGGTGCGGTCATAAGCAACATGGACCAGCCCCTTGGAAGAATGGTGGGCAATTCTCTAGAAGTAATCGAGGCTATAGAAACGCTGAAAGGCAACGGCCCGGCCGATCTAGAGCTTCTGTGCCGGGTGATCTCCGAAAGAATATTGATAATCGGAGGGGTCGCCGACGAAAACAGTGCACCCGATATAGTTAAAGACGTTATCGACTCGGGCAAGGCCTTGGCCAAATTCGACGAGTTCGTTGCCGCTCAGGGAGGTCCGATCGACTTATCCGCCAACTACCGGAAATATCTTTCCCCGGCCGGTGTTATCGAAGAGATCAAGGCCGAACGAGATGGTTTCGTCTCTGGAATCGATGCCGAAGGTGTCGGGTTGGTATGTATGAGACTCGGAGCCGGCAGAAAGACCAAAGAGGATGTAATCGATCCGGCCGTAGGGGTGGAAGTAATAAAAAAGATCGGCGACAGAGTGGCCAGAGGTGAAACGCTTGCCGTTATACACGGGAATAGTCGGGAACTGGTGGAATTGGAGAGAAAAGTCCTCATGGAGACTTTCTCTTTTTCTACTAGCGAAGTGTTGCCCCCTCAAATCGTTCACGAGGTTCTCTGAGGTGATCATGAGACGTCTGTTTATTCTTCTTTTCACCGTTGTTTGTCTCACCGCCC
>JGI12104J13512_1000848_pt1 | contig 25434 bp, 28 predicted proteins | sample TerdegcTABiofilm_FD_13512 | JGI IMG/M metagenome (IMG submission 13512)
CGGCGGTAGGCCAGCCGGTGGACCAACCAGGGGTATCCATGGAAGGCAAAGATGATCGGCTTGTCTCTGGTGAAGAGTGAGTCGTAATCAATGTCGCTCAGCCCGTGCGGGTGCTCGGTGCTCGGCTGCAGTTTCATCAGATCGACGACATTGATCACCCGAATTTTCAAGTCCGGCAGATGTTTGCGCAGGATGGAAACAGCGGCCAGAACCTCCAGCGTGGGTATGTCTCCGCAACAGGCCATCACCACGTTGGGTTCGGCGCTCTGGTCGTTGCTGGCCCATTGCCAGATGCCAATCCCTTCAGCGCAATGCACGACCGCCTCATCCATCTTCAGCCATTGGGGCAGGGCGTGCTTTCCCGCAACCACCACGTTCACATAGTGCCGGCTGCGCAGACATTGATCGAAGACCGACAACAGGCAGTTGGCGTCGGGCGGAAGGTAAACACGCACGATATCGGCCTTCTTGTTGATGACGTGGTCGAGGAAGCCAGGGTCCTGGTGCGTGAAGCCGTTGTGATCCTGCTGCCAGACATGGGAGGTCAGCAGGTAGTTCAACGAGGCGATCTTCCGCCGCCACGGCAGTTGTGCTGTGACCTTCAGCCACTTGGCGTGCTGGCTGAACATCGAATCGACGATGCGGATGAAAGCCTCATAGCTGTTGAACAATCCGTGCCGCCCGGTGAGCAGGTATCCTTCGAGCCAACCTTCGCACTGGTGCTCGCTGAGCATTGAGTCCAGTACGCGTCCTGCCGGCGCCAGAAATTCGTCATTCTCTAATGCCTGGGCGTCCCACTGACGATTGGTGACCTCAAAGACCGCTCCCAGGAGATTCGAGAGTGTCTCATCAGGACTAAAAATCCGGAAATTGCGCTGATCCTGATTCAGCTTGACCACGTCACGCAGGAATCTGCCCAATACAAGCGTTTCTTGTGCCTCAACAACACCGGGCGAAGGCACGTCCACCGCGTGGACATGGAAGTCCGGCATGCGCAGATCGCGCAGCAGAATTCCGCCGTTGGCGTGGGGATTGGCACCCATCCGCCGCTCGCCTTTAGGCGCTAGTTCGGCCAATACCGGTATGAAACGCCCGCTCTCATCGAAGAGTTCCTCTGCCTTATAGCTTTTCATCCAGCTTTCAAGCTGCTTGACATGATCGGGATGATCGGAATCCACCAGCAGCGGCACCTGGTGAGCGCGGGAGGTGCCCTCGACTTGCAGGCCATCGACTACTTTCGGTCCCGTCCAGCCCTTGGGTGAATTGAGGACGATCATTGGCCAGCGCGGCCGTGTGGTATCGTTTTTGTTCCGCGCATTGCTTTGGATTTGCAGGATCTCATCAATGGTCTGGTCCAAAATGGTGGCCATGAGTTGATGCATCTTTTCCGGTTCGTCACCTTCCACAAAGTAGGGCGTCCAGCCGCAGCCTCGTAGATATTGCTCCAATTCCTCATGCTCGATGCGGGCCAGGACGGTCGGGTTGTTGATCTTGTAGCCATTGAGATGCAGGATCGGCAGCACGGCCCCGTCATCAATCGGGCTGAGAAACTTGTTGGCCTGCCATGCGGCCGCCAACGGGCCGGTTTCCGCTTCGCCGTCGCCAATGATGCAGGCGACGATCAGAGCGGGACTGTCGAAGGCGGCCCCGAAGGCATGGCTGAGCGAGTACCCCAGTTCGCCACCCTCGTGAATCGACCCCGGCGTCTCCGGTGAAACATGGCTGGAAATCCCGCCTGGGAATGAGAACTGCGTGAACAGTTTCTTAAGCCCGGCCTCATCCTGACTGACGTTCGGATAGACCTCGCTGTAGGTGCCTTCGAGGTAAGTATTGCCCACCAGCGCCGGGCCACCGTGCCCGGGACCGGCGATGTAGATCATATCCAGATCATACTTCTTGATGACCCGGTTCAGGTGCACGTAGATGAAGTTCTGACCCGGCGTCGTGCCCCAGTGCCCGACCACCAGGGGCTTCACGTGCGACAGCTGCAATGGTTCCCGAAGCAAAGGATTGTCGTAAAGATAAATCTGCCCGACCGATAGATAGTTGGCGGCACGCCAGTAGGCGTTCATCTTTTGCAGCAGATCGGGCGGCAAGGGATTGGCGATGTCCCCCTCAAGCTTCTTTTCCGCATTCATAAAAATGCTCCCTTCATGCACTTTTTTGTGTTCATGATCATGCTCCTTTTCAACTTTTTAAGGATGGTTGGTTCTTCTTTCTGCTATCTCCAATCCAAGTGAGGCCTCCACTATGCTTCTGACCTGAGCGGCCAGCGCCTCGTCATCTTCGATGTTATGGTCGGTATTGATTTGGGCCTGCATGGTTTTCTCCTTTTGCGATTGTTATTGGCTCAGTACCGATAGGTGGCAGCCAGTCCCGTCTGCCCCGGCATCTGCTCGGGCGAAATGACCAGGACTTGGCCGCCCATCTTCCCGACCAACTCGACCAACTCGTCGAGCAAGTCATTGACTTGCGGGTGGCTCAGATCAGCCGCTTCGACCCGACCCGTTTCACTATCAAGCCGGCCGGAAATCTGGCGGTCGGATTGAATGAGCAGAGTCGCAACCCGCCCCGCGGCGGCTGCCTGAGCAACTTGCGCCAAGTCGTCACTGCCAAGCCCCTTGGACTTCGCCACTACGAACTCGTCGGCCTGTGTCGCCAGCCGCGCCTGATAGTGCGGCTCGACGACTTGCCAGGCGCGTTCCCGAAGTTCATAGATGGGCAACTCATCGGGATTGATCGGGAGTCCCTCCTCCATCAAAAACGGGTTATGGCTGACCCGGTGGAAAAGAGAATGATACTCCGGCAACGCCGCCAGGATCAACGGCAGGCCCGATGGCCGGGAATGGTGTTCGAGCAGCGCGTGGTCGATGGCACGAAAAAACCGCTCCGCGTCGGTCTGCACCCCGTCCTGTTTTCCACCGTGACCGTGGTGCATGGGTGTGCTCGCCTGACCGATGCCACCATAAGAGGCGATGGTCAGATGCGTATCAGTCAGCTCATCGCCCAGTGCCCCGGTGATCGTCCGCGGGACTCCCGGAGCCGGCTCGATCTCGTCAAGCGCGTCGCGGTTCCCCTCGAAGAGCTGGATCTTGCGGAGGCTCAATCCCAGAACCTGATAGCGACCGACCGATTGCAGAAAGCGTCGCAAAGGCATGATGTGAAAGCTGTCGGCCACGACGGCCAATTCAGGGACCGTCCGCTGAAGCCGGAACACTCGAAACAGGCTCGGCCCGCCCAGCACGGCCAGTCCATCCAGTGTATGGTTCCAGAAGTCATGATCATGGTCGAGGGCTTCGAAGGGTTCCAGAAGGAACCGGGTCTCGACGGCCGGATACTTCTGCCGGAGCGATCTCTTCAGCTCCTTTACAAGATTGCGAAACCGGATCGGGTCCTGCTGATTCTCAGAACGACTCCGATGGGTCGGCTGGTAAAGCGAAAGACACGGCTGCTGGTGAACCGATGCCAACTCGGCCAGTGATTCGTTGGTCAGCAAATTTTTACTCTGTGTCATTTTTTTCTCCTTTCGCAATTCAATCACGTCAATCCATGTTCCTTATCAATTGCCTTTTCGTCGCTCGATGCGGCTGCTGCCTTCTCATATGGAAAACAAACGGGAAACCGCCGACGTTGTTGATCTTCCAGCGCCAGCTCACCGTTTTATCGCTGGACCCCGGCTTTCGCCGGGGCGACGACTTATTGCGAGACCATCAGTTTTAGTTTCAGGTTCGGGTTGCTACCTCCTGTACTTCAGTTCGAGGCGAGCATTCGGTTCGCCGTGGTCGCGGTAGGTGTCCAGGGTCTCGACCGGGACCGTGTACACCGTGTACGCACCGATGAGCGCCTCAACGTATTTCACGTCGCTGTAGTCCGGGTTCTTAGTACCGGTGCTGGCCCAGAGCAGCCGCTGCACACGGGCACTCCGCCACTTTGGCCAGGCGGCGACGATGAGCTCGGCACCGCTGAATCGCGGGGCGAGAAATGTTTTGACCAGTTCCCAGGCGAGCGCCTGGCCGACCACAAGGCCGCCCAGGCAGATGACCGTTCATATTGTCATCCTCGACCATCATCTATGAATGTTTAAACGTCTGTACTTAAAAGACCGAATTATACCTCTACTACAATTTCTACGGCTCGATCCGTATCCTGCCGGCCATAGATATCTTCAAACCGTACGATATCATCCTCGCCCAGGTAACTGCCATTCTGCAGTTCGATGATTTCAAGCAACAACTTACCAGGATTCTCCAAACGATGCTTTGTCGTTTGCGGAATGAACACACTCTCATTCTCATGCACCATCTGTTCTGTTTCACCAATGGTCACCTTCGCTGTGCCGCCGACGACAATCCAGTGTTCACTGCGGTGGTAATGCATCTGCAAGCTGAGTATCTGCCCCGGGTTGACAGCGATTTTCTTCATCTGATATCCCCGTCCGCCGGACAGCAGAGAATATTGCCCCCAGGGCCGATACACCGTGGTATGCTCGTCCGCTTCCATCCGGCAGTCCGCCTTGAGCCGGTTCACCAGATCCTTTACCTTCTGCGATTCGCCCTTTTGGGCTACCACGAGCACATCGTCCGTCTCTATTACCAGTAAATCTTCCAGTCCGATGCCGGCAATGAGACGGCTTTGTCCCAACATCAATGTATTTGCACAAGCAATGGGAATACAGTCACCCTTGATGACATTGCCATCCGCATCTTTGTCCAACAAGTCATAAATCGCATCCCAAGACCCGATGTCGCTCCATTTTGCACTCAACGGGAGCAATACCACCTGCCTGGATTTCTCGATCACGGCATAATCCACCGAGATATTGGGCATTTTGGCGAAGTTTTCTATCAGATCATCCAGGCTTTTGTCAGCCAACGCATAAATATCCGGCTGATGAATCCGCAATTCACTCATAAAACAATTGATGGTGAATGCGAACATGCCTGAGTTCCAATAGTAATTACCAGCAGCAAGGTACCCCTTTGCGGTGGTCCTGTCCGGTTTCTCGTGGAAGGAATCTACAGTGAAGCCACTGCCAAAGGGCTGCCCGGCCTGGATATAGCCATAACCTGTTTCTGGATGATTAGGCGCTACCCCAAAGGTCACAATCCTGTCCTGGTTCGCCATGCTCTCCGCCAACTGAGCTATGGAAGCAAATGCATCCAATGGGCTGATGATATGGTCTGAGGGCGTGACAAACATCACCTCATCCAAGCCGCATCCCAGCCGGTCGACACAGTATCTGACTGCCAAGGCAATGGCCGGCGCGGTGTTACGCGCCAAAGGCTCTAGAAGTATATGCGCCTGGGCCGCTTGGGCCGCGACAAGCTCGGTTCTTACGTGGTGAGCATAGTCTTGATTGGTAACGATGACCATATCCGCTGGTTGAACCAGAACCAGAAACCGCTCTATGGTCTGTGCCAGAAGAGATTTGCCACCATCCAGTTTTAGAAACTGTTTAGGGAATTTCGTCCGTGACAGAGGGAACAGGCGGTTGCCCCCGCCACCCGCGAGGATGATTATCTTCATCTGCGAATCACTTTCCTTCCCAAATCAACGACACTTGTTTCATATTTAGCTAAAGCCAGGTTGGCGATGCAATACCCTACAATGCTTTCGGCCCCCTGGTTAAAGTTGAAGCCTTTGGCTGTGATGCCATCACGACATCCTCCGGTCTCATCATCGATCAGGCTTTGGTTCTTAGAGTTTTTGCCCAAATACCAGGCAAAACTTTGTTGGGCCAGTTCCAACATCTTCTGGTCGCCGGTGGCTTCATAGGCAGCCAAATGGGCCAATGTGGCCGTGCATGCCTCGAGCGGTTGCTCGTCACACTGCGCTGGTTTCGAGCCTCGCAGCAGCCATCCTTTGCAGCCTACCGCCCTGAAATAGCCGTCACGAAATGTAATCTTATCAAAAAACTGCAAGCTTTCTTGCGCCACGCGCAGCAGATGAACTTGTCCTAGACGGCTGTATGCCGCAAACAAGGCCCACGGCAACACCGCATTATCATAAGTAAGACTGTTCTCAAACCAGTGCCAATCCTCATCGCCGGCATCGTGCTCAAAACGGCTGATCAGCGAATCGGCCAATCCTGTCAGGAGAATATCGGCTTGGGGATCTTCAATATGACCAAGGCCAATCAAAGCGTATGCTTGGCCGCGCAGCCCGAATAGATTTTGGATATTCGGCATTGCCCGGCTGATCGCTGCGGCACAGGCTTCTTTAACGCCGTGAGGCATTGCTGACGAGGCTTGTGTAGAACCGAGAGCCCATAGGCAGCGGCCAAAACAATCCTCTGATCCTTCCTTTTCCGTGAATTGACGACCGTACGTCATAAAGTTCCGAAATCCGCCGCTTTCATTCTGAGCATGCAGCACAAATCCCAGATAGCGGTAAACCAGCGCCAGGTAAGTGGTTTTCCGGCATTGCTCATAAAGCATCACCGCCATGATCAGAGCCCGGGCATTATCGTCAGTGGTGTATCCCTCCGTTAGGTTGGGCAGACTAAACCTCGCGTGTTGGAACATGCCTGTGTCATCGGTCATTCTGAAAATATGCGTATCATCAAACGTTATTGCAAATTGATCCATTTATCCTACCAGCACTCCTCGCTCCATGGCTGCCTCCATTGTCGTCTTCATATTGGCCTCCATTATGTTGGAAACCAGTTTTGTATAGCGCCCGGCTACCTTGGCCCAAGTCATCGTCTGTCCGACCGCTAAGGTCTTCCTTTCCATTTCTTTTTTTTGCAAGGGATTCTGGAGTATATCTCTGATACACGACGCTAGAGAACCGGAATCACTAAATTCGGCAAGCATTCCCCGACCATCTCCTAGCAATTCTTGGGCATAGCGGTACGGAGTCGACACGACGACCCGCCCGCATCCCACAGCGTACGCCAATGTCCCGCTGACCGCCTGTTCTTTGGACAGATACGGCGTCATATAGATGTCAGACAATTTGAGATAAGTTATCACTTCTTCTTTCGTCAGGTACTTGTCAATAAGCCGTATATTATCCCTTACACCTAGGCGTTCCGCCAAGGTAATGAGACTATCCCTGTAGCTTTCGCCATTTTGCTCCTTGACGCATGGATGAGTTTTGCCCAGAATGAGGTATACTAGGTTTTCGTATTCCGGCACAACCTTCGCAACTGCTTTAATTCCATACTCGAGCCCCTTGGCCGGGCTTACGAGACCGAAACTACTAATGACCTGCTTGTTATCTAAGCCGTATCTAACTTTTAGTTCTTCCCGCGGCTTAACAATCAAGCTTGGCACACCATGGGCAATGACCGCGATTTTACTCGGCTTGATACCATACGTCTCAATTAATAGCGGGACTGCGCTTTCTGCCATCGTCACCACCATCGCACTTAGTCGTCCGAGTTCGCGCAGAACTCTCCGTTGTTTTGGGGAAGGGTCCATCAGCACTGTGTGCGTCGTAATGATAAAGGGTATCGCCAGATTCTTGGCTAAATCGATAATGTATTCGCCACACTCCCCGCCAAATATCCCATATTCATGCTCGATAACCAGTAAATCGGTATGGGTGTTTGCCCAGCGGGCAGTCTGAAAATAGCTGGCCCGGTTGTGCTGGCTGAGTTTGGCTACCACCCGCGGATCCTCGTATTCTTCCGTATTAGTGACCGCAATCACGTTCGGTCGGAATAAAGCCATTTTATCGATTTCGTTCACCAAATCCTCCGTAAATGTAGCTAACCCGCATACCCGCGGAGGATATGTGCTTAAAAAGGTCAACTTCCTTGCTTGGTTCATCCTTTCCATCTTCATTAACTCCCTTCTTTTCTCCAACTGTTTTATCGTCATCATTTTTGTCAGTATTTCGATCTGCTTACGTCGTCTTTATGGGTATGATAACAAACAATAGTTTTGAAATTATTACTAAATTATTAATAATTTATTAATAATTTCGAGTATTTTATATTGGTTTGCAGTCTCACTAATAATCTTAATCGGAATAGCTTCGGTAAAGCCCTTGAGGTTATCCACCGAAGCGATGAAAATATCTTGTACTCCGCAGTTTCTCACAGCAAATATGGGGGCTAGAGATAGAATGTCTCACCTCAAGCATTCCCGACACGTTTATGGCATACATTTCCAATCTGGATATCTGAGAAGAAATCAGCTTGGCAGACCTGGTCTTACCGCCCGGCGTTAAGGCAATCGGAGACGGGCACGCTTACGTTGGTTGCCATCGCCGCGCAAGCAGGCGAAGCCGCTTTTACCCGGCAAGGAGGAAATACCAGCATAGGCCAAGCAGCCGGGTGGAGAGGTCAAATAATATGCAATTCAGTGTTTTAAAACATAAAAAAAAGATTCCGGCCTGATGGCCGTAACCTTGTAAAATAAGCATTTTTGGTGTCGGAGGTGGGACTTTGAACCCGTACGGACCCACACGCCCCTCAAGTGGGTGTGTGGCTTTTTTCCACCTTAAGTGTGTTATGTTTTTTCTGGTTGGTATCCCTGGATCACGATGCCGCTACATGAACGTTACAGGAAAAACCTTGCATCCGGCAATCTCTCTAATTCTTCCCGGATCAGACCCTGTTTGGTACCGGTGGAGGTATCTACGTTTTCGGCAAAGTTTGTAGATGACCCCTTTTTTGTTTGAGAACTGCTTCAGAGCATAGGATTTAACCATTTATTACACCCTCCTTTAAAATAGGATAACCACAGTCTACAGGTTACTTGGCTGTTGCTCACCAAAACAATTATTGATTTTGGGATGTGGTCTTGTTTTGTTCAGTATCAAAGTCAAACTATAAATAATAATTGAATGCACCCCCTTTTTTATGAGACCTATTATGGTTATGGTAACAAACAATAGTTATGAAATTATTAACAGATTATTAATAATTTAGATTATTTTATATTGGTTTGCAGTCTCACTAAAAATCTTAATCGGAATAGCTTCGGTAAAGCCCTTGAGGTTATTCACAGAAGCAATGAGAATGTCTTGTACCCCGCAGTTTCTCAGTTTGTTCAGCACGGTAAGCCAGAACTTGGCGGATTCGTGTTCGCCGATCCAGATGCCCATTATATCTTTTCGGCCTTCTAAGTCTACGCCCATTGCCATATATGCGGCTTTATTAACAATTCGGCCATCCTGTTTTACGTCAAAATAAATAGCACCCAGGAAGACTACTGCGTAAACCTGAAACTTAGAGAGGTATTGCTTTTTTTATAACCCACGCTATATTTAACTAAGTTTATATAATAGGAAATCAGGAGCTTAATAAACATGTAAACTAATAAACAACTTCCCCTTATTTGTCCCGTAGAACTTACGACAGCCCGAGAATTACCAAGGCAATAAAACAACCTTATTATGATACTTTTATATGCTGGTCAACAACCATTAATCATTTAATGTAAAAATTAATACTTTCATAAGGATTACTTAACATTTTTATAGTTAAATATTAATATGCCCATCAATAATTATCGAATAAAAGGAGGAAGAGATATGGAGAATAGGGAAGGGTATCCACATTGCCCCTGATCTGGGTTTTGGACTGTCCAATGGTTCCGCTACTATTATACGAGGAGGGATAGTTGTAGTGATACGCTGGTTTATTAGATGGGTTCTGAATGTTGCAGGGATCATATTTACAGCTTATGTCATAGTAGGATTTAATGTAACAGTAGTGGGAGCAATAGTCGGTTCCATTATTCTTGGCTTTATCAATGCCACGATCCGTCCGCTTATTCTTCTGCTTACCCTCCCTATCAACTTACTGACGCTGGGCTTGTCTACATTAGTCATAAACGGCCTTATGCTGTGGGTAGTCAGTTTGTTGGTAAAAGGTTTTGCAATCCAGAACTTCGGAACCGCTGTTTTTGCTGCTTTGCTCCTAACAGTCATCAGTTCTGCGATCAGCTTTTTAGTGAAGGACTAGCCTTTATACTGCGTAAAAATCGTTTAGCATCACTTATATCACTTCCTTGGCATCAACGATTTTTCAAGGAATCGGCTCCGGTCCAAATTAAATATGAAATGCTTCGTGTTTAAGTGGTTTCAAATAAGTCGGTCGTACATTTAAGTGACCATAGGTAAATAAGGAGGTTTTCATAAATGATTTTGAGAGATTTACTAAGCTTGGCAAGCAAGGAGAAAAGAAAGAAAGAGAGAGTAAAAGCAGTGCAGAAGTTCGCTGTAGGAATGGGCGTCGCAGCCGCTGTAGGTGTAGCAACAGGAGTTCTTTTTGCTCCAAAGTCGGGAAAGGAGACACGAGCAGATTTGAAAAAAAAAGCTGTAAACACTATAGAAACCATCAAGGGTACAGTCCAGAAGAAGGCAGAGACGGTGAAGGATGCCGCGGCTCATGCTGCGCAGGAAGTACGTAATGTCATCAAAGACGTTCATGGAAAAACGGAAGTGGTAAGAAAGGACATTAAGGACGGTTACCATGAAATCACACAGGATATTCACAAAACTGCTGAAAATATTTCGAATGAACTTAATAAATCTGTAGAGTAGGAACACACTATGGTAATTCAATTTACATTACAGGACCTAATATTTTTTCTGGTTTGCGCGTTAGGAATTGCAGCGGGGATTCTTCTACTTCCTATCCTTTGGAATATTAAAAAGGTGGTAGGCGCCTTACGGTCCCTGGTAGAAACCAATCAGGAATTTATCCAGAAAACCATCCGGACAATGCCTGGTATTTTGGAGAATACGGAACAAATCAGCAGTAATGTCAGAGAGACTACAGAAAAGCTCAAAATTTCGGTTCCGGTGATTTTACAAGAAGTTGAGTGCGTTACCAATGCGGCAAAAGGAAGCATTGAATTGGCAGGTGCTGTGATGGAAAATATGGGTTCCGGAATTAATGAAACCATAGCTGATTACAATAAATATACTCCTGGTTTTATGGCTTACCTTCACATCCTTGAAGAAGTACTGCAAATCATATACCGCACCTTTTCTTCCAAATAAGTAGAACTTGCTGGGCAACCTTTATAAGGAAGGATGATAAAGCATGCTATGGTTAGCCGCGATAATTCTCGTAGCCTTATGGATTCTTGATACAGTTACTGAGTAAACTATGGGCGGATTTGTCCTGGTTGGGCAATGTTAAAATGCAGTATGTTTTCTGTTATTCATTCTCGAACTTGTACCCCGTTCCCCAAACAGTTTTGATAAATACAGGCTTAGAGGGATCCGCCTCTATTTTTTCACGCAGTTTCCGGATATGCACTGTAACAGTATTTTCGTCACCGTAAAAGCTACTACTCCAGATCTTGTCCAGTAAATGAGCTTTGGTGAATACAAGGCTGGGGTTCGATGCCATAAGCCAGAGCAATTCAAACTCCTTGGGGGTCAGCTCGATCTTGTTATTGTTCACTTCGACCATGCGTTTTTCATAGTTTAGGGTCAAGTTGTCGTATTTTAACACGTTTTCACTGTTTGCCTTTTGCTCCCTGCCTCTTCGTAAAACGGCTTTTACCCGCAGGGCTAGCTCAGTCGGGCTAAAAGGCTTGGTCTGATAATCATCAATACCCATCCTAAAACCCACTATCTTGTCTACCTCATCGCTTCTGGCGGACAGAATGATCACAGGGACCTCCCGTATCGCTTTCAATTTTTGGTATGTTTCAAAACCATCCATACCAGGCATCATTATATCCAACAAAATCAGGTCGGGGGAGGATTGCCTGGCTATTTGCAGGGCTGCCTCACCGCTGGCGGCGGTGGCGACCTTAAAACCTTCCTTGCTCAAAGTGTGCTGCAGTATTTTTAATATTTTCGGGTCATCATCGACCGCTAAAATACTATAAGCCATGTTTTAACCCACCTTCCCTAATTCCCCTTTTTCTCTGGGTTTTTCTCTGGGCAATGTTAAAGTAAATATACTGCCTTTATTTATTTCGCTGGATACTGTAATGGAGCCCCCGTGCAAATCAACCAGTTTCTTGGCATAAGTGAGACCTATCCCCGTACCACTGTACCTCCTGGCTCTGGTACCGTCCAACTGCTGAAAAGGCTGAAAAATTCTTTCCTGGTCACTCTTATCTATTCCTATGCCGGAATCTGCTACGGATATATAAACGCCCTGACCAGAACCGTCCGGGCCTGCCTCCACCGTTACCCTGCCACCCAGGGCTGTAAATTTCAACGCATTGGAGAGCAGGTTGGTTAAAATTTGCCCTGTCTTCTCCCGGTCAGCCCAAAACCGATTAAAGCCGGTTTTCCGGGGAACATCAAAGGTTATCTCTTTCTGGTTAAAAAGCGGCCTCATCTTGCTGGATACGGCTTCTATCAGCTCATCAACCCCAAATTCTTCTTTATATAAAACTGTCTTTCCGGCGGCAATCTTGGAAAGCTCCAGAAACCCGTTGATCCTTCCCATCAGTTCCTTGCCGCTGTCGCTAATTTCATCCAGGTAGTCTTTTTGAAGCTCATTTAATTTTCCCGTACCCTCGTCCAGCAGCATTTCAGTAAAAGCGATAATCGCTGTAAGAGGGGTGCGCAGTTCATGGTTGGTATTGGCCAGAAATTCATCTTTTAACAGGTCCGCCTTCTGCAGCTGGCGGTTTTTTTCTGACAGTATTTCCCACTGAATTTCCAATGTGCTATTAGTTTCGTAAATTATGCCCATCGCATCGTCTACTATAGTTTTGAAAATAAAGGCGAAAGAAAAAATCTGGTAGATATGCCCCAGTAAATTATACGTGTCATAAGGGTTGCGGTAATAGATAAAAGCCAGATCGCTCATAATTATAATTATAAGTGCCATGCACAAGTATATATCCTGCTTCCCAAACTTTTTTTTCATCTTTTTCATCAAAAGATGGACAACAGCAAGCCCTTCCATGGCTATAACCAGGTATCCCAGAAAGACTCTCAGGCCGGTCTGGCTGCCGGCCACGAGATCATACATAACCGGCAGGCAGGAAAAGGAAAAGGCGACAAGCACAACTAAAAAGGCGCTCGCAAGAGCGAAAAAAACGGGTATTATGGTCGATCTGCGGATTATTTTTACCTTGTCACCGCTAAAGACTGCGGTTAGCAAGCCGACGGCCAGGAATAACTTGGTAACAATGAAAAATAATGACGCTTTGTTAACAGAGTTAGGCGTGATGAAGTCGGGCATGCCCAGGTCGGAAAGGGCATGCGCAAATTCAAGCGGGGCCACCAGGCAGAAGGTCAAGCAAATGATCAGCATCTTCAGTTCATGCTTATACTTGTAGTCATACCAGCTCATCAGCGAAACGCAGATGGCCACAACTACAATAACGAACTCAATTATCATGTGCACAGCGGGATAAATATCCCCATCTATAACGAAATAATACCTGCCCGCTAAAAGTGTAAGGAATGTGAAAAACAAAAACCAGGCGACTATTTTATGTAAAAGATGATCACCCGTTAGTAAGCGCTCTTTTAATAAAATTGCCCGCATTTTGCTGCCCCTTTCTAAAAAACTATATACATAATTCGCCCATCATTCCTGTAAAACCTTTAAATAGAAAAAAATACTCTACCGGGTGTTTTTTCGTAAATTTTTCAGTAGTGTTGCATAAGAACCACGTTCCAGACCTGGCTGTATACGGCATTATCACTGGTTTCAAAGAATTTTTTTACTTCTAGATGCTACTTTAACCATTAAAAAACATTTTTCAAATTCGAGCAAGGAGCAAACTAAATATACGCATTCATACAAAAGACCCCGCTCTTCGGAGCGGGGCCTTTTGCTTTATTAAGAAAAAGATAATTAGTTCTTAATATACTTTTAATATTTCAACATTATTCTTAAAGTATAGACATCTGGGGAGGATATACGAATGATAAATGTACTTATATTGATTATCCTTGTCGTAGCGTTAATAGGCATTTTGGGAACAAATGATATTGATTCTTATGGTAACAATCGGTTGTAAATAATTGTTTTTGTTGCAATAATTACTATTCCATGAGGTACCAGGATGACGTGCGCTGAACTGCTTATGGAAATTGAATGCTTGCGTGCCAAAATGAACAGTCTGGGGGCTGACAGGGCCGCCTACGCGGAGATGTTGGAGGTTAGCCAGGTGTTGGATAAGTTGATAGTGGAGTATTACAAGGCCACTGCGTGAAGCGGTTTTTTTATAGACTACAGCAAAAGGAGATTATAAATAACAAATGAATACAGAATTAAATGCACAAGTAAGATTGGAAAGAAACAAGCGCCACAAACACGACTTGCTAAAAAGGGGTTTTATCCCGGCGGTGGTCTACGGAAAAAACATGGACAGCTTTGCCATTTCGGTTAACCCCAACGAACTGAAAAAGATTTTGGAGGAAGCCGGCTCAAATGCCCTGATTCATATGAAAATAAGGCAAGACGGGGAAGCCAGCAGGGACCATCAAGTGCTGGTTAAATCGGTTCAGCACGAGCCGGTGAACCGTACATTGATTCACGCCGATTTTCACCAGGTTTCATTAAAAGACAAGGTGTACGCCACTGTTAATATCCACCTTACCGGCACCGCCCCGGGGGTTGCCAAAGGCGGTATACTGAACCAGCAAATATGGAGGCTAAAGGTAGAATGTCTCACCTCAAGCATTCCCGACACGTTTATGGTGGACATTTCCAGCCTGGATATCGGAGAGGAAATCCGCTTGGCAGACTTGGCTTTGCCGCCCGGCGTTAAGGCAATCGGAGACGGGCACGCTTACGTAGTTGCCATCGCCGCACAAGCAGGCGAAGCCGCTTTACCAGCCAAGGAGGAAATACCAGTATAGGCTAAGCAGTCGGGGGGAGAGGTCAAATAATCTGACTGGGCCTTTTCTTCTGTAAGGTTTATTCAAGAGGAACAATAGTGAGATGTGCGTCGCGCCATTTTTTTACCTCCTAAGAGTAGTGTGCGGTATATCAGAACCATGATTTGAGTGCAGAGCCTTTCTAACCGTCCCCTGTCGCACTGTCGCATAAAATTTAAAAAGCCCTCTGATAAAGGGCTTTTCGATAAGCGTCAGTGATTCTCCTGTGTATCCTGTATCTCACATCACCTTCCCCAGGCTTGCTTGCCTGGTTTTTTTTGGGCGGGCAAGCAAATCTAAGTAGGATGATGATAAAATTCTCTGACAAAACTGTTGGCAGCTTTTTCTATGTGTATACATTGAATTCGTAATCGTCGCTTATATTTTTAATAGATAGAGTATCTTGGAGATGATGTTATGAAAAAGGTGAAGTCTTGGGAACTGCTCAAAGATTTATATGCACGATTTATGATTGATGACCTGCTTTCAAGAGAAGCACAGGTAACTTTTTTTCTGCTTTTATCCCTTTTCTCCTTTTCTCATATTTTTAATTCGCTTATTGCCTATACACCTATCGTCAACTTTCAGGACAATATTGAATTTGACGTTTATGCCTACAAATGCATATGAGAGCCTGCGGGATATCATCAATCAGACAATAGCCAATAAGAGTGGAACCCCTGTTATCCTTTGGCATGCTGCTCACATTGTGGTCGTCAAGCAGTGGCGTTAAGGCTCTTATTCGGGGGTATAAACAGAGCCTACGATCAGGAAGAAACGCGACCATCTTGGAAGATAATGGTTGTTTCATTGTGCTTTACAATCCGTTACCTCCTACCTAATTTCGTTAATTTTTTTATACACCGCATTGGCAACATTTAGCCTCCGGTTTACTTCTTCCCACTTCACACACTTTAAAAACTCCTGGATATACTCGCTCCGGGTTGGAAAAGCGGTACAATAGGCATGATCAAACACGTCAAGTACCAGTAAAGGCAGCACTGACCACACACCTTCCGGGTGATTATCAGAAAAGAAATTCCTGAGCACCCCTTCATCCAAATCAAAACCCAAGACTACCCAGCCCCTTGAGCACATTGCCAGCGCAAAAAATTGTTTTTCCCACTCCTGTAAGGAACCAAAATGACGCTCCAGCATGCTCAACAATTCTGGCGATGGTAGTGAATCTTTTTCTGTCGCTATATTCCCAAAAAAGTATTCATGTAGCTTTACTGAATTAAGAGCATAAGTATGCTCCTTTTTCAGGGACCGGAGGGAGCAATAGGTTGGATTAACCATAGTCGTATCAGCCTTGAGCAGCCTGGCTTCGATCTCTTTTATCTTGCTTTGATGCACCGCCGGGTAAAGCCTGTAATGTTCCTCCAAAAACTCCTTGGAAAGTGCTGGAGGGTTTTTTTGCACGTTGTCTCTATCCATGTTCGCACCCCTTGATATTACATCATTATAGTTTACATAACTTATGTGCAAATTACGAAATCTTAATATTTTATTAAAACCAGCCAAAACCGCAAATCCGGAGGTTGTTCCGAGGTACTATGGGTATGGTAACAAACATTAGTTTCGAAATTATTAATAAATTATTAAGAATTTCGATTATTTTATATTAGTTTGCAGTCTCACTAAAAATCTTAATCGGAAACCTGGGCCGAGATCGTCACCGCCTGCTGTTCAAGTACTGGTTTGTCGCCGGAGTACCCAGGGACGATATCCTCAACGCGCTCACTTTTGCCTTCAGCAGGAGGGTGTTCAGCTTCATTGAGTACATCCAGTCCGCGGAGGAACATCTGGAAGGCGCTCAAAACATCGATATCAATTTTATTGGCTTCGTAAAAGCTGTATTTCTGTAGCTGCGGTCAAAAGGGAATATCGAGGCTCAGCGAAACCACTCCTTTTTCAATCTATCTGTCTATCTAATAAGACATTAGGCGGCTTTACGGCCGCCCTAAGTGTTTGGTAGTAATCTATGTGGCTAAGAAGCTGTTTTTTGACTCTTTAGCCTGCGGCGGGCAAAAAATTTCACAGGACCAGAGCCGACAAAGTGCTAAAAAGAGCATAAAAAACCTCCTTACGTGAGGGCGCTTTATCCATACTGATTTTCTTCTTTTTAATCTTCTAATACTCCCAGTTTCACTCTTAGATTACCGACATGCATACTCATAATCTAAGGCCATCCGTCAGTGCTTAGAGTCAGCAGGGCGAGATGAGAAAAAGAATTAAAGTAACACTCCGACTGTCCTTCAACTACGGCATGTCTACCAAACTATTTTTTGGGTTCATGAACACATACACTGCCATTGGTGGGGGCTGAATAATATTTTAACTGTCCCGCCTTTTTCAATATAACTTTTAAGTCTATCTTTTCGCCTATTCCAAAATCGATCACGTACATTGATATAAAAGGAAGACTCTCTTGGGTGTAGATCAGGTTTCTGCTTATTTTCCGCTTCTCCTGCTCGTCTAAAGACTTGATCAAACTGTCATAGTATTTGATGGTACGCTCACAAAATGCGCCTACCCGCTCTTTTTCAATGATCGCGATGAAGCTGTCGCCCTTAATATGAGCCAGGAAGTCCTTCTTTCCGCCATATTTCTTTAGTATGTTAGCCAGAAGTCTCGCTGTAAACAGAATAATGCGGCTTCCGCCGGATAATCCATATTTTTTTCTGCATATTTTATCCGGCAGGTCGACGTAAACGGCACAGATAGGCAGTTTCTCAGCCGTGCGTCTGCGCAGTTCCTGTTCCAAAGCAATATTGCCGGGCAAGCCGGTGAGAGGATTGGCATCCCCGGCCAATTCCCAGCGAATCTTGGTCATGACGTCGGGGAAGGTCTGGTTCTTATTAAATAAACTAATAAAAAGTTTGACTATGCGAACGGTCTTCGAGCAAATGGAACTCATATACGATTCCTCCCCGAATAAACATTGCATAAACAAACAGCGCAATCATATTAATCAGGGGCCGGCACTCCCGTGTCCCGCCCCCGCAGCCTTGATTATTTATTATTTATCCTTAATTTTGCCGTTTACATCCCTTGTTATTTTCATATCAGCTTCAGGAATATAGCCTAACTGCGGGACTATATTCTTCTGCACATCCTCTGACAGCATATATTGCAAAAAAGCGTCCACCGCACCGCCTGGCTTGCCTTTGGTGTAACTGTGCATATAGGCCCACACCGGGTACTTGCCGTTGATAACGTTTTCTTTAGCGGGCGTCACACCGTCCAGATTGACAATCTTTAGACTGCCGTCCAGATAAGACAGCGCCAGGTAGCCAATCGCGCCGGGAGTTTCTTTGATGATTTTACGAACTGTGCCGGAAGAGTCTTCTTCAATACCGGCAGCCTCTTCAGCGCCGCCCAGCGCGTATTTCTTAAACGTCGCCCTTGTGCCGGAAGCCTTCGGGCGGTTTACCAGCACTATTTTTTGATCAGGGCCGCCCACGCTGTTCCAGTTGGTCGTCTTGCCGGTAAAAATGTCAATCAGCTGCTGTTTGGTCAGGTTGTCGACAGTTATGGCCGGGTTTACCACACAAGCCATGCCGACGACACAAATCTGGTGGTCGGTGAGCTGGGAAGCGTCAATACCTTCCTTTTCTTCAGCGTATATATCTGAATTACCGATGTCAGCTGCCCCCTGCGCGACTTGGGTGAGGCCGGTGCCGCTGCCGCCGCCCTGCACCACGATCCTGGCATTCGGGTTCCCGGCCATGAACTGGGTTGCGGCCTGTTCCATCAGCGGCTGCAGGGCGGTGGAACCTACCGCCGTAATGCTGTTCGACAACGTTCCTTGTTGAGCCTGCGCGCCGCAGCCGGCCAACATAGCCGCCGCTGCCAGGCACAACACAACAGCAATTATTAATTTCGCATTTTTCAGCAAGTCACTTCCTCCTTGAAACTATTTTTCCTTGATACTATTTTCATTTTTTTATGCCACAAATTTTTAATGAAATTCACGGAAACGATAGCCCACCCCGCGCACCGTTTCGATATATTCCGGGTTAGCCGGGTCTTTTTCAATCTTCTGGCGCAAGTAGCTGATATGAACATCCACAGTGCGGGATTTCCGGTCGAAATCATAGCCCCAGATCTTCTCCAGCAGGATGTCTCTGGTAAAAACCCGGCCGGGGTTTGCCGCCAGCAGGTGCAGCAGCTCAAATTCTTTTTGGGTAAGCTCCAGTCTTACCCCGTCAAGCAGTGCTTCATACTTCTCCGGCTGTATGACCAAACCGTTAACCCTGATTTCTTTAACTTCCGCCGGCCCCTCTTCAGCAGGAAGCATCAGCCCGTGGCGTAAATGAACCTTCACCCTGGCCACCAGTTCCCTGGGTGAAAACGGCTTGGTGATATAGTCATCCGCCCCCAATTCCAGCCCGAGCACCTTGTCCAGTTCTTCATTCCTGGCACTCAACATAATAACGGGAATAGGGGCGCTTTGCCGGTTGGCCTTTAAAATGCGCAGCACATCAAAGCCGTCCATTTCCGGGAGCATTTTGTCCAGCACAATCAGGTCCGGCGCTTTTTCGCCGGTCAGCTTGATTGCATCGCTCCCATTGGTCGCGCTAATAACCTGGTAGCCTTCTTTGGTCAGGTTGTACTTCAGAAGCTGCAAAATATTGACCTCATCGTCCACAACCAGGATTAACGGCATCCCAAACCACCCCACTACACTATAAAACAGCCTCGTTAAAGTTATGTTATCGGAAGTTTAACCGTTTATTAATATATTATTAACTTTCTGTAAAAAACCCGGCCGACGCACTCGCGAACCCATACGCCGCCGGAAAGGGATATCATGCTCATATAAAACCGGTGGATCTTCAAATCCCTTATGTATTCATACAAGAAACCCCTGCCACTAAAATTTTAGCTGCAGGGGTTTCTTGTATGTCGGCAAAAGCTTATAATTAGCAAAGGCACTAGCAAAAGCACTGAGAGCCTTTTTTCGTCTGGCGGATTATCGGCGCCAGTTCCTGTTTGGCTCCATCCAGCAGACCGTCGCTGGTAGCAGGCAGCAGGGTGAACTCAGCCTGCGGGAAAAACGGTATCAGATTCATGATAAAAGCGCCGGCTTCTCTTACGGCGATGCGTTTACCGTCACGGTTATTGTCTTGACCCTGACGGATTCCAGCTGGTCGAGGCTATCTTCCAGCATCAGACCGTTGGTGCTGACGCACTTGATGATATGAGGGTAGCGTTCATGCATTACAACCTCCTTAAGGTATTCCGCCTGCTGTTATGTAGGCAAAATGGCCGCCGTACGGACCGGGCGCCATATGGTAAGGAAAGAATCTCCTCGCCATCCGGCCCGTGCGTGGCCAAAATTTAATGATCCGGGGGCTTGCGGCTCTCAGATCAAATTCGGCCCTGCTAGCTGGCAGCAGCACTTCTTGGTTATGGTAATCCTGAATTCATTATTACCTGTTTCGCTTTTCTCACCGCAGAGGTTGCCTGCCTCCAGCTCGGCATCCAGCCACGGCGGGACATGGCTGCACAACACTTCCAGCTCATAAAATTCACCTTTGCGGATAAAAGGAAGCAAGGCCTGTTTCGTGGTGATGCCGGTGTTCCCTTCTTGAATATCTATCAGGGAAATCCGGTAGCGCCCGTCGGCAACCGCCACGGGAGCCACCTGGTTCACCCCGCGCTCACCGGCGGCTCTCCTCATCTGCAAATCTTTTTCTTCCGCAAGGATATGATCAAGAAAGCTTAAGGGATTGCCTTCGTACTCCCATACGCTGAAACCGCCCTTTTCCAGTTCAAAATAAGGTACGCCGGTGATGGAAAGTCCTACGAAAATTTTGCATTCGCCCAGAAAATCCCGCATATTTGTCATTATCTTGCGCAGCTCCGGCAGGCCGGGAGTCCGGCTTAAGGGAAATTCTTTTTCTTTTAGGATAGTCCAACAGCTTTGCTCTTTCCGGTAGACAGCGAGCCTGCCCCTCCCAAGCAGGGGGGCTGTCCGGCCATCTTCCCCAATATATACGGCAATATCATCCGGCATTGATTTTCTCCTTAACCTTTTTTTAAATCAAAGTAAAAGACTTTCTACCACTCTACCGCCTTCAATATGTTCATCCATGATTTCCTCCACGTTCTCCGGCGTGACCCCGCCGTACCAGACGTTGTCGGGATAGACAACCACAATGGGACCCCGCTCGCAGAGGGCGAAGCAACCGGTGTTGGAAACCAGCACTGCACCGCCCAGATCCCTGTCCCGGATCTCCTCCATAAAATTAGTCACTATTTCCACGGACGCCTTGGTATGGCAAAAGCCTTTCTGCTGTCCGTTTACCCTGGAACTGGTACAGACAAAAATATGATACCTTGGTTTATTCACTGCTATCATTCTCCTTAATCTTTATATGGCTTCTTTATTGACTAGCTTTTCCACCGCGTATTTCAAACCATTTTCGATGGTATCGTAGCATTCGATACTCGCGACATTATGCTTTGACAGCCTTTTCTTGGCGTGATAGCCAATACGCAGGGAGAGCACCGCGTGGCAATCTTTGACCGCTCCGATTGTATTTTCCTTCACCCTTTCACTGTTTTCACCTTCCTCAATTCCTTTGCAGTAGCTGATAATCTGCCTTTTTTCAACCAGGCTGATTGCTTCTCCGTCAACATGGTAGATGGCAAACTCTGTGGCCTGGCCAAAGTGCTGGTCAATCAACCTGCCGGTCTTGGAAGCAACGGCAATTTTGAACTGCTTCCGGTACTGCTCGCCGGTTTTCGGCAATATCTCCTGTTTGCTCCACAGGCCGCTAAATTCCAGGGATCTGTCCTCTCCCAGCAGGCCGACGGCATCCGCCCTGCACTGCGCGCAGTGGTACATCTGCCGCAGATCATCCCGGCAGATATTTCTCATTTTATTGACTTCCTTCATTGGTGTCTGAGGCAGATATTCAAGGGCGCTCCCCTTGGCCGGGATGAGCGGCATGATATTAGTCATGAACACATTTAATTCTTTGACCTTTTTCACGATTTCCGGGATGTGCCCGTCATTTATGCCCTTAATCATCACTATATTAACCTTCACCGCCACACCCAGCCTGGTCAGGTGTTCTATTCCGGCCAGTTGATTGCCGATTAAAATGGCGGCCCCTTCAGCGCCTTGATACCTTCTGCCTTGATAGTCGACGTACCGGTAAATCCTTTTGCCGATTTCCGGTTCCAGGCAGTTCACCGTCACAGTAACGTGCCTGACACCTAGTTCAACCAGTTTACCGGCATAGTGGGGAAGCGTCAGACCGTTGGTTGATAAACAAAATATCACCTGGGGATCGGACTTTTTAATTGCTTCAATGGTCAACCTGGTCTCATCCCAATTGGCCAGGGCCTCCCCGGGCCCGGCTATCCCCGCCACGCTCAGGTTCTCTACCCTGTCTTTCACAAAATCATACTTTTCCCTGGCGGCTTCAGGGGATAAGATCTCACTGGTCACACCCGGCCGGCTTTCATGCAGGCAGTCAAATTTCCTGCTGCAATAGTTGCAGCTGATATTGCAGCGGGGCGCCACGGGCAGGTGGAGCCTGGCGTATTTATGTTTGGCTTCAGAGGAAAAACATGGATGTTGCAAAGTTCTATTCCCGTTTTGCACCGGGTTGCAGGCGCAGTTCATTTTTTTCACCTCGACCTTTGCCGGCTGGCTTTATAGTTCCATAGTAAAATTGCTGGTAAATGTTCCTCCGGTAGTTCCTGTACTTGTTTTCCAAAAGTGTATTGGTAATCCGGTCCAACAACATGGCAGTACCCGTATAGCCCACTGAAAGGAGCCGCTGGCCGCCCACCCGGTCGTGAATGGGGAAACCATACCGCACCAGAGGGATGCCCTCCCTTTCCGTGAGGTACCTGCCGCCGGAATGGCCAATGGCGATATTGGCTTCCATTTCCCTGCTTTTTTCCCGGATACGGGAAAAGTCTGTCTCACAGAGGACCTGTGCGCTAGGCCTGGCATCAGGCAGCCGGGTTTTTAAGAGATCCGCCAGTTTGCCGCCCTTGCCGCCCGTTGCCGTCACCACCGGGCTAATACCGTTTTCCAGGCAGGTGCAGGCGACAGCATACACATTCTCAGGATCGCCGAAAACCACGCTTTTACCGTACGCGTTATATTTATGAGAGTCGACCATGCAGTCGAGCAGCCTTCCCCTTTCTTGCTCCAGGCTTCCGGGAACCGGATTTCCAGTCAATTTTTTCAGGAGGCTCACAAATAAGTCCGTGTTTTGCACGCCAATAGGCACGGGCACATTGTACAGGGGCACTCCGAACACTGATTCCAGGTAATGACCCGGCGAAATGGCCTCGTCAACCGTCACGCCCATTTGGATAGTGGCCTGCGCGCCGCCCATACCGGCTATATCCGCCAGCTTCGTTCCGCCCGCCGGCATTTTGCGGTAAGGTCTTTCCAAAGCACGGTCCAGGGTGTCTGAAAAGTCGGGCAGCAAAATGTAGCTTACTCTCATCATTTTAAGAATTCTCTTTATCTCCCTGATATCGGCGGGACTGATGTTGGGAACAATGATATTAATCCCTTTGTGCCGCACAGATTGCCTTACCAGTTCAGCAACAATCCTTTTCACGGCCAGGAAGTAGCCTTCAAAATGGCTGTTGCCGTAACCCGGGGTGGAAACTGTTACCACCGGCAAATCCACAAGGCCCTTTTCCTCCAGGTAATCCGCCGCCATTCTGTCGATATCCTCACCGATGGTCTCCGCCAGGCAGGTGGTAAGTATTCCCACCACTTTCGGGTTGTATAATTTTATTGCATTGTCCAGCCCTTTTCTCAAGTTGGCCTCCCCGCCGTAAATAGTCCCTTTCTCGTTGAGGGATGAAGAGGCCACGTCGATGGGCTCGTTGAAGTGTTCGGCGATATGCCGGCGCATGTAAGTGCTGCAGCCTTGCGAACCGTGGATGATTGCCATGGAACCCTCCACTCCTTTAAAAGCCAGAATGGCCCCCATCGGCATACACATGCTGCACTGGTTTTCGTTGACACTAAGGCAGTGGGTTTGTTCCATTCTCATGAAAACCGCACCTCCCTCACGCCGTGGTAGTTTCATTATTGTCCGCCTCCCCGGCAAAACAGTCATGAGCAGCCGCAGGAACTTGGGTAAAGCGCCAGACCGGTGAGCAGACAGTCGCATAAACTTCCTCGGCAAAGTTCACCGCCCCCATAAAGCCGCTTAAAGGATGCTTGCGGTCATGGTTGTGGTCAATGAAGGCAATACCCAGCTTATAAGCCAGCGGCCTTTCCTTTACCCCTCCCACCAGCAGGTGTGCTCCTTTCTCCAAAACAAACTGTTCTAATTCAGCTGGATTGGCGTCGTCCAGAACCACAGTTCCCTCGTCCACCAGATCATTGATCGTATCATATTCCTCCTGGCGGCCCGTCTGGGTTCCCACCATTACCACATCTATGCCGATTTCCCTGAACTGCTTGATCAGGGAGATTGCCTTGAATCCGCCTCCCACATAGACCGCCGCTTTTTTGCCCCGCAGTTTTTCCCGGTAGCCCCGGACAATGTCACCGTACGCGTTTATCTCTCTCTCGATTAGTTTTTCGGTCTTGCCCATAGTTTCCGGCTCATCGAAAAACCTGGCGATTTTCCTCAGAGACTCCGCCGTATCCTCCAGTCCGAGGAAGGAGATGTTCATATAAGGGATGCCATAGATCTGCTCCATTTTTCCGGCCAGGTAGAACATCGAGCCACTGCACTGAACAATGTTCAGGGATGCCATGGCGGCGGTTTTCAACGTCTCGCAAGATGAGTCGCCGGTGAAAGCCACGTTCATGTCTATGTCCATCTCCCTGAGGTAACTTTTGATAATCCAGACCTCGCCGGCCAGATTATAGTCACCCAGGTAATTGAGGCTTTTACTCTTTTTAACCTCTTTCTTATTTTTCGGCTCGATCAGGCGCAGGAGAGCGTCGCAGGCCGCCCGGTAGCCGGCCGACTTATTGCCGGCGAAACCGGTGGACTGAACCGGGATCACCTCAATTTTGTGTTTGCGGGCGGCGACCCTGCACACCATCTCCAGGTCGTCGCCGATAACCCCCACTATGCAGGTGGAGTAGACAAATACCAGTTTGGGATGATATTTAATAACCAGTTCGTCTATTGCCAAGGCCAGCTTCTTTTCACCGCCGAAAATGACATCGTGCTCCTTCAGGTCGGTGGAAAAGCTGAAACGGTACAAGTCGGAACCGCTGCTCAGAGCGCCCCGGATATCCCAGGTATAGCTGGCGCAGCCGATAGGGCCGTGCACCAGGTGGACAGCGTCGGTCACCGGGTTCAGGACCACTCTGGCGCCGCAGTAGACGCAGGCCCTCTGGCTTACCACCCCGGCAATGCTGTCAGTGTCGCACTTCAGGTTCGGCTTTTGTTTCCCTTTGGCATAAATGGACTCTTTTCTTTCCTCCACGGGCAGTTCCAATAGGTTAACCGCTTCCATATTATCCACACTTCTTTCTTTGTCTTACATTACAGGTTTACTATTCAGGCATTCAGAATTCATATATTCAATGAAACCAGTATCTAGGCACAGCGTTATCACCGTTCACTCAGAGGAAAGGGGACACACCTTCCTTGGTTAAACTAAAAACGAAAGTTTTTTTGGAAATCAGGGAAGGAATGTCCCCAA
>JGI12104J13512_1000852_pt1 | contig 25405 bp, 18 predicted proteins | sample TerdegcTABiofilm_FD_13512 | JGI IMG/M metagenome (IMG submission 13512)
GGCGCCGCTGCCGACCTTAAACTCGGCACCTGCCGATGGAAGGGCAGCGCCGCCAAGGGGCGAACATGCCTCTCCTGCCAGAGCGGCGAGAGAAAACGGGCACAGGAGGATCCCAGGAGTTCATCTGCCGGTTGGAGAAAAAAGCCCTGGCATTTCGCCCCCCAGGCCAGTAAGTGGTGAAAAAACCGGGGTTGGGCCAGCAGGCCGCGGAAAACGGCCTTGTGCCACGGCGACAGCCCCAGGTATCCTGTCAAAATAGCCCGGGCCCGCAGGAAGATTTCGGTGACCCGCACCCCGCTGGGGCAGTTGGCTGCGCAGGCGCCGCACAGGAGGCAGCGCTGCAGGCGGGCCAACACCCCCTGGGGATCCTGCAGCAGGTCCTGGGCCAGACCGTTGAGCATAGCCAGTTTGCCCCGGGCCACATCCGCCTCCCGCCCGGTCGCCGCGAACAACGGGCAGACTGATTGGCACAGGCCGCAGCGGTTGCAGACGGCCAGCTGCTCCTGGAGTTCCTGGAGCAGGGTCAGCAGGGTATACAGTTGAGCCATGGGGTGAGAACCCTGATTCTGCCCATATCGGGCTTGCGGTTGGGGCCTTGCCAGCCCAGGCGCCGCCTCGGTGGCAACTGCATGTCAGTCTTCGCACTCCGTCTGGCCCGCCTCCGTTTCGTCCCCCCGTTGGAATCTGATATCCTTTAAACCCTTGGGACCCAATCGGGCCTGCATGGCCGCCAAAATCTGGGGTTTTTGGTAGTGCAGCTCCTGGACCCAGGCATGGCTGGTGGTCTCTACGAAAAGGACGCGCCGTTGATAATCCACCAAGCGGGTATGGCACCGGATGGCTTCACTGACTGCCGCTTCCCATGCCTGGCGCAAGAGGGTCTGCATTTCCAATTGGCGTAAATCACTGGGTTTCAGCACTTTGGCCAGGATTTCGCCGATGGGAGCCGGGGCTTTTAGGGCCGGACGTTTAGCCATGGTATGCTCCTTCAGCCTCCCGGAGCCAATCGGCTCATCACCCGGGCAAACCCCGGGGCCGCCGCGGCAATGGTGTTCTCGGGCACACAGAAGGCCAGACGAAAATAGCCGGGCCGGCCGAAGCCCCGGCCGGGCACCGCCAGGATGTTCTCCCGCTTCAGTTCTTGGACGAACTCCACGTCATCGGCCAGGGGAGAGCGGGGAAAGAGATAAAAGGCCCCCCGGGGTTTGAGGAATTGATAGCCACCGGCCGCCAAGATCTGACAGAACAGCTCCCGCCGCTGGACATAGGGGGCGATATCCACGGCCGTGCCCATGAGATTGACCAAGGCCCGCTGCATGAGGGCCGGCGCATTGACGTAACCCAGGATCCGGTTGGCCAGGATCATGGCCGCCACCAGCTCCCGGCGGGCCTGGGCCCGAGGGTTCACCGCCGCATAACCCAGCCGCTCTCCGGGGAGGGACAGGTCTTTGGAAAAGGACGTGGCCACCACGGCGTCAGGATAGGCCTGGAAGACGCTGGGCACTTCCACCTGATCATAGACGATCCGGCGGTAGGGCTCATCGTTGATCAGATAGATGGGGCGTCCGTAGCGGCGGCTCTGGTCCGCCAGCATCTCTCCCAGAGAACGCAGCAGCTCCGCATCATAGACCTGTCCGGTGGGGTTGTTGGGTGAATTGATGATAACCGCCCGGGTATGGTCGTTGCAGGCCGCGGCAATGGCCGACACCTCGGGCAGGAATTTTTCGTCGGTCTCCACCACCCGGACGACGCCGCCGTGATTCTCCACGTAAAAAAGATATTCGGGAAAATAAGGGGCCAGAATAATGACCTCATCCCAGGGATCCAGCAGGGCCTTTAAGATGACGTTCAGGGCTCCGGCCGCCCCACAGGTCATGATGATGTCATCGGGGGAAAACTTCAGGCCGTGGACTTCACTGAGGTGGGCCGCCACCGCCTGCCGGGTGGCCGGCAGCCCGGCGTTGGGCATATAGCCGTGCAGACCCGGCCGGGCATCCTGCAAGGCCGCCTTCAGGGCCTCTTTAACCGCCGCCGGCGGTTCCAGATCCGGGTTCCCCAAAGTAAAATCATAGACCTGATCGGGTCCCAATTGGGCCTTCAAGGCTGCCCCTTCTTCAAACATCCGGCGGATCCAGGAAGAGGACTGGATGGCCGCCGCCATCTTCGCAGCAATGGTCATAGGTTCCTCTCGAATGTTATGGTTCCGGTGAACTGGGCCCGATCTGGCGGGGCTAAGCCGCCCTGGAGCAGCAATCATGGCCGCAGCCCTTGGTCGGAATGCCCGGCACTTCGGGAAAGGAGTCGTTATCCCGGTCCGGGGAATCCCGACATATCCAATCTATTATACCTTCTTCCTGGCGTGGCTGCACCCCTCTCCCTGGGCTGCCATCGTTATTCGGTAAACAGTGTTCTCCCTGCCCCAATCCTGATGTGTCCCCACCCCGCCTGCTCCAGAAATCCCGGCGCCCCGAGTTTATCTGCTTGCAAAAAGGCATGAGACACATTATGTTTACAGAGAAAACCCAAAGGGCACAAATACCGATGGCAGCTCCTTACCCGCTGGACTCCTGGGGTGGGGGATTAATACGGCCATAGGTTCATCACGAGGTTGCGGTAATGAAAAACAATATCAGCCGTTTCTCCCTCTGGTACCTGGTTCTGTTTTTTTTAGCCATTCTTGTGGCCCAGAACTATCTGCAACTCCGCCATTTACAGAACGTCAGTTACAGTGACTTCCGTCAGTTGGTTGATCTCAAGGGCGTGCGTGATTTAGTGATCACCACGGATCTCATCACCGGCAAATTGACCCCGGCCGGAGTAGATTTTTTAGTAAAAAACAACCGCAACCCTGAACTGGCCGCCCTGATGAAACAGGAAGGGGCCGTAGAGCCGCATTTTACGACGATTCGCCTGGAAGACAAGGATCTACTCAGCCGGCTGGACAGCCAGGGCATCGCCTATACGGCCCGGTTGGATCGGACCTGGCTGACTTCGCTGTTATCCTGGCTCCTCCCCATGCTGATCCTCCTGGGGGTTTGGATATATTTTATCCGGAAATTGGGAGCCGGGGCCGGGGGCGGTCTCATGTCCATCGGCAAGAGCAAGGCTAAATTCTATGTGGAAGATGAGACCAAGGTCACCTTCAAAGATGTAGCCGGGGTTGAGGAAGCCATTGAGGAGCTCCGGGAGATCATCGAGTTCCTGCAGAACCCCGGCAAATTCCAATCCCTCGGCGGCAAAATCCCCAAAGGCGTCCTCCTGGTGGGGCCCCCGGGTACCGGCAAGACCTTGCTGGGTCGGGCCGTGGCCGGTGAAGCCGGGGTGCCCTTCCTGAGCCTCACCGGCTCCGATTTTGTGGAAATGTTTGTGGGAGTGGGCGCTGCCCGGGTCCGCGACCTTTTCGCCCAGGCCGAGGAGAAGGCCCCCTGCATCATCTTCATCGACGAACTGGATGCCATCGGCAAGGCGCGCAGCGTCAGCCCCATCACCGGCGGTCACGAAGAGCGGGAGAACACCCTGAACCAACTGCTCTCCGAGATGGATGGATTTGACACCCGCAAGGGGGTCATCATCATGTCGGCCACCAACCGACCCGAGATCCTCGATCCGGCCCTCATCCGGCCGGGCCGCTTTGATCGCCAGATTCTGGTGGACCGCCCCAGCCTGAAGGGTCGGGAAGACATCCTCAAGGTTCACGTCCGGGGAGTCAAATTGGCCGAAGACGTCAACCTCGGCACCATCGCCGCCCGCACCCCCGGTATGGTAGGCGCCGATCTGGCCAACATCGTCAACGAAGCAGCCCTGCTGGCGGCCCGCAAAAATAAGACCGCCGTTTCCATGGCGGATTTCGAGGAAGCCATCGACCGGGTCATGGCCGGTCTGGAAAAACGCAACCGGGTCATGAATCCCCGGGAAAAAGAGATCGTGGCCTACCACGAGACTGGCCATGCCCTGGTGGCCCAGTCGGTCCCTACGGCCGACCCGGTGCACCGGGTCTCCATCATCCCCCGGGGCATCGGCGCCCTGGGCTATACCCTGCAGCTCCCCACCGAGGACCGCTACTTGATGACCAAATCGGAGCTGCAGGACCGACTGGCCGTGCTCCTGGGCGGCCGGGTGGCCGAGGAACTGGTCTTCCAGGAGGCCTCCACCGGCGCCCAGAACGACCTGTACCGGGCCACCGACATCGCCCGGAGCATGGTCCGGGAGTATGGCATGAGCCCATCTCTGGGGCCGGTCACCTTCGAACGGGAGCGGCGGCCTCTCTTTCTCGAGGCCATGCTGCCCCCCTCCCCCAAGGATTACAGCGAAGCCACCGCCCAGGAAATAGACCGGGAAGTGGCCGCCCTGGTGCGCCAGGCCTATGATCGAGCCCGGGATATCCTGGCCAGCAAACGGGATATCTTGGATAAGGTGGCCAAACTCCTGCTCACCAAGGAAATCCTCGAAGGCGAGGAACTCCGGCAACTGCTGGCAGAGGCCGGCGGGGCCCCTTGAGTCCCCCAACCTCCAGGTCAGCAGTTAAATTTTTCAGCTCAAACATCCGAAAAGAAACCATCAACCGCAACCCACGGGTCGTTAAAAAAACCTTCTCTCCAGAGATAACTAATGGTTAATATCAGTTACCAAGAAAATAAAGTTCGTAGTCCATAGTTCGTAGTTATCTAGGGCGGCCAGGCCCGCCGTCGGCTCTTTGCTAGTGGGGCGGGCCTCCGTGCCCGCCCAAGTCAGCCACAGGCAATGCCCTTTATTTTCAGGGGTTGCAGCCGTCTATTACAACTATTGGCAATTACCAAGAAAATCAGGTTTCTGGTTTCCGGTTTCCGGAAAAAATTCTCTTTTAGTGGGGCGGGCCTCCGTGCCCGCCCAAGTCAGCCACAGGCAATGCCCTTTATTTTCAGGGGTCGCAGCCGACTATTACAATTATTGGCAATTACCAAGAAAATAAAGTTCGTAGTTCATAGTTCGTAGTTATCTAGGGCGGCCAGGCCCGCCGTCGGCTCTTTGCTAGTGGGGCGGGCCTCCGTGCCCGCCCAAGTCAGCCGCAGGCAATACCCTTTATTTTCAGGGGTCGCAGCCGTCTATTACAACTATTGGCAATTACCAAGAAAATAAAGTTCGTAGTTCATAGTTCGTAGTTATCTAGGCGGCCAGGCCCGCCTTCGGCTCTTTGCTAGTGGGGCGGGCCTCCGTGCCCGCCCAAGTCAGCCACAGGCAATGCCCTTTATTTTCAGGGGTCGCAGCCGACTATTACAACTATTGGCAATTACCGAGAAAATAAAGTTCGTAGTTCATAGTTCGTAGTTATCTAGGGCGGCCAGGCCCGCCGTCGGCTCTTTGCTAGTGGGGCGGGCCTCCGTGCCCGCCCAAATCAGCCACAGGCAATGCCCTTTATTTTCAGGGGTCGCAGCCGTCTATTACAAATATTGGCAATCAGTTAAGAGAAGGCCTGTAAACCGAGAAATATGGGGTTGTTGTCTCGCGCAGACCTCGGCGGAAACTTAAGGCCCGCCCCACTAAAAGATAAGCTCTTCCGGAAACCGGAGACTGGAAACCGATTTTTCTGACAACTGACTCCTGACAACTATATTTTTAAGTAATCAGCCAATGAGCCCTGGCCGGACATATCAAACCAGGCCAGGCCGGAATCTGAAATACCAACTCCAACCTATGGAAGGACCAATGACCCACCACCTCGATCCGAAACAGTGGCAGCCGGCCATTGCCATCAAGGAATTTCGCTGCGACAACGGCCTGCGCCTTTTGGTGCTGCCCGACGGCAGTCTGCCCATCGCTTCTTTTCAGGTGCATTACGGCGTCGGCTCCCGCAACGAACGCCAGGGCATCACCGGCATCAGCCACCTGTTTGAACACATGATGTTCCGCGGCTCCAAGGAGCTGGGCCCCGAAGAGTTCGCCCGGATTATCCAGGCCAAGGGCGGCGAAGTCAACGCCTTCACCACCCAGGACAGCACCTCTTATTTTGAGAATATCCCCGCCGAGCAACTGGAGCTGGTGGTGCGGCTGGAGGCGGACCGGCTCAAGAACCTGGACCTGACGCCGGAGAGCTTTGCTTCGGAGCGGGAGGTGGTGCGCAGTGAACGCAAACTCCGCTCCGTGGACAGCCCCTTCGGTCTGCCCCTGGAGCTCCTCTATGCCACGGCTTATACCCAGCATTCCTACCAATGGCCGGTCATCGGCTGGGACTCCGACCTGGTGGCCATGACCCACGCCGACTGTCTGGAGTATTACCGGACCTACTATAATCCGGCCAACATGGTCATCGTGGTGGCCGGGGCGGTGGCGCCGGAGCAGGCCAAAGAGCTGGTGGAGAAATATTTCGGTGACATTCCCGGTCAGGGGCCGCCACCCCCGGTGCATACGGTGGAACCGCCCCAACGGGGGGAACGGCGGGCCATTTTTAAGAAAGTCTCCCAGGTTGAAGCCTTTCTGGCCGGCTTCCATGTCCCCGGCCTGGGCAACCCGGAGATTTATCCCATCATGCTCCTGGCCGCCGCCCTGGGCATGGGCAAGGCCTCCCGCTACTATCAGAAGCTGGTGCGGCCGGGCCGGGCCATCGAAGTGGATATAGACCTGTCGCCGCCGCCCTTCACCACCCAGGACCCAGGCCTCCTGGTCGTCTTGGGAGTGGCCCCGCCGGGCCAGCCGGTGGCGGACCTGGAAGCTGCGGTCTGGGAGGAAATTGAGGCGGTGCAAACCAAAGGCCTTGATGAGGCCGAACTGGCTCGGGTGAAAAAACTCCTGCGCTCCCAGACGGTGCGAGTCCTGGCCAACAACTTCTACCGGGGCCTGTTGGCCGGACTCCTCTATCTCAAGACCGGGCGTTTTGACGGCATCAACGACCTGCTGGCCAATTATGAGCAGGTGACCCTGCAACAGGTCCAGGCCGCGGCCCGGAAATACCTCTCGCCCGACAACCGCACCGTCGTCGTGGTGCAACCGGTGTCGCCGGAAGAAAATGCCGCCCTGGGGCCGGTGTGTTAAAGGCAGGGAAAAGGGAAGAGGGAAAAGGGAAAAGGGAAAGACCTCTTTCCGGGCAGTGCTGGCCATGAAAAACCGACAACCTTTATCTCGTGCCCATCCGGCAAGTGCGCTGGTCTTGGGCAAATCAGAACCTGATAACTGACCACTAACAGCCGACAACTTTATTTTCTCGGTAATCGACATTAGTTACATAAGTAACACGCGTACCATGAAAATAAAGGCTCTTGCCTTGGGCTAACTTGGGCGGGCACGAAGGCCCGCCCCACTAAAAGAGGAACCCTTCCGGAAACTGGAAACCGGAAACCAGAAACCGATTTTTCTGACCACTGATCACTACATAAGGATACCTCTATGTCGTCCAGAGATGATTTCTTGCCGGAACTCTATGCCCATGAGCTGGCCAACGGCCTGCGGCTCGTGGGTCTGGAATATAGCCGCACTCCCTGGGTGAGTATCACCTTCATGGCCAAACGGGGGGCCGAGGCCGATCCGGCCGGCAAGGGCGGCACTGCCGACTGCCTGGCCGAGTGTCTTACCCTGGGTACCCGACACCGGGATCAACTGGCCCTGGCCCTGGCCGTCGAAGGCCGGGGGGCCATGCTCCAGGCCCACGGCAGTTGGGACCATACCACCATCACCCTGGAGGGGTTGGCCGAAGACTTTGTCGAGCTCATGGCCCTGTTGGCGGAGATCGTCCTGGAACCGGGCTTCCCGGAGGAGGAGTTCCTGCTGCTGCGGGAACGCCGGCGGGCGGAGCTGCTCCATGCCCTGGATGATCCCCGGGAAGTGGCCAACCGCACTTATCTTCCCCTGTTTTTCGGAGACAGCCCCTACGGCCATCCCGTGGACGGCAGCCCCGAGTCCCTGGCCGCCCTGGAACTCGACGATCTGCGGTCATTTTTTCAGGGCCAGTGCCACCCCCAGGAGAGCAGCCTGGTGATTGTGGGGATGGTTCCCCAAGCCCAGGCTCTGGCGACCACCCAGCAATTCTGGAGCACCTGGCACGCGCCCCTGGCGCCGGCCCCAGCTTTTCAGGAGGCGCCGCCGACCCTGGCCCAACCGGGTATCTATCTCCTGGACCGGCCTGATCTGACCCAGAGTGAGATCCGCTGCGGTCACCTGGGGCCGCCCCGCTCCACCCCGGATTTTTTTGCCCTCCGGCTGGTGAATTATATCCTGGGCGGCGGTGGTTTCTCCTCCCGGCTGATGATGCGCCTCCGGGCGGAACAGGGCCTGACCTATGGCATCCGCAGCCAGTTCCATTTCCGCCGGGCGCCGGGGCCGTTTATCATCTCCACCTTTACCCCGGCAGAACATACCGCGGAGATGATCAAGGGCATCCACGAGGTCATGACGGAGGTGCAGGAGACCGGCGGCACCGCCGCAGAATTGGCCGACGCCCAGAGCTATTATGTGGGCAGCTTCCCCCTGGGTCTGGAGACCCCCGGCGGTTTGGCCCGGCAGATGAAACAGATTGAATTATACAACCTGGGATTGGACTACCTGAACCTCTATCGCCCCCGCCTCCTGGCTGTGGATCAGAGTGCGGTCCAGGCGGCCGCGCAGAAATATCTCCATCCTCAAGAGTTGGTCATCCTGGTGGTGGGTCCGGCTTCCACCTGTCTGGCCGATCTGGAAAAACATGGGCCGGTAACCCTCCTGAACCGTTCCTGAGTGCACATAGGTTCTTTTCCAGGCTTACCCTTTTCGGCCGCGGCCGTTCTGAAAGGGAAATCTCGGCAGGACGGCCATTTTTTTTATTGACAAGAGAATGCACGCAAGTGATATAATGGCAGTGTTTGTGAAAAAAAGGATAAATACGGCTTGTTTACTTAAATACACAGGGAGGACAGTTTCATGCACAAAACCCCATTACTGGATCAACTTGAATCCGGTCCGTTCCCCAGCTTCGTAAAGGATCTGAAGCGTTTGGCGCCGACGAAGCCGCAGGTGAACGACCTGTTGGGGCAGTTGGAAAGATCGTATAAGGAAAAAATCACCCACTGGAAGCATGGCGGCATCGTGGGTGTGCTGGGTTATGGTTCCGGAATCATCGGTCGCTACTCCGACCTGCCGGATGAATTCCCCGGTCTGGAACATTTCCATACCATGCGGATCAACCAGCCCTCCGGTTGGTTTTATACTTCCCAGGCCCTGCGGGAATTATTTGACATCTGGGATGAGCATGGCAGCGGCCTGTTGAATATGCACGGTGCCACCGGCGACATTATTTTTCTGGGGACCCGCACCGAGGAATTGGAACCGGCCTTCCAGAAGCTCACGGCCAAAGGTTGGGATATCGGTGGTTCCGGTTCGGCCATGCGCAGCCCCTCCTGCTGCTGCGGTCCGGCCCGCTGTGAATGGTCCTGCTACGACACCATGGAAGCCTGCTATCAACTGACCCAGGAATTCCAGTTTGACCTGCATCGGCCTTCCTTCCCCTACAAATACAAACTGAAATTCTCTGGCTGCCCCAATGACTGTGTGGCGGCGGTGGCCCGGGCCGATATGTCCATGATCGGCGTCTGGAAAGACGACATCCGCATTGATCAGTCCGCCGTGGAGGCCTACATGGGCGGCGAATTGAAGCCCAAGGGCGGCGGTGCCAATGTGGACAAACTGGACGTCCAGGCCGATGTCGTCGACCTCTGCCCCACCCAATGCATGTGGCTGGAAGGCAAGACCCTGAAGATCAACAATAAAGAATGCAACCACTGTATGCACTGCATCAACATGATGCCCCAGGCCCTGCGCCCCGGCACCGATGTGGGTTGCACCGTGCTGCTGGGCTCCCACGCCCCCATCCTGGAAGGCGCCCAGATGAGCTGGGTCCTCGTGCCCTTCATGCGGATGGAAGCCCCCTTTGATGAACTGAAGGAACTTACTGCCAATATCACCGAGTGGTGGTCAGAGAACGGCAAGAACCGGGAGCGGGTCGGCGAATTGATCATGCGGCTGGGTATGCGGTCCCTGTTGGAAGCCGTCGGTCTGCCGCCGGTGCCGCAAAGCGTCAGAGTGCCTCGGGCCAACCCCTTCTTCTTCTGGCATCAGTCCGACTTCGAGGCCGAGGCCGCGGGCCGGAAATACTATACCACCAAGTAACTTGGTGGCTTTTGCAGAGCCTAACAGATACAACCAACCGTCAAGGTAAGGAGGTTTTTGTAACATGTCCGAACGGATTACTGATATCGGCCCCCCGCATTACAGCAAATTCTTGCCGCCCGTAATTAAAGAAAACTACGGCAAGTGGAAATATCACACCATTCCCGAACCCGGCGTCCTGATCCACGTCTCCGAAAGCGGCGCGGAACTCATCTCCGTCCGGGTAGCTTCCCCCCGGCTCATCACCACTCTTTTTGCCCGGGAATTGTGCGATATCGCCGACAAATATTGCGACGGCCACCTGCGGTTCACCAGCCGCCACAACGTCGAATTCCTGGTCTCCGACAAATCCAAGTTGGAGGGCCTGAAGGCGGAGTTGGCGCAGCGGGGTCTGCCCAAAGGCGGCACCGGCCATTCCGTCACCAACATCGTCCACACCCAGGGTTGGGTCCACTGCCACACCCCGGCCATTGACGCCTCCGGGATTGTCAAGGCGGTCATGGATGATCTGTTTGAGTATTTCGGCACCCATCAGCTGCCGGCCCAGGTGCGCATCTCCCTGGCCTGCTGTCTGAACATGTGCGGCGCCGTGCACTGCTCCGACATTGCCATCTGCGGCGTGCACCGGACTCCGCCCAAGGTAAAGCATGAGGTCCTGCGGCACCTGTGCGAAATCCCCACCACCATCGCTTCTTGTCCCACCGGCGCCATCCGGCCTCATCCCGACAAGAACCTGAAATCGGTCATCGTCAACGAAGAGCGCTGCATGTACTGCGGCAACTGCTACACCATGTGCCCGGCCATGCCCTGCTTCGACGAAGAGAAAGGCGGCGTCGCCCTACTGGTAGGCGGCAAGGTCTCCAATGCCAAGAGCCCGCCGATGTTCTCCCGTCTTGCCGTGCCCTACATCCCCAACGACCCGCCCCGTTGGCCGGCCGTGGTCCAGACCATCCGCAAGATCCTCACCAAATACGCCGAAGGCGCCCTGAAATGGGAACGCGTCGGCGAATGGGTCGAGCGCATCGGTTGGGAACGGTTCTTTGACGTGTGTGAAATTCCTTTCACCTTCCAGCATATTGACGATTATAAGTTCCAGGCGTATGATACTTATAGAACGTCAATGCATTTCAAATTCTAAACAGGTGGATTGCAATGGCCTTACCTAAAGAAGAATTAATTGAATACATTTACGACATGATCGTCAAGGCCCAGGGCAAGAAACAGCTCAAGGCCATGGACGTTCAGAAAGCCGTCCTGAAAGAACACCCTGATCAGGATAAGAACGATATCAAGTTCGCGATCAAGGCTCTCATTGACGGCGGCCGCTGCGTCTACACTTATTTCGGTGGCAGCTTCATCGAAATACCCCACGTGGAAGGCGCTGCCAAACACTAATGGGTACCTCCTGTCCCCGTCTGGTCCTCACCGCCCTGCGGGGCGGCTCCGGCAAGACCACCATGACCCTCGGCTTGCTGGCCGCCTGGCGGCAGCGGGGACGGGATATCACCCCTTTTAAAAAGGGGCCGGACTACATTGACCCAGCCTGGCATGCCCTGGCTGCCGGTCGCCCCTGCTACAATCTGGACCCGTTCCTCATGGAACGGGACCAGATCCGGATGACCGTAGCGTATCATACGGCCGCGGCCGACGGCGCCCTCGTCGAGGGCAACCGGGGCCTGTACGATGGGTTGGATGTGGCCGGTACCTTCAGTACGGCAGAGCTGGCCAAAGTACTCCACGCTCCAGTGGTGCTGGTAGTCGATTGCACCATGACTACCCGCACCGCTGCAGCCATGGTGTTAGGCTGCCAGAAGTTCGATCCCGACGTGGATCTCCGGGGCGTCATCCTCAATCAGATCGCCCGGCCACGCCATGAAGGACTTTTACGCGCCACCATTGAGCACTATTGCGGCATCCCGGTGCTGGGCGCCGTCCCCCGGTTGAAGTGCGCCGTCTTCCCGGAACGGCACATGGGGCTGGTGCCGCCGCCGGAGCATAGCGCCGCCTGCCAGGCCATTGCCACCGCCCAGAACCTGGTGGAAAAATACCTGGACCTGGACCGCCTCTGGGACCTCGCCCAGGCTGCGCCCTTCCTCCCTTTGTCAGACAGACAATCCCCGACCACAACGGCAAGACCTGGCCAGCCAGTAGTCATCGGCATCATCCGCGATGCCGCCTTCCAATTTTATTACCCGGAAAATTTAGAAGCCCTGGTCACCGCCGGCGCCCGCCTGGTGGAAATCAACTCGTTGCAGGACGAAGTCCTGCCCGATATTGACGCCCTCTACATCGGCGGCGGCTTCCCCGAGACCAACGCCGAGGCCTTGGCACAGAATCAATCATTTCGGCACTCCCTGCACGATGCCATCGAGGCCGGGTTGCCGGTCTACGCCGAATGCGGCGGCCTCATGTATCTGGGCCGCCACCTCATCGTCCGGGAGCAGAGCTATCCCCTGGTAGGGGCCTTACCCTTCACCGTGCTGTTGGAGAAAAAGCCCCAGGGCCACGGCTACACCGTCTTCACGGTGGATCAGCCCAACCCCTATTTCCCCGTGGGCAGCACCATCCGGGGTCACGAGTTCCATTACTCCCGCATCCTCCCCGAAGATCAGGGCAACCTCAACCTCGTCTTTCAGCTGGAGCGGGGCCACGGTATTACCGGCCAGAGGGACGGCATCTGTTACAAAAACGTGCTGGCCACCTACAGCCACATCCACGCCCTGGGCACCCCTGCCTGGGCCCCGGCCTTGGTGCAGCAGGCCAGGGAATTTCGCCTGACCAAACAGTCCGCCGCCTTGGGGACTCCCACCACCTCCCTCGACCTCTCAGCAGCCTGCTCCACCAAAGTGCTTCCTTGAGCCCTTCGGGGCTGCTTGCGGCTACTCCTAAAACCCTGTCTCCGGATTGATCCTGCCTGTATTCTGGGGAAATATGTGCGCTTCCGGGGAATTCGGGAAAAGACCCGATAACGATATGGAAAATGGACGGGTCCACAGGCCCGTCCACCGCTTAAAGGAAGGTCCAGAACTGCCGATGACAACCGGCCGGTGGCGGATTTAATCCGCCTTCCCTCAGACCGCAGGCTGGGCCGGTTGTGTCTGATTTTTCGCCTTCAGGCTCTGTTCGATGACCAGGATGTACTTTAAATAATTGAAGGCAAATTTCATCAGGGCGATGTCGTCTTCCCGGATGGCCGCCTGGGTTTGGGGATCGACGTCAAAAATCTCTAAGAATCTGCTTTCAAAGACAAAACGCCGGAAGTTGTCCAGATCATAACTGGCCAGATAGAACATCTTCTGTTTTTTCTCGTCAATGGCTTGGCGGGCGTTGGAGTCCCGGCGGAGCATCATGGCCTTCCATTCCCGGTTCATCTCATCATAGAGATCCGGTTCCTGGTCGACCCTCCAAGAGGCTACAGTCCATTCGGTATCTTCCAGGTGCCCTTTACAGTAGGGCTCCTTGATGAGGAAGTAAAATTCTTCGATGCCCTCCAGGCCTTCTTCCCGCTGCAGGGTGGCCTGGCCGATGGGATAGTAGCGGCAGGCCGCCGGCCGATCCGAGTAGATGGTGCAGCCCTCGGGGGTGACAAAGGCGCATTTATGGTTGTTTGCCGCCGGCATCAGGAGGAAGACCAGCGGCAGGCCTGACTTCTCGTCGATCTCCTGTCGGGTGTAGGTCTGGAGAAATTCCGTGGAACTGATGCCCAGACGTTTCTTGATGCGAATAATGTCATAGGGGGTCAGCGCGATGTCGATGCGGCCGCAGCATTCGGTGAAACAGGAGATGCCGGGATAGCATTTGAATTTAAAGCGGCTGTTCAGGCCCATCTGGATCGGTCTGACGTCTTTCATACTCTTCATAATGGTTACTCCTGCAAAAATTCAGGCTGAGCCTGCTGCCGGCACCGTAGACTTCAGGCTGCCGGATACTATTACTATACCAGTTTTTTATTGCTTCGCCAAAGAATAGAAGATCCAGGGCCGAAGGTTATGTTCTTCCCTCTTACCCCATTGCCCGCCCTGCCCTTCCATCAGTGATTTTTGTCTGCCACCATAAAAAAGGCCGGTCCCCCGGGAGGAGGACCGGCTGAGACTATGGTCACCTTTAGTCAGTTATTCCCGGCCCTGCATCTTGGCAAAGACCAAGGCGGTGGTCCGGTAGACCAGGTGGGCCATCTTGGTGTAGGGCGCGTAGAAGAACAGGAAGAAGACCGACACCAGATGGATGAAGTACATGGGATAGGCCAGGGAGGCCAGGTTGGCCAGCCGCAGGATCCAGCTCAGGGCTCCCGTAACGCCCACAGCCACGATCACCCAGATGAGCAGCCAGTCAAAGTAGCCGCCGAAGCCGGCTCCGTTGGCCTTGGCCTGCCGCTGCTGATAGATCAAGTAGATGCCATAGAGCAGCAGCACGGTGCCCACCAGGGCCACCCATTTGATGGGCTCGGTGATGCTGAAGGGCGATTCCTTGTGGGGAATCAGGCCGAACTTGGAGGCCCATTCATAATAGGCCGACCAAGCGGTGGTGATGGCCAAGGCGATGAAGCCCAACACCAGAAGCAGGTGTGAGGTGGCCCGGGCATAATTGGTGACGCATTCCTTGAAGCGCTTGTGGACAATGAACTCCTTGAGCACTTCGATGGTGGCGCTGACCACGCTCTTATCGCTCAACTTGACCTTCCAGGGTGAGACGTCGGCATTCAGGTCCTTCCAGTAGCGCCGGACGCCGTTGACAAAGACAAAGACGGCGAAGCCGGCCGCGGCCATGAAGATGGCGTCGATGGCCAGGAGCGGCACCATGTTGGAGTATTTCACCGTGCCGGCCGGGATGTTCCCCAGGGTGCCCACCACCTTCATGACGAAGAGGATGACCAGAACCGGCAGGGCCAGCAGGACCGGCAGGAACTTGGGCTGGCTGACCATCCGGGCCAACTGGGACGGGAACGAGTAATGCTCAATAGTAGCCTGGCGCATGGCACCCAGGACCTCGCCGGGGTTGGCGCCCCGGGGGCAGTAGGCGGTGCAGTCGCCGCAGTAGTGGCAGGCCCAGATGTCGGGATCTCTGACGATCTGGTCTTTGAGACCCCACTGGGCCATGAGCATTTCCTTGCGGGGATACGGCTTGTCGTCCGGGGAGATATTGCAGACCACGGAGCAGGTGGCACACTGATAGCACTTTTTCAGTGATTCCCCACCGCATTCCTGCAGGCGTTTGACAAATGCCAGGTCGGATTTGATAACAGTTTCATCAGCCATGAATTACCCTCCTAGAACTCCTTATAGGGGTTCGGCCCGATTTCTTCGACCCGGACTACGAAGTCCTCGATCATTTTGGGGATCTTATCGAAATCGGAAATGGCTACTTCCATAAATTGAGCCCGCTCGGCTTCCAAAGCCAACCGATCCAAGGTTTCCTGCAGCTTGCCCATGCGGTAATTAGCCAGCTCGCTGCCCTTGGCGAAATGGCACTGATAATCATCGCCGTATTTACAGCCCATGATCAAGATGCCATCGATACCCCGGGAGAGGGCGTCGGCAATCCACACCAGGTTAAAGGACCCGAGGCAGCGCACCGGGATGAAACGGACGGCTGGATGCAGTTGCAGTCTATTCAGGGCCGCAGCATCAATGGCCGGGTAGGCGTCGTTTTCGCACACAAAGGCGACGATGCGGGTGCCTTCCTCGGGCACATCCATGGCCTTCACCATGGAGCCGACGATATCGACGCTGAAGTCCTTGAAGCTGACGATACGCTCCGGACAGGCGCCCATACAGGTACCGCAGCGGCGGCAGCGGTTGATCTTATAGAAGGGGGTTCCTTTTTCATCTTCTTCGATGGCGCCGAAGGGACATTCTTCGGTGCAGCGCTTACAGGCGGTGCAGCGTTGCATGAAGGGATCCGGGAACGTCTGGTCCCAGGCCCGGGGATGCACAGCGATGCCTTTGGCGGTATGTTCCAGGCATTGGTAAGCCTTCAGGGCCGCTCCGGCGGCATCTTCCATGGCCGTAGCCATATCCATGGGTTGGCGCACCGCGCCAGCGGCATAGATGCCGGTCCGCCGGGTTTCATACTGGAAGCAGATGAAGTTGGAGTCGGCAAAACCCTGGAAGAGCTCCAGATCGGGCAGGCCGGGTCCCTGACGATAATTCAGGTTCAGGACCGGGTTATCCAACGTGGCCGGCACCAGGCCGGTGGCCAAAACCACCAGATCGGCTTCCAATTTGATCTTTTCACCCAGCAGGGTATTTTCGGCGATCACCGCCAGGCTGCCGTCATCGGCTACTTCCACGCCGGTGACATCACCCTTGGTCAGCAGGATGCCGGGATCGTTCTGGGCATGTTTATAGAACAGTTCGTTCTGGCCCAGGGTCCGCATATTTTTATAAATGATATAGGCCAGGGAATCCGGGTTCATGGTCCGGACGTATTTGGCCTGCTTCAAGGAGGTGCCGCAGCAGAAGGCGGAACAATAAGGCAGATGGTCGGGATCCACCGAACCGGCGCACTGGATAAAGACCACTTTTTCGGCGGGCTTGCCGTTGGAGGGCCGCAGGATCTTGCCGTCGGCAGCGATCTTTTCCAGCTCCCAGTTGGTGACCACGTCATCTGACTTGCCATAGCCCAGATGCCCCAGTTTGGTGGCGTCATAGGGTTTGGCGCCGGCGGCCAGGATGACGGCGCCGATCTTGTAGATGTCTTCCTTCCCATCGGTCTTGATGGTGACATCATAGAGGCCGGGCTGGCCGTCAATCATGACCACTTCGGATTTGGTCAGGACCTTGATCTTGGGATTGGTAAGGACCTCTTTGATCTTGCTGAAGACTACCGGTACTTCCAGTTCCTGATAAGGATATTTCCGGGGGGTCTGCTGGAAGAGGCCGGCGCCCAGACCGCCCAATTCCGCCTCTTTCTCCACCAGGACCACCTGCTGACCCAGATTGGCCGCTTCCAGGGCCGCGGTCAGGCCGGTGACGCCGCCGCCGATGACCAGGATGGCCCGCTCGATTTCCACGGGCACACCTTCGGGGAGATCGGCCTTTTTGATCTTGGCGCAGCCCATGACCACGTAGTCTTCGGCAAGCAGCTGGGTTTCCTCGGCCATGGGTTCATGGGTCCAAGCCACCAACTCCCGGATATTGACCCGTTCGATCAGGGCTCCGGGAAGATCAAATTCCTCGTATTTCACCCGGGGGGAGCAGGCGCAGATGACGGCGCAGTTGATGCCTTCCGCGGCCATGTCGCCCTTGAGGAACTCCAGACCTTCGGGACTGCAGAGGATGGGATGGCTTTTGATATGAGGAATTTTGCCGTTCTTCCGGGCGGCCTTTTCCAGGCCTTCAAATTTCACAGCCTCGCCGATGCCGCACCCCTGGCAGATATACACACCGTATTTTCTTTCTTCCATCTGTTACCTCCCTACCAAGCTCTGAAGAGCCTTAATGGCGGCGCCGGTGCCGTCCTGCACGGACTTGGCCACATCCAGGGGACTCTTCATCGTGCCCACGGCGAAAACGCCGGCAGGCAGACCGGTGGGATCAAGAAAGCCCTCGTCGGTATATTTCAGGGCCAACGGGATCTTATCGGTTTTGGTCGACGGCTCCATACCGGCAGCCAGCACCACCAGATCGAAGACCCGACGGACCTTATTGCCGGTGGCCGTATCTTCCGCCACCACCTCCACCTTGTCGCCGGGGGCCTGGGTGATCTTGGCCACTTTGCCGCGGATCAGCTCGACATTTTCCCGATCCCGCACCTTCCAGTAGAACTGTTCATAGCGGCCCGGGGTCCGGATATCGATATAAAAGATGGTGGCCTGGGCCTCGGGATCCTGATCCAAGAGGTAGGTGGCCTGTTTCAAAGAAGCCATGCAGCAGATATAGGAACAATAGGGCAGATGGTTTTCATCCCGGGAACCGGCGCACTGCACAAAGGCGACGCTTTTGGGTTCGGCGCCGTCGGAGGGGCGCTGGATCTTACCGCCGGTGGGGCCATTGGGGGCGGCCAGCCGCTCCATCTGCATATTGGTAATGACATTGGCTACCTGGCCGAAGCCCAGGTTGTCGATCTTGGTGGCGTCGTAGAGATTCCAGCCGCCGGCCACGACGATGGCGCCTACGTTCAGATTGACCGTCTGGGGGGCCATATCCAGCTCGATGGCGTTGTATTCACAGGCCTTGACGCACTTTTTGCAGGCTTCGCCCAGACAGACGCTCATATCAATGACATATTGATAGGGGAAGGCCATATCAAAGGGCAGGTAGGCGGCTTTGTTGTTGTCCAGGCCATAATTGAAGTCATTGACCCGTTCCACCGGGCAGACTTCGGCGCATTTGTTGCAGGCGACGCATTTGTCGTTGACATAGCGGGGCCGCACATTCAACGTGACGTTAAAATCCCCGGTCTGACCGGTGATCTGGGTGACATCGGTCATGGTGTAAAAGGTGATGTCCGGGTTGTTTTTGATGCGTTTAAAATTGATTTCCAGGCCGCAGGTGGGGGGACAGAGTTTGGGGAAATATTTATTGAGTTGGGCCACGCGGCCGCCCAAGTAGGGGGATTTCTCCACCACGACTACTTGGGCGCCCGATTCCGCGGCTTCCAACGCCGCGGTCAGGCCGCTCATTCCGCCCCCGATGACGAGAATCTTCTTATTACTTGCGTTCACATCAGACCTCCTTCAGAACTGCCCCGCATCGGAAATGGGATAAGGAGTTCCAAAGCTTCAGGATATGCATGAGATGGTGTGGGTGGGGTGTGTTTGCAGCGTGGCCGCCGGCCAACAAATATCCACCCCAGGCGGATATTCCCCCAGACCCACCCTTTAAGAATGAGGAGATTGCCGCGCCTGACTTTTGGGGGGGAAATGTCCGCATTCTTAAAGGGGGGTTGGAGGGTCTCACAGCGCACACAGAAAATTGGCCGTGGCCGGTATGGCCACGGCCACAGATCTTGACCAGGGGCGCTGGTGCGCCCCGGTCTTCAGTCCGTGTTAGGGAACCAACTGTTTATAGGGAACGGTTTCAAACTTCCATTCGTTGGTTTCTTTGTTGTACTGGGAGATGGTGAACACCCGCCACTTGCTGTCGTCGATGGACAGATAATCGGAGCGATAGTAGTAGCCGGGGTAACGGGATTCTTCCCGGAACAGGATGTGGCGCAGGTGAGCTTCGCCGGAGAGGATCCGGTGATACTGTTCCCAGGCCCGCATCAGTTCGTGGAGATCCCGAGCCGCCATGCGATGGGCGTCTTCCTTCAGCAGGGTGAGACGTTTCAGGCCTTCTTCCAGCATGGGTTTGTTGGTCATATACATGGTGGCGATGCCGCCCACGTACTCATCCATGATCTTCTGCAGCCGGGTCTGGACCTGTTTCGGCATCAGATAGTTGGGGTTGATCTCCGGAGCCGTGGTGTAGTCTTTGTATTTCTCAAAGATCTCAAACGGCAGGTAGATCTCGGCGATGACATCGTCGATGTTCTGAGCCGGTTCCAGTTTGTCATCCTTGTGGTCCAGGATGAAGGCGATGGCGCCCTTGGCAGCCATACGGCCCTCAGCGTGGGAGCCGGAGGAGAACTTGTGGCCGGAGGCGCCGACGCCGTCACCGGCGGTGAAGAGGCCTTCCACCGTGGTCATGCGGTCATAGCCCCAGAACCATTCATCGGGGGCGCCCAGGTAGCCCTTGGAGGGACCGGAGACCCACAGACCGGCGCAGCCGGCATGGGAACCCAGCAGATAGGGTTCGGAGGGGATGATTTCCGACGGGACCTTATCGGGTTCCATGTTGAAGGAGGCCCACAGAGAGGCGGCGGAGATGGACATATCCAGGAAGTCTTCCCAAGCTTCGGCTTCCAGGTGCTTGAGTTCTTTCTTGGAGAGGACTTTGGCCAGTTCCTGCATGGCCTTGTCGGTGTGCATCATGATGGGGCCGCGGCCTTCCCGCATTTCGATCATGGCAGCATGGTTCCGGAGACAGGTGCCCGGGCTGTCAGCATAGCCGGGATATTCCTTCTTGACCCGTTCCCAGTTGGTGGCCATGTAGTCTTCGTTGTAGGCATTGGTGGCCTGGGCTTTGAAGAACAGGAACCAGGCGCCCACCGGACCGTAGCCGTCTTTGAAGCGGGCGGGCACGAAACGGTTTTCCATGAGGACCATCTTGGCGCCGATTTCGGCCGGCATGGCATAGGTGGAACCGGCGTTCCAAACCGGATACCAGGCACGACCCTGACCTTCACCCACGGACCGGGGCCGGAAGACGTTGACCACGCCACCGCAGGCCACGATCATGGCTTTGCATTTGAAGACCCAAGTTTTGTGTTCCCGGACGCTGAAGCCAACGGCGCCGCAGACCCGGTTAGGATTGTTTTTGTCGGTCAACAGTTTAACGATGAAAACCCGCTCGTAGATGTTGTCCATGCCCAAGGCGTTTTTGGCGGCCTCGGCCACGATCACTTTGTAGGATTCACCGTTGATCATGCACTGCCAACGGCCGGACCGGGCGCATTTGCCGCCGTCCTTCAACAGGGGCAGGCCTTCGTCCCGGGCGGTCTGACCGTCAACGGTGTGGCCTTCGTTGTCTTTCTGCCAAATGGGCAGACCCCAATCCTGGAAGTCATACACGGACTGGTCGACGTGGCAACCCAGGCTGTGGACCAAGTCTTCCCGGATGATGCCCATGAGGTCGGTGCGGACGTATTTGACGTAGTCGTTCACCGGGTTTTCCGGGCCGACATAGGTGTTGATGGCGGACAGACCCATGGCCACGGCGCCGGAGCGATCCAGGGCGGCTTTGTCTACCAAGGTGACTTTCAGGCCCAAGGCTTTGGCATAGGCGGCAGCTTCCACCGCAGCACCGCAGCAGGCCATACCACCGCCTACCAACAACAGGTCGGTCTCGACGGTTTCCACTGCGGGTTTCTGACAGAATGACCATTTACAAAATTCTCTTTCCAGAGCCATATCTCATCTTCCTCCTTAGGATATTCGCTGCTTGGCAGACTTATTCGGTGCGGGCTGCGCCGGTGAAGAAACCGGGTTTCTTCAGATCTTCGGCTTTGGGCAAGGTTTTCCCCTTGAAAACATCAATGGAGCCTTCCGGCGTGGTCCGGATGGGGAATTTAAACCGTTTCATGGTCTTGCCATCCCGGAACTTAATGGTCCACATGATGGAGTCGGTGCCGCGCAGCGGAATGGTGCTGGAACCCAGGGGCATGATATCGGCATAGTGCCGGACTTCGATGGCCTGCTGGGGGCAGATCTTGACGCAGTTGAAGCATTCCCAGCACTGTTCCGGTTCCTGGTTGTAAGCCTTCTTTTGAACGGGATCCAGGACCATCAGGTCGTTGGGGCAGATGTACTGACAAGCGGTCTTGTCCAGGGCTTTACAACCGTCACATTTTTCAGCAATGACATAACTGGGCATTCGGTTTACCTCCTGAAGATTATATCGGTTCTTGGTAAGTGGTTAGCGACTTGAGAACGGGAAAAGATCATCGTGAATTGCCCACTTCACCTCCTTTCCCTTCCGAAACCAATAACAGGCTGCCGGAGCAGCGGTTTTCCAGGCATACAGAGACACTACCGCTCTGCCTGGCAAGGAGAATCAGTTATTTCTTGCTTTCTTCACCGGTGGCGAATTTGTGGACCTTAATTTCCACCTTTTCCGTCAGGGTTTCGTAATATTCCCGGAGGACCTTGAGGACTTCGGGACGGCTGAAGTGATCCGGCACTTCCAGACCTTCGGAGAGCATCTTGCGGAGCATGGTGCCGGAGAGCAGGAGCCGGTCTTCTTTGCCATGGGGGCAGGTACGCATGGAGGCCATGCCGTCGCATTTATGGCAGTAGAAGGTCCAGTCGATCTTCAGGGGTTTGGTTTCCAGGGCGTCTTTGGGGATGGTGTCAAAGATCTTCTGGGCATCAAAGGGGCCGTAGTATTCGCCCACACCGGCGTGGTCACGGCCGACGATGAGGTGGGAACAGCCGAAGTTCTGCCGGAAGACGGCGTGCAAGAGGGCTTCCCTGGGACCGGCGTAACGCATATCCAGGGGATAACCGGCCTGGAGGAAGGTGTCTTTGACAAAATAGTATTCGGTCAGGGTATCAATGGCCTTAACCCGCACTTCCGCCGGGATGTCACCGGGTTTCAGTTTACCCAGCAGCTGGTGGATGAGGACGCCGTCGCAGACCTCGATGGCGATCTTGGCCAGATATTCGTGGGAGCGGTGCATGGGGTTACGCAACTGCAGGGCCGCCACGGTGCTCCAGCCCTTCTGCTCAAAAATCCGCCGGGTCTCTTCGGGCCGCATGTAGACGCCCGGATAATCCTTGGGGAAGGAACCTTCACTCCAGACCTTGACAGGGCCGGCCAGGTTCACTTCTTCCTGATTCATGACCATCTGGACGCCGGGGTGATCCAGATCGTCGGTCTTGAAGACCTGTTTGCATTCCCATTTTTTGTCGATGGTGTACTTTTCCGTGACCTTCATCGTACCCATCATCTCTTCGGTCTCTTTATCCACCAACAGGACTTCCTCACCGATCTTGATGCTGTCGGCTTTGCCCTTGGTGGTGGACAGGGTGATGGGGATGGGCCAGAAGGTACCATCGGGCAGGGTCATCTCGTCAGAGCAGGCACCACGCCATTCGGCTTCGTTCATGAAGCCTTCCAGGGGGGTGAAGCCGCCGATGCCCAACATAATCAGGTCGGCGGTTTCCCGGGAGTTCATGGTGACCACCGTTAAGGATTTGGCACGGGCTTTATCTTCTTCCAGTTCCTTGCCTTTGAGCAACAAGGGTTTGAGTTTCTTCTCTTTACCATGAGGGTTTACCAACGCCATCGAGAACTTCCTCCTAACTGTAGTTTCTTACAACACTAGATTAAAAATGAAGCGGCCAGCTGGGGTGGCGCGCTAGCAGATACGGATTCTAAGACGACCTTGGGTTTTTATTGATAACTTTAGTACTGGCAATTCGGACCGCTTCGCTCGCCTCCCGGGCGCCGGCGCCGTCTGCCCGGTAGGCGTTTGCCTTGCATGTACATGCTCGTGAAGAATAGCACGATCTTTTTATATAGCAGACCGTTGTAGCCTGTCAAGATATTTTTTTGCTCCGCTTGATACCTCCTCGAAAATTAATCATCCCAAGAAAATTTCCCATCCGCCTGCCGGGGCAGCCAGCAACTGCCTTTGTCCACAAAAGAACAAAAGCTCATTTCGGCCGAACCGCTGCCTTGGCGCGCCTGCCCCTGATAGGTTTCCCAAGCAAGGCCTATGCCAGGGGCAGCGGCGACCGTCGGTGGGGAAAGCGGGCGGAATGGTTAAGGATATCTTTACCGAGGCGGCCGCCGGGCCACCCGCCAGGGCTGGCCGGTGTCAGGAAATTTTTCACGTTGATAAAGAACACGACAGCTGGCCCGGCTGTTGGGCTGACACCGCCCGCAGCAGCCGGCCTCAGGGCGGAGCCGTCCCGATGGTCGACAACAAGGCGTTGCAACCTCAGGAAAAATCACATAAGATGATGGACAGCAATCGTTAGGCGGACTGTTGGCAAAGATGAGCATGGCAGAGACGGCGCGTACCACTGGTTGGCGGCAGGAAAAGGACTCCCTGGGCCCAGTCTTCGTTCCGGCCTGGGCCTATTGGGGGGCCCAGACCCAACGGGCGGTGGAGAATTTCCCTCTGAGCGGCCTCAAACCCCACCCCATCCTGGTGGACGCCCTGGTGCTCGTCAAGATGGCGGCGGCGGAGGCCAACCTGACTTTGGGCGGCCTGCCGGCGGAAAAGGTTCGGCTCATCCTCCAGGCCGGGCAGGAAGTCCTGTCTGGCCTGTGGCGGGAGCATTTTGTAGTGGACGTCTTCCAGGCCGGGGCCGGGACTTCCTTGCACATGAATGTGAACGAGGTGTTGGCCAACCGGGCTGCGGAGTTGGCCGAGCGCCCCCGGGGCCGCTACGACTTCATTCATCCCAATGACCACGTGAATCTGGGCCAATCCACCAATGACGTCTTCCCCACGGCCATGCGGCTGGCCATCCTCATGGAACTGCGGACGCTGTTTCCCGAGGGTGAGGCCCTGGTCGCGGCCCTTGGGGAAAAGTCGCAGGAATTCGCCGAAATCTACAAAGCCGGCCGGACCCATTTAAATGACGCCCTGCCGTTGACGCTGGGGGACGAATTTGCCGCCTACGCCGCGGCCGTAGCCGGGGATCTGGCCCGTTTGGGGAAGGGCGCCGAGGAATTGTCGGCCCTGGGTATCGGGGGTACGGCGGTGGGCACCGGCGCCAATGCCCTGCCCGGCTACCGGGAGGCGGTGGTCACCAATCTCCGGCGCCTCACCGGCCTGGACCTGAGGCCCCATCCCAACCTGTTCGAGGCCATGCAGAATCTCAATCCCTTCGGCCAGGTGGCGGCCCACCTGAAACTCCTGGCCCTGACCCTCACCCGCCTAGCCAACGATCTGCGGCTGCTGGCCTCGGGCCCCAAAACCGGACTGTCGGAAATCATTTTGCCGGCGGTCCAGCCGGGCTCGTCCATCATGAGCGGCAAGATCAACCCTTCCATCTGCGAGGCCCTCAACATGGTCTGTTTCCACGTCTGTGGTCGGGAGACCGCCGTGGCTCTGGCCGTGCAGGCCGGCCAGCTGGAGCTCAACGTCATGATGCCGCTGGTCATTCATGAGCTCTTGAGCATGATCGATCTGCTTCGCCAAGGCCTGGCCATGTTCACCCGGCGGGCCGTCCGGGGGCTCAAAGCCGACCAGGCCCGCTGCCGCTTTTTCCTGGAACAGAGCCACGGCCTGGCGGCGCTCTTAAACCCGTACCTGGGCTACCACCGGGCCGCCGAGCTGGCCCAGGAAAGCCTGGCCACGGGGATCCCCTTGGCGGAACTGGTCCGGGCCAAAAAACTCTTGACCGAGGCTCAGATTGACGCTATTTTTTCCCTGCCGGCGGGAAGCAGAGAGGAGGGAAGAGGCAAAAGGAATGAGCCGGGTCCAATCTAGTTGCAAGTGACCAAGCCCCCGGCCAGGGCGCCCTGATAAGGCGGCGTCCAGCCGGATGAATCAGAACTTTTGCCAGGAGTCAGAAAACCTAATTGCTATAACTTATAAAAGTTAGGCATGAAGTATGAAAAGACAGGTCATTGCCTCTGGCTAACTTGGGCGGGCACGGAGGCCCGCCCCACTGAATTTAATTTTTTCCAGAAACCAGGCAAAAGGAATGAGCCGGGTCCAATCTAGTTGCAAGTGACCAAGCCCCCGGCCAGGGCGCCCTGATAAGGCGGCGTCCAGCCGGATGAATCAGAACTTT
>JGI12104J13512_1000854_pt1 | contig 25354 bp, 25 predicted proteins | sample TerdegcTABiofilm_FD_13512 | JGI IMG/M metagenome (IMG submission 13512)
CCAGCCACAGCAACGCCAGCGCCGGGAGCGGCGGGCCTGCCAGCCCGGGAATATACGCACTGGCCTCGGTCAGGTTGTCTTGACCGTTTATGTGCGGCATGGAAGACCGTTTGGTTTGACTGGCTGCATTTTCCTTGCTTGAAGCTGTGCCAAACAGGGCCGACCAGACCCCCTGGGCCTCACCGCCGAGATCCCGCGAAGCGGCTCCGCAGTAAAACACCTGCCCCCGCCCCAGCTCGCGCCCGGCCAGCACCGGGACGCCGTCATCCATAGCCAGGGCGTTTCCAGCCACCAATTTGCCGGAAGCCACTTCCAACGGCCCGCCTGCACGCAGGCCGGCCATTTCGCCGCCGACCGTCTCCCGCCCGGTGACCAAAACCGGACTGATTTCCGAGAAGCCCTCGCCTGCGCCGGCCCCGGCGCCGCCAAACAGCGCCAGCGTGCCGCCGGTGTATATCCAATCCTTCAGCGCCCGGATCTGGCCGTCGGTCAAAGCCGCCACGCAGGAAGCATCAACCATAACGATGTCCGCGGCGTTCAATAAAAGGCTGTCCTCAGGCAACTCGCCGGGGGACAAATACTTCAAATTCACCTGAGTGCCCTGACTGTTGGACAACCATGCCTGCAGGCCGCTCCCCATGATCTCCTCACTCAAGGCCAGGGCGACACGGCCGCCGCTTACCGCCGCGCCTTCCACCCGCGACTTGGCCAGCACCAGATCGCCGGAGACAAGCTCAACAACCGGCATCGCCGCGGCCAGTTCGCCCGGTATCACCACACGGTATTGCGCCGAAGCATCCGCCGGGACGTCAACATCAACGATGAACCGGAACATGCCCAGTATACTTCTATCTGTTTGCTCATCGTAGTTTCTTACCCTGAGCAGGCCGGCAAACCCCGGCCCCGAGTTTTCCACAGTGACCATCAACTCCAGGGGCTGCTCGGTTTTATACAAACCGCCCAGGCCGGGCCGCACCTTCATTCCCACCGCCGCCGCGGCGCAAGACGGCAAAGCCGCGCATATAAGTGCCATAGCCAGGACAGCGCAAATTAAAAAGCTACCGTACGGCAGAAAGTTCTTCTTCATAACCATTCACCCCCCTGGTCAATCTTTCCTGTAAATCTACTTGCGCCAGCGCCACCGTCCCGCCTTCCCGGCGGGCCACCAGCAAGGTTTTGCCTGACTGGCTAAAACCAATTTTCTGGTAATTATTTACCTTGTCCAGCAGCAGTGTCCGGGGTTCCCGCACACCCTCAGCCGCCAAATTGCGCAGCCAGTTCAACTCATCCGCTCCATTTCTGGAGTCCGTAGCCAATAGCAGCCGGTCACCGGACCAAGCCTGCCGGCCGGGCTTTTTAAAAGCGATATCGCCTTTGCGGCCCAGATCGATTGTTCTGATTTCCCCTTGCTCCTGCCGTACTGTGAACAGGGGATCGCCGTCCGGGCTGTAGGTGAGCACCCGTTCGGTGGTTGTAGACCTGATATAAGCAAGGTATCCCCGCGCTCCCCACGCCGGCCGTTCCCCTTCCGTAAGAAAGACCGTGCCGCTGTCACCGGGACCGGTCAGCCAGAGCTCCGGCTGCCCGTTTTCTCCGGCCCGTTCCACCACCAGCCGGGAGCCGTCCGGAGACCATGCGGGATGATTTCCCGGGCCCAAGGATGCCGGTTCCTTGCCCTTTGTCAGCAAGTATACCTCATTCCGTCCCCCGGATTCGCCCTGGACATAGGCCAGGGTTTGCCCGTCAGGCGACCAGGCCAGTCCGGAAATTCCTTTCCCCTGCCCGGCCGCCAGCAATACCTCAGCTTTCGTCAAAGCTGCTTCCACCTGCTGCGCGGCGCCGGTGCCCAAAGAACCCGGGGGCATAAGCGCCATGATCATTTCCTCGCCGCCTGTATCGTAACGCCGCACCAGCGCCAGCTTGTCACCTGTCCGGGAGAGAGCGGGCGAATCATAGGACTGACCTGCGGGAGGCTCAACCGTGCCGGTTTGACTGCCGTATTGGTCCAGCAGCTGCAAAGCGCCACCCCTGACGGCGATAAAACCCTGCCCCAGCGTTCCGCAGGTAAAATCCAGCGGGCTTTCTTCCAGCCAAAAACGGCTTATTTCTTTAAACCGCCCGGCCTCCAAAGACTTCGGCGCTATCAGCGACCACCATATCCAGGACACTGCCGCAAGCAGCAGCACCGCCGGGATCAGCCAGAAGAAAACCGGCCGCCTGCTCCGGCCGCCCGCGGGGAATAACACCGTAACAGGCCGCTGCCGGTCCGTGCCGCCTTCCATCTGCATCCCGGCCAAACGCGCCCGCAGTTCTTCTCGCAGACGATCGTTAACCGGAACGGCCTCCCGCACCCGCCGCATATGGCTCAAAAGTTCGTCCAGGGAGCTCCCGCCGGACGCAATGTCCGGCTGAACCCGGTTTTTACCTTTATTGCATTGCGCGTCCAATGGAGTGATTTTCCCGCTCAATCCTTTCACCCCCCTCTACGTTGCTGAAATATTCATTGCGCAGTGCCTTCAGCGCGCGGTAGTGCATCATGCGCACGGCCGTTTCCGTTTTTCCCAATACCTGCGCTATTTGACCAAACTTTAATTCTCCGGCATACCGCAGAGAAACCACATCCCGCTGTTCCGGAGGAAGCCGCCCCAGCATGTCCCGCAGCAGCTTTACTTCTTCGTCCTGCAGCAGTTCATCCTCAGGGCTGGCCTGCGTGGAACCGGAAAACACCATGTCACCCTCCGCGCAAGGCCTTTCCCGGCGCCCCCGCAGGTAATCGACATAAGCGTTATGGGCTATCCGGAAAAGCCATACCGCGAAAGGAGCATCCCCCCGGTACTTATGGAAATTTTCCAACGCCTTTAAGAAAACTGCGGCAGTAAGGTCGTCGGCATCCCAGGAACTGCTGATCCGGTACCGCAGATACCGGTTTACCGCGTCAAAATGCAGGTCGTAGAGTTCCTCAAAGGACCTCCCCGGCACACGCTCACGCTCCAGCCCAATTTTTGTTACCATGCAACAACACTCCCCCGCAAACCCTCCACGCTGCTTAAACAACCCTGATCTCAGGCCATTTCTCGACCGGCCTGTCTACCGTATAGACGGGCCGGCATCCAAAATGTAACGTTAAATAGGCAAAATAACTCCCATGCTATTTTCTGGTCCTACTATTTAGACTTAGAAAACTTGCGGATGGTTTTCTAAAATTAGCAAAGGCAAGGGAATTTTTTAAGAGCAACCGGAAACCAGCGCGTGAAAAAGGGGCTGTTTCACAAGTCGAATTTTTGAAAAGCAGCCCCCACTGGACATGTTAAAATTGCTATAAATTCAAGCACCCTGCTAAATAGAGCGGTTCTATTCTTCGTCGGGGATACCGAATAGGGATTGCAACCAGTTTTGCCGTCCGTGCAGCACCCTGGCGATTACAATACGATCCTCCAACACCCGGTAAAGGATAATGTAGGGGTTTACAACAACCTGCCTGTATCCGCGTTGCGCACCGGGCGCGTCTTCTTCGGGAATGACCGGCCCCATTTCCGGGAAGTCTGACAGCTTCTTGAGCCCCTCATAGATGCGTAGCCTCAATTTCTCGGCTGCCTGCTTGCTGTCCTGGGAGATGTAGACAAACATGCTGTCGATGTCATAATAGGCAGCCTCGGATAGCTCGACTCTCTTACGCATCGTCTATCCTCTTTTTTATAGCTGCAAACGTTTCCTCAAAATCGCGCATAGGCGTGCCTGCGGCGATTTCGCGGTCAACCTCCGACAACATCCGCCCCAATCGTTGGCGCGCCATCATCTTCTGATAGGCTTCGCAGCTCATTACCACCAGATCGGCTTCGCCGTTCTTAGTCACAATAACAGGAGCCTGTGTTTCATGGCACATTTTAGAAAATGAATTATAGTCGTGTCGAATTGCAGTAGAAGGTTTAATATTTGTTATGATATTATCTTGCCGGCTCATAATTTCCACCTCTTCAGCCACTATTCTGTCAATATTATAGCATTTCCATCCGCAGAATAACAGCTACCGGGGAAAAACAGGCCCTTGCCCTTTTCTTTACAGCCCATGAACAATCTCCGAAACGCTTTTGGCTTTAATTCGTTTTAATGGGCTTATGATGGAAAAAAACGTTATGAGCATGGTTAGAATGAAAATCAAAACCACCTCGGCGATAGGAAATTGCCAAATGATATGAAAAGTCGAAAGCCAGTTTGCAACCAGCGCTTTTTGCAGCATAATCCCCAGAACGCATCCCGCCAGGCAGCCGGTCAGGCTGTAAGTTGCGGCTTCACACAAAATCATTTTACTTAATTGAGCGTTTGACATGCCCACAGCCCGCATGACCCCCAAATACCTGGTTTTCGACGCAACGCTCGTATTCATGGTGTTGATGATATTCAAAATGCTGATCAGGGCAATTACCGCTATGAAGCCATATATGAAGACCGCCATGGTTAAAAAGGTCTGGTCGATCTCCGCGTTCTTCTGGCGGGCATCCAGCACAGTGATAGAATTGCCCGCGAGGCTCTTTATTGCCTGGAAGGCTTGTTCCTGATTTCTCCTGTCGAGCTGAATGTCTATTATTTTATATGCTGATTCGCCGGTTAACTCGGTGAACAGCTTCTCGGTGGTAATAAATGTGGTCAAAGTCAGCTCTTTGCTGTCAAACGGCACGGTGCGCAATATGCCCATAACCTTTAATTCTTTGGTTCCTGCGGGGGTTTCAATATAGACCTTATCCCCCAATTTTAGATTTGCGGTTTCTGTAGAAACACCCTTTCTTAAATGCATGACGACTGCAATTACTCCGTTTTGCTCGTTTATTTTATCTTCAGAAAGTTCTCCCGCAATCAAATCCGCTTTCGCCCAATTCAACTGATTTTGATCGTATGAGATGAGCCAGGAGCTTTCGGGGGGTACAAACAAACCGTTGTCTTTTACTTTGATACCTCCCATGTTTTCTTGATAAGAGCCGGTCAGTCTGGCGGCGTCAAAAGTCGCTTCGACATAGCCGAACATTCTGCCGTAAACCTTTTTAACGCCGTCGATGCCCGACAGTCTTGCATACAAATCCCGCTCAAGGTCCTGCTCCGCGGTCAGGGAAATGTCGGGGGTGTTAGGCTTGGTGGTTTTCAGACTGGTATGCATAAAATCGACGAATACGTTAAAGCCGAAATATATGATAATGCTGACGGCTATGGAGAAAGACATTAAAAAAAGCGTTTTCTTTTTAAGAACGGCATTGTTTACTCCCAGCGCAATTTCAACGGGCAGAGCTTTAGTCAGAAAACTCCGTTTTTCACGCCTCTTGCTTATTACCTGATTACTTCCCGCTGCGGCGCTCACCGGGGAAACCCGGGCCGCTTTTCTCGCGGGCACAAAGGAAGCGATAAAAACGGTCAGGAATCCGGTGCCTATGCCGGCGGCCAGGCCCGGCAGACTGCAGCTGAACAAAGGAATGGCGCCGAACAGACTGCTGTTATAGAACTTCAATATGCCGGAGCAAATAAAGGTTATCAGCATACCGGCCAGCAGGCCGCCGGGGATTGCCCGCAGGGTGATATAAATCCCTTCTCTGCGGACCAGCTTTTTTATTTGCGCCCGCGACGCGCCGATGCACCGTAAAAGCCCGAATTGACGCACCCTGTCCATGACCGATATGTTAAAGGTATTATAGATCATAATAACGCCGGCAACGAGCACCATAAAAAATAATATGGCCCCGATTTTATAAAAGTCCAGCGCCGCGTTATGGTCGCTCTGCCCCATGACAGCGAGAAGGCGTTCATTGCGCTCGATTCTGTCGTCGGCAATATTCAAGGTGCTTTTTATTTCTTTTTCCGCCGCAAGTATATTTACGCCGCTTTTAAACTTAATAAAATAAAAATCCGTTTTTGCGTAATGCACCGCATCGGCACCGCCGGCAGAAAGAAGCACCCCCGGCACTCCCTGCGCCTTCATGCTGCCGAGATCGTTAAATATTCCGCTTATTATAAATTCTCTTGCCGCGCCGTTGGCAAAAGCGATTTTAACCGCGTCGCCTGTTTTTAAATGCCATTGATTGTTCTCCGCCGCCCACTGCTCAAGCATGATTTCATTTTCCGCTGTTGGATATTCGCCTTCAATAACCCTTATGTTCAGGTTTTGCGCGAAATTTTGCTCAAGCGCGCCGAGTTTGCACATGACGCCGTTGATACTTGCCTCTCCAAGATCTTTCCATCCCCCGGCGTTTTCCACGTCGATACGGCTGGCAATGGCATGCATTTCCCGGCCGGACGGCTCTTTTAACAGCAGATGATAATTCCCGTAGTCATGGATAACTTGTATTCTTTCAAACCGCATGAAGACGTCCAGCATGGAGAAAATACCGGTGACAAGGGCGACCGATACGGCAACACCGGCGATGGTCAGCCTGGTTTTCTTTTTGTGGGCCGAAAGGTATCTGGGGACAAGACTGAGATAGCTTTTCATCGTCCGGCGCCCCCCAGCTCGCTCAGCATGCCGTCCTCCATGCTGAATACCCTGCCGGCGCAGGAAGCATAATTTTGATTGTGTGTAATCATGAGCAGGGTTTGATGATACCTGTCAACGGACATTTTCATCAGATTGATCACGTCCCTGCTGTTCTTGCTGTCAAGATTTCCAGTCGGCTCATCCGCCAGAATAATTGCCGGCCTGGCTGCCAGCGCCCGGCCGATTGCCACGCGCTGCTGCTGCCCTCCCGACAGCTGACCGGGCAAATGGTGTTTTCTGTCCGTCAGCCCCAGTACGTTCAGCAGTTCGTCAATATGCTGCTTGTCCGGCTTTTTATAGTCCAGCAGCAACGGCAGGATAATGTTTTCTTCAACATTTAATTCGGGCACCAGATTATAAGCCTGAAAGATAAAGCCTATGCTGCGCCTGCGGAAAACCGCCAGTTCCTTTTCCCGCATGGCGAATATGTCCCTGCCGTCTAAATACAGCTTGCCGGAAGTAGGGATATCCAATGCTCCAAGCAGATTGAGCAGCGTGCTTTTTCCCGAACCTGAAGGCCCGACGATGGAAACGAATTCACCCTTGGAAACGGAAAAGGACACGTCCTTTAAAGCTTCCACCTTTGTTTCGCCTTCTCCGAATGTTTTGGACAGCTTTGCAGCTTTAAGTATTTCCATTTTCCCACCTCAGTTATCTTATTCAGCAACAAGATAACATCCCAACCTTACTCTAATATGAATTTAAGCTTACAATTCTGTAAGCTTGGGCAGATGCACGGTGAATATTGCGCCTTTTTTAACTGCACTTTCGACAGAAATAAAGCCGCCATGCATTTCAATAATTGATTTTGCCAGGGTAAGTCCGATGCCTGTGCCCTGCTTGTTTTGTGAAAACCTGCTCCGGTAAAATCTTTTAAAAATGTAGTTGATGTCATCAGGGTGAATGCCTTCTCCGTCGTCCCGGACAGTTATTTTTACCATTAACGGCGTTTCTTCAATCAGAGCCTCGATGCGGTTTCCCGCCGTGGTATGCTCCACAGCGTTTTTTATCAAATTGCTCAAAGCCTCGAGCATCCATTCCTTGTCACACGCGTATGACACCTTGCCGCCGGCTTTTATTTCAAAGGTCTTGCCCTCTTTGCCCAACCTGATTTCAAAGCTGTCGACCGCCTGTTTGACCAGGTCGTTCAGGATGTAATCTTTTTTATTAATCTCAATAATTCCGGCATCCAGTTTCGCCATCTTTAAAAGATTGGCGATCAGGATTCGCATACGGTCGAGTTCACTTTCACTTTTACTTAAAAAGCTTGCGATCACTTTATTATCGATATTTTCATCTTTCATGATTTCGGTATACATGTTAAGCGCCGATAACGGTGTTTTCAGCTGGTGGGATACATTGGTCAAAATATCCTTTAGAAAAATCCTGTTTTGTTTTTCTCTTTCAATATGCGTGTGCAGCGATGCGGTCATCATATTAATGGACGCCGCCAGCTTCGCCAGGCTTCCTTCGCCGCTGTCGCCAAGCCTTGTGGCTATTTCCCCGCTCATTATTTTATTGACATCATCATTATGCCGGTCTATTTTTTGGTAATGGCCTCTCAAAAACAAAAAGGCGGCAAGTAAAATCGCCAGGCTCATCATAACGGAAAATATAAAATTAGCTGCCATATTTGTTTGATAAAACTCATTCACCCTGGGTATTAAATGCAGCCGCATGCTATTTTTGTATCCCGCTTGTTCAAGCAAGGTTTTACCCGTTTCAAAATGATTTTTAAACTTATCCGCCGTAAACGCAGATGGGATTTCTGAAGCCAGTTCCGGATGCTCATTGCTCAAATACCCGGCCAGCTCATAATCATGCATGATCATTTCATTTTTGAATTGAACGGCATTTATATAGGTAATTATTTGAGCAATTATAACCCCCAGGAGTAAGGCCAAGGTTAGTGTTGTAAAAAATTTTTTCGCATCTTTGTTTGTAAATAAGCTGCTCATAGCAAACTCCTCACATAATATTCCACTTGTATCCCATCCCCCTGATTGTTGTTAAAAATGACGGCTGTCTGGGGTTGTCTTCAATTTTTTCACGCAGCCTGCTGATATAAACGGCCAAAGTGTTGTCATCTATAAAGCTTTCACGGCAATCCCATAAGCTTTGCATGATCTTTTCTTTGGATAATATAACTCGCGGATTGCGCATAAAAAGACACAGCAGTCTGTATTCGGCGGATGTCAGCTCCAGATCGGTCCCGTTTTTTATTGCCCTGCCTTCCAAGAGCTTTACGGCAATCCCATTTGCACGCAATTCAGTCACCTGTTCTTTTACCGGTTCCGAACGTCTCAGCGCGGCGTTTATTCTTGATAAAAGCTCATTCAGCTTGAAAGGTTTGGTTATGTAATCATCCCCGCCCATGTCCAATCCCATGACAATGTTCACTTCTTCATCGGAAGCGGTCAGGAAGATTACAGGAATGCTTGAGGTCTGCCTGATCATTCTGCAAATATCGAAGCCGCTGCCGTCAGGAAGCATTAAATCCAGAAGGACTAGATTATATTCGCTTTGATTAAAACAGTGCCTGGCTTCCTTAACAGTTCTTGCCACAGTTACCTCAAACTCATGCTTGGCAAGAGAAAATCTCAATCCTTCAATCAAGCTTAAATCATCTTCAACCAATAAAATTTTTCTCATATTCGTCCTCCGCCGCAGGTATTTTCAACCTTGAATCCTTGTATTGTAAAGCTCCTCTACGTAACAATACCATAAAACCGCCGGTTGTCGCCATTCACGGATTTTTAATTTTGCGGACGGGATTTGTACCCGCTAAGCCAAGCCACCTAGTCATACAGAAATTTAAGTTAATAATCGTATTTACAAAGCCGGATAATGAGTATATAATCACAACCGTATCAATTGTACTATATGTAATAATACAGATAATATTGAAAGGAGGGGCTTTATGTTTGAGCTGGACCTGCGCAGCCGCGCGCCTATATATGAACAACTGGTTGAGAAAATCAAGGAACTCATCATAAACAAGGTGCTGAAGCCTGACGAGCAATTACCGGCCGTACGTGTTTTGGCCGGCGAATTGACCATTAATCCGAATACCATCCAGAAAGCCTACCGGGAACTGGAACATCAAGGATATATCTATTCCATTCCGGGAAAAGGCAGTTTTATCCGGCCTGCTGTTCCCGAGGACAACCCCGTCCGCATGCAAATTCTGGAAAACGAGCTTTCCAGAATTTTATCGGAAATGCTCTATCTGGGTATACCCCCTCAGAATATCATCACCCGGATTAAAACACTTTTACCTGAGGGTGAAGGAGGTAAAATAGATGATTAAGGCAGAAAAGGTCAGCAAAAAATTCCAGGATACGGAAGCGCTTAAAGATGTAAGCCTGTCGGTGCAAAGAAGCTCTATTTATGGTCTGGTCGGTTCCAACGGAGCCGGGAAAACGACACTGTTAAAACTCCTGGCCGGTATTTACAGGCAGAATTCAGGTGAAATCACGATAGATGCGCAGCCGGTATTTGAAAATGACGCCGTCAAAGCGCGTACAGTTTTTATTCCTGATCTTCTGTATTTTTTTCCAAACTTCTCAATTCGAGACACAGCTGATTATTATGCCCAAATATACCCTCAATGGAGCCAGTCACGCTTTGAAAAACTTGAGGGCGTTTTTAATATCGAGGCCAAGCGGCGCATAAAAACACTGTCCAAGGGGATGCAGCGCCAGGTTTCATTTTGGCTGAGCTTTGCCCTGACGCCGGAGGTTATGCTCTTGGATGAGCCTATTGACGGACTGGACCCGGTGATGCGGCAAAAAGTAAAGAACCTGATTATTCAGGATGTGGCTGAAAGAAAAATGACTGTCATGATTTCTTCCCACAATTTACGCGATCTGGAAGACATCTGCGATTATATCGGCATTTTGCATCAGGGGGAAATGTTGATTCAGAAAGACTTGGACGACCTAAAAGCGGACGTGCATAAGATTCAAGTCGCCTTCAGCGGAGAAACACCCCCCGCCCTGCTGCAGGACATGCAGCCGCTTTACCAGGAAAAGAGAGGCAGCGTGCTGATTTTAATCGTACGCGGCGCCTATGCGGATATAATCAAGCGCGTGCGGTCTTATCAGCCAGCCGTCCTGGATATCCTGCCGCTCACCCTGGAGGAAATATTCATATACGAAATGGGGGACAATGGTTATGAAATCAAAAACATCCTTGATCAATAGAGGCATACTGCTCAACGATTTTAAAAGATTCGCCTGGATAGGCGCCGGATATTTGCTGGTACTGCTCTTAAGTCTCCCGCTTAAAGTGCTTATGCTGCACGGCAAACTGGAAGAGGTAAGAATACAGCATATATATACGCTTACCCGCATGTTTCAGTTTGATACGAATCAATCTTTTTTAAATGTTATGGCGTTGATCCTCGTCCCCGTATTGACCGGCCTGCTGCTGTTCCGTTATTTGCAGGACAGCCAGGCGGCTGATGCAACGCACGCTTTGCCCGTCAGGCGGGAAACCCTGTACAATACCCACATTGCCGCCGGGATACTGTTCCTGTTTGCGCCGGTTATCCTCACCGCCCTGATTTCCTGGGCGCTGGCTGCCGGACTGGGGATTAATGAGATAAACGGCGCCATATTTACCTGGTTATATATCAGCCTGCTGATTAACCTGCTTTTTTTTATGACGAGTGCGGCCGTCGGCATGATTACCGGCATGACCACCCTGCAGGGCGTGTTAAGCTATATTCTGCTCCTCCTGCCCAGCGGGCTGTCCCTATTGCTCCTGCACAATATCAGCAGGTACATTTACGGTTTCGCATATGATTACTATTTACAGAAAATCGAGAAACTTTCGCCCCTGATCAGGCTGACCGAAACTTCCATACGGCCTATTCCCAATGCTGAAATCGCGGTTTACCTGTTAAGCAGCATCGCGCTGTATTTTGCGGGCAGGCATCTCTATCAGCGGCGCCACATAGAAACGGCCGGCAATGCGATTACTTTCGAGGTGCTGCGCCCTCTTTTCAAGTATTCAGTTACCTTTTGCTTTATGCTGCTGCTCGGCAGTTACTTTAACAGCGCCCAGGACAGTCCGGGCTGGACATATTTCGGTTACTTTCTGGGCTCCATACTGGCTTATATGCTGATCGAAATTTTGTTGAGCAAATCCCTGCAGGTCTTTCAGTGGCGCAGCATCCGGGGGTATGGTGTTTACGCCCTGGTTATGATCGGGCTGATTGGTCTGCTTCATTACGATTTTACCGGCTATGAAAAAAGGCTGCCTGCGCTGAGTGAAGTAAAAAGCATTTACCTGGATAATTCCTTTTACGCTTTAAATTTTGTACCTGCTCAGGAGCCACTGGCTTCTGAGTACAACACCTATAGTCCCCTGCCCGTTAAGCTCATATTTACCGAAAAGGACAACATAGCCGGTATTTATTCGCTGCATCAAAAAATACTGGCCAATCGACTAGCAGATAAAGATTTCTTCTTGTCACAACGCACGAAAGATTATTCCGAAGGGATTTGTCTGGCCTATGAGATGAAAAACGGCAGTCATATTTACCGGCAGTACAAGATTGCCGCGCCGGAATACGCGGACATACTAAAGCCCTTATATGAATCACCGGAATACAAGAAAATGCGTTATAGTATTCTCGGCACAAACCCTGCCGATGTGGACATGATCGAAATTAACACGTTTTATGCAAATAAAAAAGTGCGCGTCGTCGACCCGGAGCTCATCGCGCAGGCCGTCGACGCCCTGCGCCGCGACATTTATGATCAGACATACGAAGAGATGCAGGCCAACGCCAACAAGCAATCCTGGGCCGGCATCACCGTTTATTTGAAGAATAATGGCACAGTCGACCTGAGCTGGGAAAAATCATATGCTGATTTCGAACAGTGGCTTAAAGAAACCGGGAGATACAACCAGGCCCGGCTGCTGCCGGGTGATGATATCACCAGCGCGTTTGTGTACAGGATGACCGACCAGGACAAACAGGAGCCGGACAAGCCGGGGGTTGCCATAAACCGGGGAGATATTCCGGAATTAGAAAGAAAACCAGGCGTCCTAAAGATCACCGACCCGGATAAGTTGGAGCTGTGTTTGCGAAATTACAGCATAAGCGGTAAACAGGCGGCATATAAAGTGGTTTTCCCGCAAAACAACGGCGAGATTATTTCCGGATTCTTTTCCGAAGCTGACGCGCCATCTTTTGTTAAAGAGCATTTTACCCCGGCAAAAGAGCCGTTTTAAGGCTGTCAGATAAATAACTCAACTTTCTCACATGGATAATGGCTCTTAAGCCTTGATATAACTAAGTTATTTCGACTCTTATTTGCAGAAAAAACACAAAAGACACCCTTTTCTTGGTAAAATAGAGTTGCAAAGACTACCAAACCAAGAAGAAAGGAAAAACATTACGCTCTGCCAACCTTCATAACACCTATAAAGGGGAAAAGGTCACTCTTGACACCCTCTATAAGGAACTTCTCAAAAAACGCGGTAGAGCTAGGATTTTGGCAAATGCCATCGTTCAAATCGGTATTGATTTAGAGGGTAATCACTGATGAAGAAATCATTCGGATTTACGGAAAACGCTGGGACATAGAAGTGTTCTTCAAAACCACTAAATCATTTTTGAACTCAGAAATCTGTGTTTATGATGTTATGTTTTTCAATAGTTAGTACAATAGTCTAGTGCTAAAATAAGGTGGCCAACTAAATTCATAAAACAGTTTTCCATCCTTGCAGCATTAAACCAAAAAGACCATGATTTTTTAGAATTCCCCTACGTATTATGATGTCAGAAAGGTCAATATATAAATAGATTAGCGAGTTACCTAAGGGTATACTTGACAAGCTACCGGTAATTTTAATATGATATTACTTGTTAAAAGGAAGTAGCTTCTATTATAAATTCGACATACTGGCAGATTCACCTGTCTTTATAACCATTATTGGTAAAGATACTTTTAACATGCTGCTTAAAATTTTTTATCATAATTTCTGGATGAAAAGTGATAAAAGGAGATTTTATTAAATGAATAAATATGTTGCGCATCCATGGCATGGTATACCATTAGACGAAGAACATCCTTATATCGTAAACGCATATATCGAGGTAACTCCAAGTGATACACTAAAATATGAATTAGATAAAACAACAGGGCTATTAAAAATTGATAGGCCTCAATTATTTTCTAATATCTGTCCAACTTTATATGGGCTGATACCTCAAACTTACTGCGGTGAAAGGGTAGCAAAACACTGCAGAACCAAATTTGTTAGAAAAGATATAATCGGAGATAAAGATCCTTTGGATATATGTGTTTTGACTGAAAAAATAGTAACACATGGAAATATTTTATTAAAAGCAATACCAATCGGAGGTATAAAATTAATAGACAATAACGAGGCGGATGATAAAATAGTAGCTGTTTTAAAAGATGATGCACTTTATGGAGAGTGGGAAAATATTAATCAATGCCCTAGTCGAGTTTTAGAAAGACTTGAACATTATTTTTTAACATATAAAAAAGCTCCCAAAAGTCAAAATAATAAATGTGAAATTGTTGATGTATATGGAAAAGACGAGGCCCTAAACATAATTAAATTGGCCAATGAAGATTACAAAGAACAATTTATAAAATAATTTAACCTACACATACAAAAAAGCCCGCAGGGCCAGCATCACTGGCGGGTTAGTTGTTTACTGAATATTAAGCGGCCGAAATGCCAGTAGCATAACCCGCAGATGTTACTCCGCGGGTTAATTATTGGAAAAAGCAAACGTTGAAAGAACGGCAAAAATAAGTGTCGTTAGTTGTCCAGAGCTTCCTTCGGCAAACCTGTAGGACCCAGTAGTCCATAGTTTTTCAGAATGAACAATACTAAAGCTGCCATCGCTGTCCAGACCACCTTGCTCCATCTCGACTGTTTATCTATATACATTACACTCCCTTCAATATTAAAGCCGCCCTTTGAATCAGGAGAGCGGCTTATTCGCTTTCAATTTTTATCCCTGCGCTAAAACTAATTAAATAATATCCACCGTCATGGTTTCCTCATCCCAGGTAACCGTTTTGCCTAGAGCCTCGGCTATTGCCTTTTCATCGACAATCCCAGAGACGCGCAACACTGAAATCCAGCACTGTGTCTTTTTCTGTAATAAAACCCATTGTTTGGATGTTTACATATCCCCTAGTATGGTCAAAATATTAAAAAAAAAAGAGTTTACTGAATTGAAGACTCTTATATTGGGTGTTCCAGAAACCATTATCAAAGGAGGCCTAGAAATGCTTTTGGCAAGAAGTGAAATTATGTCCGTTGCCAAGGAAGTTATAAACCAATACATAATGTTTATTCTTAGGAAGCTTGGCATCTGGGAGAAACCTGAAAACCTCATCGTTAAGCTTGGTGATTCATGCGACGATATGTTTGGAACATGCCTCACCTATTTTAAAGACCAGAAAAAAAATGAACTCGCAGGGGCTGTGGTGGTATTGTATATCAACAACATAACCTGTATAAAAATTTTAGACTGGTTTAGGCTGCCAAGACTATGTATGTTTTCTAGAAAACTACTAAAAAGAAAAATTCTACATGTCCTTGCCCACGAACTGAGACACTTCTGGCAATATTACACTGGGGAGCACAAAAAATACCCCAGGATGACCAAAGGTATATCTCAAAAGGTATATCTGCTGGAGGTGGATGCGGAGAACTGGGCGGAGGAATTTTTATCCGCTTATGTTCTGAAGCCCAAAATAGCAAGGCTTTCAATGTGACAGCATCGCCGGCAGATACAATGCTACCAAGAGAACCACGAAGTAACACCACCATGAGGGGAACATTTTCCAGTTGTGCAAGACGATGAGGCCGCCAGCTGATACTCGGGCGCGACTACTTAAGGCCGCCTCCCTCCCCCGGAACTCTGCCGTGACGGGCAATACTTGTTTCTTAATACCTTGCACGGATTCAAGTATTGATCTTTGAATATTGAATGTTATTATCTGAATGTTGTCAAATATTGCTCTTTGTATGGGGATCTTAGAATATATACGACCCATGACATTGATAATTATACCAACAATCATTATGAAAACAAGCGTTATAAAAAGAATTCTCCTTATCAACTGCATCATCCCCTGCTCGGTACAGCGTATCTCCCATCCTCTCATTGCCCAACAGGTTTCCACCTTTACTGCCAATAAAATCAAGCCGGTCCGGTCGTCGCTGATGACAAATATAAACATAAATATACCGGTAAGAACGGTAATCTAATCTATCAAGCCTCAATATTATAGACGGTGTTGGGAACTAACCGGTTCACCAAAACTAACCATGTAAATTTACATCGGATCCCACGTTCTCCTCTACATCCTTCAGCCGCCTGTCGATTTTTTCCCAGCATTCTGGAAAACTATCATTTTTTACAACGATTGGGGTTTCTACCTGTACACAATTTTTCCGGAATTCATTTTCCGCTGCTGCTTTCCAGGATATGAATAGCATTGCACAATTATTTGCTTTGGCAATAACTGAAGTAGTATAATAAGTAGGAGTAAGATTGTTGCCGGAGGTAAGATTAATGCATAAAGTTACCATTTCGGAAAAAGGTCAAATATCTATTCCTGTTTTTTTGCGAAAACGATATGGTTTAAAAAAAGGTGATAAACTGGCTGTCGAAGAAATTGATGGATCAATTATACTACGGCCCCTGCCCAGGAATCCTCTGTTGAGCATTAGGGGTAAATACATGAGCAAAGACGAAAAATTAACAGACATGTTGCTCAAAGAGCGCAGGACAGAAAGAAAGCAGGAGAAGTATTGAGCCCCAAAAGATATGTATTTGATACCTATGCCGTCCTCGCCTTAATTGAGGACGAACCTGGCGCGCAAACCGTGGCTGAAATCATCACCGCTCAAGAGCCGGAGATTTTCATGAGCATTATTAGTCTGGGAGAGATTTATTACATCCTTTTGCGCAGGAAGGGTGAGCAGGTGGCTGAGGAAGTGGTAAAAAATACTTTGGCTGAAGAATCACTCGTCCTTGTCGAAGCAACCTGGACGAAGGTAAGAGATGCCGCCCGGATTAAAGCGAAAGGGAGATTGTCCTATGCCGATTCCTTTGTGCTCTCGTTAGGCAAAGAGCTAGATGCGCCGGTGGTCACCGGAGATCCCGAAATTCTAGCCTCTGCCGGGGAAATCGGTGTGGAGATTATCTGGATCGGTAAATGAAACAATCCTGTCCGGTCATCGCTGATGATAGACATGAAGGAATCTCCTCGTTTTCAAAAGATACTCTACTGATTAATCCCTCTGAGCATGATATGGTATAGCAAGATTTTACTATATGCTTTCAACCAAAATTTGTTTTTCTTTTTTTAATCGGTCTAGTTCTTGCTGACTTTTTTCCAACGCGCTTTTTAAAATTCCCAGAACGTCAGCCACCTTGTCTTTCTGTAAAACTGCATTTGCCAGCGAATTTTTTATTCTAGATTGAACAACCCAATCTACTATGAGCCCGGATCAGTATTGACAATATTGGATTACGAATGTAATATTAGAATCAAACTTACAAATGTAATCATATGGAGGGGGCCGGCATGAAAGGATTGCCGCAAATTTCAGGATCCGAGTTGGAGGTCATGAAGATACTATGGGAGCTTGGCCACGCGACAAGTGCACAGATTGTACATAGACTGACAACTACCTCGGAATGGAAGCCCAAAACTATTCAGACGCTGATCACCCGCCTTGCCGCAAAGGGGGCAATAAAAGCTGAAAAAACTGAAACCAAGGCGTTTTTGTATTCGCCGCTGGTCGGCCAGAGCGAATACCGGGCCTACGCCGGCAAATCCTTTCTGCAAAAGGTGTACGACGGCTCGTTAAATCTGATGATCGCCAGCTTTATCAAGGAGCAGAAGATATCCCAGACGGAGATAGACAGCTTAAAAAAGCTGCTGGATGAGGAGTTATGATTATGGCTGAAATTTTTCACTACGTTCTAACAGCTTCTTTTTATGCCACCATTACGGGGCTGGTGATTATTTTAATCAAAGGGGTATTGAAAAACAGATTAAGCGCCAAGTGGCACTATCTCATCTGGATAGTTATGGTATTGAAGCTTTTGATACCGTTTGGCCCCGAAAGCGCGGTAAGCCTTTTTAATACGGTGCCGGAGGTGCCGCGGCAGAATATGAGCGGGATCGCGAATCAAATGGAACAGCGGCACGAGGCTTCTTGGGAAGCCGGGAATTCACTGCCATATCAGCCGCCTGCCCAACAGCAAGCCGAGGCTTTTAAAACGGCGGCAATGATTGAGAGCCTGCTGCCCTACGCCTGGGCCGCCGGTGCGGCGTTAACAATGCTTTGTCTTGTTTTCACCTGCTATTCGCTGCATAGAAAGCTGCGCCGGGGCTCGCCGGTGCAAGATGAAAGGATATTACATATTTTTGACGTCTGTAAGGTTAAAATGGGGCTCGACAGGAGCACCGACATCTCACTTATTATTCAGGACTTGGTTGGCACACCCTCCCTGTTTGGTCTGAGATCGCCTAAAATTCTTTTATCCCCGGCGGTGTTGAATTTAAGCGACAAAGAGCTTGAATATATCCTGCTGCACGAACTGGCGCATTATAAAAGAAAAGATGTGCCGGTAAACTATCTTCTGTTGGTTTTACAGACTGTACACTGGTTCAATCCGGTTATCTGGTATTGCTTCCGGCGCATCCGGCAGGATATGGAAGTCGCTACCGACGAGCTGGTGCTCTCTGTTTTGGAGAGTACGGAATACAAAGATTACGGCCGGGCGCTGCTGGCCGCGCTGGAGGGTTTTGCCGCGCCGGAGCTTGCCCCGAAGCTGCTCGGCATGGTGGATGACCGGAAGAATATTGAGCGGAGGATAAACATGATCAAGATGGCCGACTTTTTCAAGAGCCGCAGGAGACTGGCGCTGGTAATAGGATTGCTTTGTTTAGCGGTGTTGGGCCCCGTACTGCTGACAGACGGTCTGGCCGGGCGGAACCCCTCATCAGGTTTTGCCGGCTATAACGCGGAAGCGCTTTTTAAATATAAAACCTCTTACGTGGGAGACAACAGCAGGGTGGTCAACCTGATCGGCAACCTGCCGTATGCTGCTCAGCGCCGGGCGGTTTCGCTGCAGACCCAATCCGCTCCCTATGGCGTTACGGTTGATTACGATTTTAGCGGTGTCAATTTGGACATCCGGCAAGTTGAATCGGCTCTCCGCGATAATGCGGTGATAATGTTCGCGTTGATTGACAACGTTGATGTAATCACCTTTAATGTCAAAGGGGCGGACCAACCCTCTGCATACCAGTACCAGTATTCAAGAGCTGAAGCGCAGAAAAGTTATGATAATGACCTGCGGGAATACGCAAAGGATATCAATGCGCTTGAGACATTGTTAAAGAGTCTGGCCTTCCGGCTGCACGTGTACCCCGAAAAATACGCGCTGACCATGTCCAGTACGCCGGGGATACGGATTGCGGCGGAATACCGCGGTTCCGCCGCCAAAGCGCGCTATGCAACAGAAAGCGGGACGCTTCTTACCTGGGAGGTCACTACCGGCAAGGTGTCAAAAAACTTGTCAACGATTGAACTGCCCCTGGATACCCCGGCCTATTGGTCGCCCGTCGCTCCGGCCGGCCAGATCCCTGCGGACAGCCAAAGCCAGGTGACTGTCACTCTGCTGGACGCACAGGGGCAAAGGATAGATGAAAAGCAGGTGACGATTGTTTACGACGGCTTGATGTATTATACTGTCCAGCCGGGGATGGGTATGGTTATCGGGGAAGAAACCTTGTACTTAAACCAAAAACCAGGAGATATGGATAGCGCGGCAGGCCTGGCTATAAAATCTCGAAGTTACGCGTACGGTGCGGGAGAAACAGTAACTGAAGGACACATCATCCTGGATAGCGAAGAGAACAACGGGACGGTTAAGGTATACACAATAGCGAGCATCGGGATTTTCGGCTTTGAAAACGGCATTTTCACCAAGGTCAGCGGCAGTGGAGCCATTCCAACGGTAATGATATTTTCCAAGGATGAAAACGGCGCGTACTCTTTATTGGATTATAAAGAGCCGCAGGATGGAGCGGGGTACGTGGACTCGCTAAAAAAAATGTTTCCCGGAAAACTTCAGGACAGAGTACTGTCCTCCCAGGGAGACTATGCGGATCTTGCCAGGCAGCAGGAGGCGCAGGCGGCGGAGTACTTAAAAGGCATCGGGAGAGCGGCGGAGGTCAGCGCGGCTCATGTGGCCAGGAAGCTGCCGGATATCAATGTGGACGCGTCCAACAAGCTTTTCTTCGGATATAATACCAAATACGATGCATTTCTCAACAACTGCCCGTATTGGCTCGGCACCAGAGAAAGGATTGAAAACGGAGTCAGATATATCTACGAGACCTCCCAGGGCAAAACCGTTGACGGTTATGATCTTATAGTTTTCAGGAAAACCAGGGAAGATGGGGCTGTAGTGGAAGAGCGCCAGTATAAGATTGCGGAGAGCGAGCCGCAGCTTATTGAAAACGCTGAAAACTAAAGGTTTCCACAAAAGGCCCACATAATTATTTTTTAAACCTGAATGGTCCCATTAAAAATCGAGTAGGGGCAGCTAAACTGCCCCTCTCACAGAGCCGTGCGCAGGCGGGTCATCGCACAACGGCTCCTCCAAACCCTTACTCTGACCTTTGAGACACGAATTTCCGGCAGATAGATTTTAGCGAAATCAGCCCGATCTCCCTTGGCCATTTATTATCCAAGGCTGCCTGGACACCTGCCGACCCCAGTTCACTTTCGCTTCGTTCAGAGGTTAGCCTTCAAGCCTTCCGAACCTTACCGCACGGTGACGCTCTGCCTGTCCGCTTGTGCTTCCGGTTGTCTTTATTTTATTTCAAAATCAACCCTGATACTCTGGTTTTCTGGCAATAGAAGTTCAAAAGCCATATTGCCGGCGGGTTCGTTGATAGCCGGGAAGTTGACCCGGCAGGCATCAACCAGCTTTTCTTCATTCATACTGCCATGCCGGCTGAAAGAACCGGGATTCAATTCAATGCCGTTGCCATTTATCAGTTTCACATCATAGTTATCACCACCATCTTCTTTTCTGTCCTCTAAAGGATGAGTATATTCATAGTCAACCACCGTGGAAACTGGAGTAAAAACTATCTTTTTCAGCAGAAGTGTCCTTTCCCCATTATCCGCAGCTTTCATCACCGGCAATTCCTTGGTCTTTGCATCCGCATTGCTGCGCAATAGGGGGATTTTAAAGCGGTAAGGGCTTTTATTAATTTTTTCCATATCATCGGCCAATATCACCTCAAGGTCGATACTATCAGGGAAAGAGAATTCAGGGCCAGGGTGGAATTGCGTTAAGCCAACGTAAAGTTTATCGGATATCTTCTCGTAACTGGCTCCACCTCCCCCGGAAATACCTTGCCCGTTATAATAAAAATTCGCATGGAAAACCGTCTCGTCGGAAAGCTCTGCGCCGCTGACCACATATCCGACAGTGAAACCTGACTGGTCATAATAGGCTTCCCGAATCGCCACAGTAACCCCATGGTCGGTAATCTGCAGATCATCCAGCTTAGTTATATCTTCGCCATCTACATTTTCCAGACCGCTCCAAACAAACTTCTCCCTTTCGAATACCGAGCCGACAAACGGTATGTTTACCAACACCCTGGCCACCGAAGTTGACACAAAGCCGCTGCCCAGGATGCAAACACAGAGCAAGGCCACCGACATGCTCACCATTATTCGTTTTTTTATTATTAGCCGCCTTTTCCCTTTGTTGACGGCCTTTTGGATGACCATGTCCACCTGTTCCTCAGGAACCACTATATGGTTGAAATCATCTTGATAATTTTTACTCATTAATATCCCTCCTTCAGTTCCCGTTTTAAATAACGCAGTGCTTTATTCAGCCTGGTTTTGACCGTTCCAACCGGGCATGCCAGCACCTCCGCGACTTGGGACAGGGTTAGATCCTGAAAGTATTTTAAAATAACTACAGTTCGCTGTTCTATGCTGAGCTTGTCTATGGCATTGAATAAGTCAATGTTGGAGATGATTAGCTCCCCGTGATTTTGACTGTCGTCAGCAATTTGTTCCAATGCTCCAGGATCGTCATATTTTATTTCGAAGCCGGCAATTTTCTTGCTCTTTCTCAATTGATCGATACAGCAGTTTACCGTGATTCTGATCAACCAGGCATTAAAAAACTCCGGGGTTTTAAGCTTTTTCAGGGATATATACAGCTTGTAAACGACATCATGAAGCACATCCAGGGCATCCTCTCTATTCTTTACATAGGTGTATATCAGCTTGTATATATCGTCCTTTCTCTCCTGAATAAGTTCTAAAAAAGCGTCGGAGTCACCCCGGCACGCCTTTCTAACCCTATCCGGATCTACAACAACCATAAAATTCCTCCCGTTTTTCCGCGTTCAAAGCTTTAACCGGTTAAAAAGCCTATCACTTTATATAGACTTTTAAAACATGTAAACGGTTTTGCAATAGATAAGAAAAACGTCTATGGCTTATTAATCCATAGACGTTTTCTTATCTATTGCCCTATTGTTTCACATTTCCCGCACAACATTTAAAAACGGTCTTTTTGTTACGGCCAGCCACAATCCTCCGCAAAGCAATCCGAATATAATGTTCAGCGCGCCGACAATCAGAACTAAATTACCCAGGCCCAGGGAAACGATTATCATTCCCACACTTCCCATCACTGTCGCGCACGAACTCATCAGCGACGATGCCGAACCGGCATCGCCTTTCTGCTGTTCCAGCATAAGATATGTGCTCGGCGGGCGGGTGCAGCTTCCCACGATCGTCGCGGGCAGCAGCAATACCGCAAACACCCACGGTCCGAGCCTTCCCAGCGCGCAAACCAGAAACCCGCTCAAGATCATAGCGGCGAAGCAGGCGTTAATGATCGAAAATCGTTTAAATTGAGCTGAAAGTCTCATGTAGAGCAGCGGTCCGATCAGCATGCCCGCGGCGTTGAAGGCAAAATAATAGCTGTATACCTGGCTGCTCAACCTGAAAGTGTCCTGATAGATGTAAGAAGATGACGATATGAATGCCATCCCTGGTATGGCCGTCATTGAGAAAATAATAAGCAAGGAAGAAAACCCGGGGTTTTTGAGCACCACGACAAGCCGCCCTAATGTATTAATGAGGTTGCCCCTGCTTCGCAACTTCAGCGTTTCCTGAAACACGACCGCTCCGGTGAAGGCAATGACGCCGATAATTACCTGAGCGACAAAAACTCCTCTCCAGGAGGTAAATGTCAGCAACAGCGCCCCTATGACCGGCGCCACGGCAGGTGAGATCACTACCATTGACTGTACCAGCGCCAGAATTGATTCACGTTTTCTGCCCAAATACATGTCTTTGACAATAGCCGTTGCCAAAGCGTTGGCGGCACTTCCACCGGCAGCCTGCAGAATCCGGAAAAATATCAGTTGGTAGACGTTCAACGAAACGGCGCACAAAACGCTTGCAATAGTATAGCCGGTTAGACCAACAAGCAAAACGGGCCTGCGCCCGTATTTATCGCTCAACGGCCCCCAGACCAAAGTTCCGAGACTGAAAAAAATAAAAAACAGAATCAGGGTAAGATTTGTCTGGAATTCGTGCACCTGGAAATAATCCGTCATGGTGGGTAAGGCAGGGAGATATAGGTCGGTTGAAGCGGCACAAAAGCGCTTAGCAGCGCTAAAAATACAACTATGCCTTTATTACCCAGGTATTTCTGTTTTATTGTTGTTTTTATGGCAGAATTATCTCTGTCGTTATTGTCGTTCATTTTTTCTCGTTTTTTCTCGTGCTCAACTTTTATTATTTTTTACAGTATGAATAAGTCCATCCATTCGGCCGATATGATTATTACTTACATCTTCGACATTATTGTGTTTACACCTTCTCGCTATTGGTATCCCATGCAAAAGTCGGTCATTGCTTACTCTTTATTACCATATCCAATTTTTTCTATCCGCTTTAGCGTGAACCTTTTCATGTCTTCCGTCGTCCATAATTTAAATACAATTTAGAGAAAGAGGAGAAAAAAATGAGACGCGCTTAGGCGCATTTCCATAGGGACATTTTATGAACCATGGATATTGGGTGAGGCAGACAGCAAATTAGGCTGTCTGCCTTTGCCGTTGCTCGGCTATTTTCTCGGCTTCTTCTGCAAATGCGCCGACGACGCCGATGTCACGGTAGTGAATTCGGGTTTCGGCATTATTTTTTCGATTGATGTACTGGATGAATAACGCCTCCTGCTGCCTTGCGAAGTGGGTTACTCTCAGTAAATCATCGAGAACGATCGCCGCCAAATGGACTTCCCGAAGATAGTGTGCACTGCACTTTTCCTTGCCGCGTTTCCTGTAGGTGGAACACATAAAATTGTTTTTCACAGCGGCCATGGTGTGCGCCCGATGGAGAAACATCTTTTCTCCGCAATCGATGCAGCGAACCAGCCCTGAGAACATATCCTGCTCAGCCATGTTTGCCCTGCGCCTTTTACGCTTGCGTATATCCTGAACGATATCCGATGTTTCCTTTGTCACCAGACCTTTCTTTGAAGTGCAGAGTAAAATATAACAGTCCTATCTTCTTTTTAATAGGACTGCCTTTGTGTCATATCTTATTCTAATCGGAAGACTTGTCCCATCGTTGGCTCCTGTAAAGGTGTCGTGATACGCTTAAAAAGCGCATCCATTTTACCGTAATTACGTGCAAAGGCTTCCGCGCTGGCCTCGATCATTTCCCTGCCGGTAACCTGCGAAAAGTCTACCTGGTATCCCGCGTTTTCGGCAAGGTACTGTATAAAAAGCCGTTGTACCCGTCCGTTGCCTTCCCGAAACGGGTGGATCACATTGATCTCACTGAGATAAAAGGATAAGCGGAAGGGTATCTCGTTTTCCGGAGTGCCGGTCAGATACATCTCCTTTTTCAGCCTGCCAAACAGCTCGGTTGCATTGGATTCTATGTATGGATAGAGGCAGAACTGATTTCCCTTTGCGATGTTCACCCACCGCAGTTCGCCCGCCCAATCATAGATATCTTTGAAAATGTACCGGTGTATGTCCCGCAGATGCTTTAGATCAAACCTGCCGGGAATGGGATTGACCCTTGCCTCCAGTATCCGAACGGAGGCGATTTCCCTTTCCGCAATGCGCAGTTGTTCGGCGTCCCTTATGCCCAGCTTGTTTTTCAGTACAAAAGATTTGGGATAGCAGTATCTGCTATCCCATTCATACTCATATTCATAATTTCTGTTCATGAACATCCTCCGCTTTGACCGAATGCTTCCGTATCAGTTCAGCGACAACCTGATCCGTTTTCTTTTTATCTCCGGCGCAATACCGCATCCGCGCTTTATCTTCCTCGGTGAGGGGCATGCCCTCCATCGCCATGGAGGCGTTCACATCCTCAATCATTCTCCCCAGATCTTTCATCAAAAAACACCTCATTTTCATATTCAGTATAGCATAAAATCTGTAATAATTCAATCAGTAGAAGGCTTTTGCGGCTTTTGTCGTATTGATCTATCCTTCTGGAAACGATAAACATCCTCGAAATGTACGCTGCCGACGGAACGTTTGACATCCTGCACACACTTTCCGCGGAGCTTTCCCAATGTGGTTTCATCCACATCCACATTAGCGGCAAGAATATTCATCATCATAGACATCTCCGCCGCCAGCTTGAACAACAGACGAGCGGTACGGTTTTCAGATGCGTCAACCGCGCCTGCCACGGCGGAGGTTATGGCAGCCGGCAGAAATCTCGCAG
>JGI12104J13512_1000866_pt1 | contig 24923 bp, 27 predicted proteins | sample TerdegcTABiofilm_FD_13512 | JGI IMG/M metagenome (IMG submission 13512)
GGCCCCGGTCTTCTCCTCAATATAATCCAGGTTTTTTGAGAGCGGAACAATTGATTCAGCATCTTCGGGAGAAACCCCGATAGCATAGGGAAGGTTCATCTGGGGATCTTCATCTACCGCCAATACAGAATATCCTCTTCCTGCAAAAAGATGAGAGAGGAGTGAGGTTATTGTGGTCTTTCCAACGCCCCCTTTTCCGGTAATGACTACCCGAAATCCATGATTGCTCATTCTTCTTTTTACTCCACGAATGGTTATCTATCCAGGGTATCATTACCTTGGAATCTTCCTGATCTCCTTTCTGGTGATGTGTTGGCGCCTGCATTCAGGGCACAGGGATGTTATTTCTTCAATGATTGCAGGGTCGAGTTTGTCCAGAACCTTGTGCATGAGTTTCTCGGGAGCAAATGACTTCCTGCATGATGAGCATGTTGCAAGAGGAATCGTTGTTCCGGACCATGATTGCATGACCCGGTTTGAATTACTATCTTTAAACACTATCGCATTCGTCGGGCATACCTTTGCACAGGCAGCACATCCTGCACAGTCCGGATTGTGTTCAAAAAAGGGTGTATTGATAACCGTGTATGGTCCCCGGTTGATGAAATTAATGGCACTTGTTCCCATGATCTCATTACACACCCTGACACATAATCCACATAATATGCATTTTCCGAATAGGGGGTCATCATGAACAATTTTCTTGAGAAACCGCGTCTTTGTGACTCCGTATTTCGCAGCCATCTCCCGGATTACTTCTGATTTTGGTGCTTCTGCAAGGTAGAGTTCAAAGAGCAGACGTCGGTGTTTTATGATCTCCGGAGTGTCGGTCAGGATTTCAAGGCCATTGTGAACTTTGATGGTGCATGCGGGAGTCATTGTTGTCTTTCCACAGGTGACCACATCAACCATACAAAGACGACAGGCACCATATGGTTCCAGGGCTTTTTCATAGCAGAGGTGAGGGATGTCAATATTCAGCCTCAAAGCGGTGAGAAGGAATATCTCTCCCTCTTCAGCCAAATACTGATTTTTATTAATGGTGATGGTAACCATCCGGTTCACGGATCCGAAGAGTGACATATCAGGCCTCCGGCGAGATGAGGTCATCATACTCCTCTTTAAAATACTGCATCGTGGTCAGAACCGGATTTGGTGCAGTCTGTCCAAGGCCACAGAGTGATGTCTTCTGAACCGTTTCAGCCAGTTCTCTGAGCAGCCCGATATCCTGGCGGGTGCCTTTACCGGCGACAATACGATTCAGGATAAGAAGCATGTGTTTGAGACCTTCCCGGCATGGAACACATTTTCCGCATGACTCACCTGAAGCAAAATTGATAAAGTACCGGGCAATGTCAACCATGTTGGTATCCTCATCCATCACCACAAGACCGCCTGATCCCATCATAGTCCCAACCTGATTCAGGCTTTCAAAATCAACCGGTGTATCAAAGAGTCTGACCGGGATGCACCCTCCTGATGGACCCCCGGTCTGGACTGCCTTCACCTCTTTTCCCAATGCTCCCCCGTTTCCGATATCATAGATGATCGAATGCAGGGATGTTCCCAGAGGGACCTCTACCATACCGATATTATCAACCTTTCCGACGAGTGAAAAGACCTTGGTTCCGGTGTTTCCTTTTGCACCGATGGATGAATACCATAACGCTCCTTTGGCTATGATAACCGGGACATTACACCATGTCTCAACATTATTCAGATCAGTCGGCTTTCCAAAGACTCCTTTCTCGGTAAGTCGTGGAGGGCGGAGGCGTGGTCGGCCGGTTTTCCCTTCGATGGATGCTGCAAGAGCGGTTGATTCTCCACAGACAAAGGCCCCTGCACCGGTCGCTATCCGGATATCAAAATCAAATCCTGTATTGAAGATATTTTTCCCAAGTAACCCATAGGTTCGTGCCTGGTCAAGTGCCAGCATGAGACGTTCAATGGCGAGAGGGTACTCAGCCCGGATGTAAATCAGTCCCTCAGAAACTCCCATGGCATATGCCCCGATGAGCATCCCCTCAAGAAGCATGTGGGGATCACTTTCCATCTCGTTTCGGTTCATGTAGGCCCCAGGGTCCCCTTCATCGGCATTGCAGACGATAAATTTCTCTTCTCCTGGTGCTTTTTTTGTGATCTCCCATTTCAGACCCGCAGGGAATCCTGCTCCTCCCCGCCCCCGAAGGCCCGATCGCTTTACCTCATCGATGATAGCATCAGGTTTCATACTGGTGAGTGCCTTATATGCTGCAAAATATCCGCCAATACCGATATACTCGTCAATGTCCTCAGGATTAATAAGGCCGCTGTCCCGAAGGATCACTTTTTTCTGATGAGCGAAGAAGGGTATCTCTCCATATTCTGGAAAAGTATCGAACTCATTCCCATAGACAAGGTTTCCGGTGATATGGTCCCAGTCGGAAATTGTACAGAGCACTCGATCAGATGGAACATCACCATGAAGAGCGAGAGAGATAATTCTCTCTACATCATCTGGTTTCACCTTCCGAAGTAAAACAAGGGCTTTTCCGGGGATGCTTACTGATACAATCGGCTCCTCTTTGCAAAACCCGATACATCCGGTCTTAACGAGAGAGATATCAAGGTTTTTCGTCTGAATTATCTCATCCAGCAGGTTATACAGGGCCATGCCTCCGACTGCTATCCCGCATGATGATGTCCCGACTCCGATCCTAATCCCTCCCGGCTGGATCTTTTGTAGCCCTTTTTTCCGAATGGAATCTAGATCTTCGGATGTCTGAATCCTCATCGCTTCCACCCGTACATCTCCAATATATCCGGGATTCTTTCAGGGGTTACATATCCATATAGTTCACCGTCAACATGGAGCACCGGAGCCATGCTGCATGCACCAAAACACCGGGCAATCTCAACCGTGAACTTGTTATCAGGTGTTGTCTGAAGATACTTGCCGTCCTGTACCTCTCCTGATAACCCAAGATGTTCTTCCAGTGTCTCTAATATTTTTTCTGCTCCTTTCACATGGCAGGGGGTTCCCATACAGACGGTGATTAGGTGCTCTCCAACCGGTTTCAGACTGAAAAATGAGTAAAAGGTGACAAGAGCAAAGAGCTCGGATAAAGGGAGGTCCAGTTTTTCAGATACCAGTTTTAGGGTATCTATGGGGATATGTCTTTCCTGTATCTGAATTTCCCGTAAAACTCCTAACGTTCTGCCAGCAGGATAGGAATATTTTTCAATAATTTCGTCAAGCCTCTTTTCATCCATTATGCTCTCCAAAAGGAAGGTTAAATGTTTAGTGCCTTTCTCTTCCGGTTGATCTCTGCTTCAAGGAGATCAGCGGTCTTCAGGGGATCTGGTTCAACCGCGAATGCAGAATTTGTAATCCCCTTTACTCCGTCTGCGAGCAGATTCAGAACATTGCTACTGCCGAAGATCTTCGGCGGTATACCAAGAACTGTATAGACACCGGATGAAACAAAGTAGGTCCCGATTGAGATGGCTTTCTGAGAGTACCATTCCGGAGCTGCTCCACCGATTGGGAGATCCCCGATTCCAACTCCGAGCTCTTTCGCAATATTGGCCGCTAATACCAGAATTCTAGAACAGTCAACACAGGATCCCATATGCAGGACTGGAGGAATACCAAGTAGCCTGCACACTGATGCAAGTCCTTCTCCAGCGAGATCTGCTGCTTCGGGAACTAATAGGCCTGCTTTTCCGCAGGCAATGGCTGAGCATCCGGTCTCGACAACCAGGATATTGCGTTTGATAAGTTCCTTTGCAAGGGTTATATGCCCATAGTCCTGTTTAATCCGTGGATTATTACATCCGACAATACCCACACATCCTTTGATTGTACCGGCAACGATGGCATCGATGAGTGGTTTGTAGGTTCCTCCAAGAGCTTTTCTGATCGTCTCTTCAGAGAATCCTGCCATTACTTTCATAGGCCGTTCAGGGATTCTGACCCGGTCAGGATTTCTGTTCGGGAAGTTCTCTATTGCCAGTTTTATTATCTCATGAGCGGTATCTCGGGCATTTTCTGGTCTGAATTCTTTGTATATAGTTCCAGAGATCTTTCCCTTGGTGCTGGTTGTAATTACTTTGGTATGGTAACAACTGGCTGTCAGCGGAATGGAGTGATATATACATTGATAATCAACAACCATTGCCTCGACTGCCCCGGTTGCAATGGCAAGTTCCTGATCAAAGAATGAACCGGCAAGCGGAATGCCGCTTCTCATGAGGAGTTCATTGCCGGTACAGCACATGCCAACAAGATTGATCCCTTTTGCTCCCTTTTCCTCAGCCATTTTTTTCAGGTCAGGTTCTTCTGCGACATTGACTATCATCTGAGAGAGCAGGGGATTATGGCCATGAAGGACAATATTGACCTTATCCCTGCTCAGGGTAGCAAGGTTTGTGATTGATGTGAGCGGAGTTGGAGTGCCAAACAAGATGTCTGAACATTCCGTTGCTGCCATGGAACCTCCCCATCCGTCAGAGAGCGACGTTCTCATCGCATGTAGGAGCAGATTCACATAATCCGCATCAACTCCCATGTGAATGCGATGCATTGCCTCCACGATTTCACGATCAATACTTCTGGGCATGATCCCGGTTTTTCTCCAGATATCTTTCGTCTTATCCGGGGCCCGTTCCGCCAACTGGATCCTGTTTTTAATAGTACCAAATTCTTCAAGGATACCAAGAGCAAGATCTTTTGCTATATCGTTTGGACTCCGCCCATCTGTCTGAATTCCGTATTCGGTTGCGAGCCGGTGTAATTTTTCAACATCCTTGATCTGGTAGCCTTGTCCATGTCCTTCAGCAGTTTCAAGCAGAACTTGAACAACTTCCCTTCCATGATCTGAATGGGCAGCAGCTCCCACACTTAAGTCATCAAGAAGATTCCGTGCAACAATGGTGTCCACATTCGCACCACATACCCCAAGGGAAGTCTTTCCACCGAATGGATCTATTCTGCAGGGGCCCATGGCACAATTATTACAGCAGACTCCAAGTTGCCCAAACCCGCACTGAGGCTGTTGAAGGGCAAATCTATCCCAGACGGTCTGAACACCCTCGTCCAATGTTTTCCTGATTATCTCCTGGTCGGTCCGGTCTGATGCTCTCCTTTCCGCTTCTATTCTGATATCCTGTTCTGTCATATGTCCACCCTCCTCTTATGATAATGATGCAAGTCTTTCCATTACTGCCTGAAATGCTCTGATGTTCTCTGGAATGACGGGGACTTCGATTTCCGCTCCCCGTGATGTGATCATTCGGGTTGTAAAATCACTCCTCGCTACCCGGATAAGATCATTGATCTCACCAAATTCCAGAGCACCTGTCTTACATGCCTCTGCACATGCCGGAATTTTTCCTTCTCCAAGCCTTTCGATACAATTGTCACATTTTGCATTGACTTCCCGATCCGGTGCTGGCTTGATAACCTTCCGGAACTCAATAATTCCAAAAGGGCAGGCCATGGCACAGACACCACACCTGATACATTTCAGGTAATCAACAAGAACAGAACCGGTACTTTCATCCCGGCTGAGTGATCCGGTCGGACAGACCTGCATACAGGGGGCAGGGTCGCAATGTCTGCACCGGTTCGGAAATTTCAGATAATTGTCAACAGCCTCTACAAAGATGCGTGGGTAAGACTTCATTTCTTCCAAGATTGCCGGAATCAGACTCTTACTTTGCGAATGTGCAATCGCACAGGCAACCTCACAATGCCTGCACCCGACACATCGCTCCTGCCGAACAAAGACGGTTTTCATCCATGGTACCTCTGTTACGTTTTAATTTCACACACCGAATCATGAATCACATTATTTCGAGAGAGAATAATTGTGATTCTGTAGTGAGTTGGGATAAAGGTTGTTATTATCCTGGAAAAAAGGAAAAGTTAGGGAAGGACAATATTGAACCCTGGATCAAATACATCAAGCATACTGACAAACCGGTCAAACAAACCTGAATCTCCGGTTACGGTGACATCTTCCAGTGCAAGTGTCGGATTGAGGGCAAGTTGTTCAAGGGTCTTTCGAGGCATGGTCACCGTTACATCTGCTTCGGATGATTGTACATCAACCCGATAGACAAGCACATCATTTTTTACTTGTATCAAAGCCTTGTCTCCGGAGTCTGATAATATTAAATTCATCTGGTAATTCTCACCGTTGACTTTTTCCTTGTTAACCCTGACAGAGATATAATCAAGTAACTGGCTCATGGTCATGGCCTTCATAATATCTTCGGAAATCCCGCTCATCTCTTTTATCGGCTCTTCCCGTCTGAGATCCTGGGCTGCTGACAGGTATGCATTTCGTGCAGTTCCTGACTCTGTCTGATATCCGAGTTGTTCAAGTGCAGCAGCTTCTATCTCCCGTGCAGCCATATTGGTTGGATCGGCAAAGACGAGGTAATGTGCAATTGAGGCAACCAGTTCATACTCCCCAGCATCATAATGCTCCTGCAGCCGGCTCATAGTGGACTCAGCCCCTCCCATGTATTCGGTCATGTATGAGGCAAATTCCTCCGGTGGAAGGCGTTTTAAGTTAATCGGATTGCCATCATAAAAGCCCAGATATTTCTGGTAGGTCGCTTTGACTCCCATGTAGATCTGGCCATAAAATCCGTAAGTGTACCAGAATTCCCTGAGAGATTCGGGAGGTTCAATCATACTCGCGATCTCATCCATGGTATATCCTTTGTTGATGAGATTCAGGGTTTGGTCGTTGATGTATTTGTATAAATCCCTCTGGTTTTCGAGGAGTTCTATAACTTTATCATTCCCGAATCTGGGCCAGTGATGGGAACAGAAGACCACCTCAGCTTGATCTCCGTATAACTGCCTGGCTTCATCAAGAGCATTTGCCCAGGCGAGCGGATCCCTGACCTGTGCTCCACGGAGTGTCAGAACATTATGGAGCGTTGCCGTGCAGTCTTCTGCCATCAGGAGGGCTTTTTTCTGGGGGAACCATATGTCAAGTTCTACCGGTGCTTCGGTATTTGTTGTCAGATGGAATTCCATGTCTATTCCATCAATGGAGACCTTCTGTCCGGTATGGGTGATATCAATGGTAGGAGCGATGAGTGAAGCAACTCCAACAGATGGACTTTTCCCAAGACCTATATCGACATTCCCTTTTGCATCCTTTGGAAGCTGAATACCGTACTGGTAGGTCGCTCTTCGTTGCATGGCATTGCCTGCATATACATTTTCACTGAGAGCATGCTCCATAAAATGCTCGGGTGCGATGATCTGGACATCACCCGTCTTTACTTCCTCCTCGGTAATGACTCCCTTTACGCCCTGGTAGTGATCAGCATGGGGGTGAGAATAGATGACGGCTTTAACGGGAAAATCTCCAAGTGATCTATTCACGAGTTCCATTGCAGCTTGTGCAGTTTCCACGGAAGTCATCGGGTCAATGACTATCCAACCGGTATCTCCTTTGATAAGGCTCATACTGGTGACATCATATCCCCTTACCTGGTATATCCCATCGGTGACTTCAAACAGACCGTTGATGTTATTCAACTGGCTCTGTCTATACAAAAGCGGGTTAATCGTATCCGGACGGGTATCATTATTCAGATATTTATATGCCTCCATGTCCCATGAAATATACCCGGGATATACCGAAGGGATAGTCAGCGGATCATCCGTCGCAATAAAACCCCTGGTTGCAAAATCAAAATCTTCATCATTGTTATCCCAGGCTGGAGTGTCATTCATTTTTTCATGGATAGCAATGGTGTACTCTGATGCATCATTCCTGTTATCCGCAAATCCTGTCCCGCATATCAAAACGAGACAGAGAATACTGATCAAAACCCTGAAAAATTTCATATGTGAACATAGCATGATTAATTTTTGTGGGTATAATAGGATCGGTTTTCTACCTGGAATCAGGAGATTTTGAGTATATACTATTTCATTGATCAAAGGTGTAAAGGATTATTATATCCAAAAACAATAGGAAACTGTGAAAATTTGTATGAGAACAAGTCTGGTTTTTGTTATTATCCTATTTATTATAGGATGTTCGTGTGGTATTGCTTATCAGCCTGCTGTTGATGAAGATCCTTCAGACATCCCCAGTCTGGTTGGTTACTGGATTGTCGAGTCAAAGGGGGCAGTTTTAATGTAAGAGGATAAAAGTGGTGATTTCACGCATCACGAAGGAAAGTTTAGCAACCTCACTGCTCATGCAGAGATCACTGAGCAGGAAGGCCGTGTGTTATATTGCGAATTCTCATCTGACAAAGGATTAAATGAGACAATTATCGGAGTAATCGGTCTTGATGATAAAACAGTTCACTTTGCCGATATGGATGTTTTTACCTCATGCGAATTAATTTCTGATGATTTCATGTATGCTCTCTATGGCCATGTTACTGATAATGACTCGGTCGTTGCTGCAGGGACCTGGACACGGGTACCATAAAAACCCTCTTTTATCTTTTCTCACCGAAAAATAATGCATAGTTGAAATCAAGAAAAAAGGCTGGTTAATATTTTAAAAAATTCCGAAAAAAAAGGAGAGGGTTCAGGCCTGTGCCTTCTTGACCTGAAAAGCCACTCCTACAGAACATATCCCCGCAAGTAATGCAAATGCTCCAGCAATCAGTGGAAGAGCAAGTGCTGCTCCCCATGGGAAGATGAGTAGGATGATACCAAAGACAATACTGAGTGCTCCAAGAATACCTGCTCCGGCATCTTTTGATCGCATCGCTTCATAGAGTTTTGTTCCACCAATGAGTATACCCCAGAATCCGATGAAAAACACCAGCATTGTCACGACAATAATTGATCCAAACAGGGGTTGTGCCATGATTGCGATTCCAGCGAGGATACTGATGATTGCAAGAAAAATCTTCCATCCCATGTTTGTTTTATCACTGAACAAACTCGCAAGGGTGAATATTCCTCCAACAAACCAGTATACTCCCATGAATAGAACCAGGTAATAGGTGGTGATCAGGGGAGTAGTGATAAACATCAGACCAATTATGATAGCCATTATTCCCCAGACAAGAACGAGCCACCAGGGCATACTCCTGACAGCCGCATCTATTTCTGCGTTGGTAATATCTTCTTCGCTCATGATATCTGTCGTATATGGACTTGTATAAGAAATAAGACTTTGCTTTTCTAACTTTTCAAGACACGGTGTTCCGGGTTATCGCAGGAAAAATGCACCGCTTATTGAGAGTCGGATGAGAGAAGCTATGGAAAGGGAGAATGAGTATCTTACCAATTATTCCTCCTCCAATTAGCAGAAATGAATATGAGAACTGCTCCGATTTACCCGTTAAAATGATGATAATCGTAGATATTCTTAATATACTCCTGCTTTCGATGTTTACTTCCCTTTATTGGTGGCTTGAGATATCCGATATCCGGGGTCTGTTCTGCCCGGCAAAACGGGCAAAGGGCTGCATCAACATCATGTGACTTGGTTCGGACCGGGCAATAATACTTCCCGTCTATGAAATCGACTTTATCTCCTCCGGGGAAGGGCATGCCAACCGGATGACCGGGTATCTCCTGGACGAACATACAAAAACCTGAAAGGAGAAATTTTAAAAAACGAAGTCGGTTTCCAGGTATATCTCCGGTTGAGCATTGGTCTGCAACCATCATCCAGTATTCTTTCGCTTGATCTGAAACTGGTTCCTGAATCGTTGCAAACGAACCCTGCTGGTTCATGAGTCGGATGTTCTGGTATGTTCCGTCAAGGAATACAGCAATCGTCTCTTCAAGTTCTTTTTTATAATCCGGAGAGAGTGAATCGATCTTTCCAGAAAAATTCACTTTCATCTGTTTCAGATCGTTGGGTGAGTATGTAAGGACGATATCAGCAATTGCAAGACCTAAATCTCCTCGCATCAGGAGCGAAGAAAGTCTCCTACACGCATCAGCAATTGAATGAGTGCCGGTAACTTTCCCTTTATCGAATGTGAGTAACTTAACCATTCTATTTTATTACTCCTTTTCTTATCGGTGATTGTATATCTGAATCGAAGAATGGGAATACATCTCCTCCTAATCATATTTATAGTGCTGAGTATCTGAAAGGATATCATATACAATTCTGATTGGATGGAAGGAGTATATTTTCCATTTTAATATTTTTTGAGTAAATATTTCAACATAAAAATAAAATTAGAAATTCTTTTTTAGCACTCTTTTGAGATAGCAGATATTTTAAACCCTGTAAATGATTATATGTGTGTATCAGTTGAATTGCAGGTATGCATTCACAATTTGGAATCATCTATGATATCAGTACTCTATGTGGATGATGAGCCAGTGCTTCTTGACATATGCAGATTGTTTCTGCAACGTTCAGGAGATATGCAGGTTACCACATCGACTTCAGCTTTGGAAGGTCTAAGTCTTCTTACTTCTGGGGCCTTTGATGCGATCATATCTGATTACCAGATGCCCGGAATGGATGGAATTGAATTTTTAAAGGCGGTCAGAAGAGATAACAAAACGATCCCCTTCATAATTTTTACCGGAAGGGGTCGTGAAGAGATCGTCATTGAGGCTTTGAAAGAAGGAGCTGATTTATACCTCCAAAAGGGAGGAGACCCCCATTCTCAGTTTGCAGAACTTAAAAATAATATTGAACAGATTGTGCGGCAACGAAAAGCAGAAGCGGATCTTATTTACAGTGAGACATTATATCATACTCTCTTTGAGGCAGCACAGGATGCCATATTTCTCATGGATGGCAACCGGATCATCGAATGTAATCACCGCACTGAAGAACTGTTGTCAGCGGATATGAAGGATATCATTGGGAAGAGCCCGGTTGCTTTCTCTCCGGAATATCAGGATGACAATACATTATCCATCGATAAGGCAGGTATTCTGATACAGGAAGCTCTTGATGGTAATCCCCGGTTTTTTGAATGGAAACTTAAAAAAACAGACGGAACGTTTATTCCAGTAGAAGTGAGTCTAAACAGAATCGAAGTAAAGGGAAATTATCTTCTTTTGTCGATCATTCGTGATATCTCCGAGCATAAACGAATTCTGAATGAATTAGAAAGAAAAACAGAGGATTTGGGGGCATCATATGAGGAGATACTGGCAACAGAGGAGGAATTGCGTCATCAATACATTGCTATCTCCCAGAGTGAGAAGGCACTTCGCCAAAGTGAGGAAAAACTTCGTTCTACGCTCGCTTCGATGGATGATCTGGTCCTGACTCTGGATACACAGGGTGTATTTCTTGATGCCTATAATGAAAATACCGGGCAATATTTTATTCCTCCCGAACAGTTTATCGGGCATCATTATCGTGAGATACTCCCGCCTGATCTGTCTGATCTTTTAGGATCTGCGATGAATGCGGTGATTGTAAGCGGTCGAACCGAACAAATATACTATGACATGCATGTGTCAGGAGAGAATCGGTCATATAGTGCCAAAATGTCAATTCGTCTGGATGAAGATGATACCATATCCGGCTTTACTATTGTTGCACGGGACATCACCGATGAAAAGAGAGCACAGAGAGAACTTATCGAGAGTAAATCCAAACTTGAGGCGGTTATTCAGGGCAATCCTATTCCTCAGTTTGTAATTGATAAAAACCATATTGTGACTCATTGGAATGAGGCTCTTGCAGCGTACAGTGGTATTCCCTCATCCAGGGTTATCGGAACCAAAAATCATTGGATGGCATTTTATCTCAACGAAAGGCCATGCCTTGCAGATCTTCTTGTGGATGGTCAGGAGGATAAAATAGCACAATGGTATAAGGGGACATATTCCCGGTCTGGCCTGGTGAAAGATGCCTATGAGGCGGTTGATTATTTTCCCCGGATGGGAGAGTCAGGAAAATGGCTCTATTTTACTGCTGCCCTCATCAGAAATGAGGATGGAGAGATCATTGGTGCAGTAGAAACCCTTGAGGATATCACAGAGCAGAAAGAAGCCTACCGGAAACTGGAACAGGAGGGTCTCATATTGAACGCAGTTATTCACGAATCTCCGGTTCCGGCATTCGTGATTGATAAAGATCATAAACTTATGTTCTGGAACCTGGCACTTTCCAAGCATAGTGGCATCTCTTCTTCAGAGATCGTTGGATCCACGCAGCAATGGCGGGCTTTTTATAAAGAAGAGAGGCCTTGTCTTGCAGACCTGCTGGTTGATAATGTTCCTGATCAGATTGAAAAGTGGTATGCCGGTAAATACTCCCCATCAAAATTAATACCTGGAGCCTATGAGGCGGTTGATTTCTTCCCGTCTCTTGGTACGCATGGAAAATGGCTCTATTTTACTGCAGCTCCTATAAGAAATGAAGATGGTGGGATCATCGGGGCAGTTGAGATACTGGAGGATATTTCAGATCAGAAGAAAGCCCAGGAAGAGCTGCACTCAATCAAGCAATACCTTGAGAGTGTCATTCAGAATGCCCTGGTATGGATCATGGTTCTGGACAAGGAAACAAATATTGTCATCTGGAATAAGGCCGCTGAAGAGATAAGCGGTTATACAGCCGATGAGGTGGTCGGAAAAAAGTGGATATGGAAATCCCTGTATCCCGATGCTTCATATCGGAAAGAGATAACCAGTGAAATTGTTCATATCATTTCTGATGATAGTTATTTTTCAAATTTGAAGACACAGATACATGCAAAAAATGGAAGACTGCATACTATCACCTGGAATACCCGGGCATTACGGAACGAAAAAGAGGAGATAACCGGGTATGTGGCCGTGGGTATAGAGAACCTATGTAGTGCAGAGATACGCTGAAAATCTTACATTCCTTTCATTGGTAAAAATATGCCTTCCTTTCAAAACAGGAAATAGAACTCTGGACTCACCTGGTCCGTGAAATTGTTCAAGCCGGAAAAAAACCGAAAGAATATCGAGCAGTTTTCTCATTCGATTCCGGAATTCGATCATCCGATTCGCTTCATGGATATAGGATGTGGAGATGGTGCACTTACCTGCCGTCTCCTGGCTCATCTCATGGAATCTAAGAAAGTGCCGGAAATTGGTGAGGTCCTGCTCATTGATCCATCTCCGGCGATGATCTCCATGGCAACAGAAAAGGTGAGGAGTGCCTTTCCTGATGTGATTATTTCAACGGATAATGCTAGGATTCAGGATTGTTCATTATCGTTTGACAGACATTACGATATTGCGATGAGTTCTCTTGCATATCATCATATGCCGGTTGAGGATAAACGAATTCATCTCTCAAGGTTAAAGCCATGGATTAGCCACTTTCTTCTGTTTGAACTGGATGCGAATAATGATACACCGGAGATGTATTCCCCGGAACTTGCGGTTTCGGTGTATCAGTCATATGGGAGGATCATGGATTTTGTTTTTGCTCATGATGCCCCGGTTGAGGTTGTCACTGACTGTATCGATTCGTTCCTCATGACTGAGGTTGTATCAATTTTATCTGAACCGAGAGGGATCAGAACCGATTATCATATGCTTCGAAAAGAGTGGTTAGATCTGTTCAGTCAGGTTCTTGAACCGGAATTCTCTCTTCGCTCTGATTCGACCTGTTACGGAGATGAGTATGTCGGATTATTCACATTGCATTATGGAAGGGATGGATAATGATCTCTCAATTATTCATTTTCTGTGCTGGTTTCATGAAAGGGCTTGTACTGTCGTAACTGCGTAATCCGGAGGAAGGTATGAATAAAAAAGTAGTATATCTTACTGGTTTGGGATTTATTATCGTTGCGATTATTGTTGCGGGTATTCTTCTTACTACTTCCACCCGTCATAGCCCTTTACCGGAAGAACATGATATTCGAAATATATCTCTGTCAGTTTCTTCACTTATCAGCATTTCGGAGAATGGAGATCTGGTTACCCTGTCATATGTCCTTGAAACTTCACGGTTTGGAGAAGATGAATTAACTTTGACACGAGTTGAAGTGCTTAATAAGGAAACCGGAGAAGTATCCATGTTTTAGAAAAAGATAATCTTCAAAAAGCTCTTTCACAGGGTGATGATAGAGATAATCCCACCATCACTCTCGACTTTCAAATCAGTTCAGATATAATTCCAGCCATGATAACACACCGGTTGTACTTCATATCGGATGGCAGGGCTATTTTGCCTTTTTCGGTTCTGGGTGGAGAGATTCAGATATAAATGGTTGATAAATTTTAATGATTATCTGTTGGCACTATCTGGAAAAAAACCGCCATCGCATTTTTTCCGGTCTGAAATGCCGTTACCTTAAATATTGCACTCACGATATTCTGCCCATCATCATTAACCTGTCTTTTTCTGACTCTTTCTCCAGTGCGTACTACCTGCCGGTACAGGTCCGGTATATTCGTTTTTGCCAATTCCGGAAATGCCTCTTCAATTGGTTTCCCAATAAATCTGTTATTATCAATCCCAAGAATGGTATCCGCTGCCGTGTTGGATCCGGTAAAGATTAAACGTTTATCGTCCAGAAGTTTATAACTATGGATGCCGAATGGTGCATTCTGAATTATCGTCTCAAGATGTTCTTATCCATAAGTACCATATCAATCTCCTTTCTCAAAGAAATATCTTTGAAAATTCCCTCAACACCGCGATATTCCCCTCATTATCGTAGTAATAATGACTTGAGACTTCAACAATAAAAGGAGTTCCGTCTTTTTTTCTAACGGTTATCTCTTCATTCTCAAGATATCCTGTCTCCTGAATCTTCTTTAAAATGATGTTCCGATAATCCGGATGATCGCTTCATTATAGAGGGGGATGTAATTACCCATGCAATCATGGGAAGGCCCTGCTTTTTCGAATATGCAGTTTCTGCAGAGATTTTTCCTTCCTGATAGATATTGTGGTATCTTATGATTTGTATGTCTGTGATAAGTAGCCAGTATTTATTTAAACTCTGCCGTGGATTACCCACGTATGACAACAACTCTGTATGTATTTACGGGAACCGGAAATTCTCTTGCAGCGGCAGAGTTCCTTGCACAAAAACTCGGTGACACGGTCATCGAGTCGATTCCTTTTCGGATGAAAAAGGCGGGTGTAGTGATTCCTGATACGAATAAGGTAGGTTTTGTATTTCCGGTTAATTACTGTGGTGTACCATTTATACTGTCAGAATTTATTCCACGAGTCTCCCTCTCTCATGTCCCCTATATTTTTGCCGTTGCAACAGCGGGAGGTATTGGAAGATATGCCCTTCTTCAACTTGACAAGATGCTGAAAAAAAATGGGTCTTCACTTCAGGCAGGATGGCTGGTCCGGATGGTTGATAATTATATTCCGTATGGGGGAGCTCCGGATGAAAAGACTCAAAAAATCTTCTTTCAGATGCAGAGAGCTTGCTTGCCGACATTGCAAACTCCATTCAGGCAGAAAAGAAGGAGATGCCAGGATTCCCTGTACTGAGTCAGCTACTCCATTTCCTGCTTTATCCCCGGTTCATCAGAAGTCTTTCAGAAATTGATACCCGGTTTCATGTTGATGACACTTGTAATGGATGTGGTATATGCAATCAGGTTTGTCCTGCTGATAACATCCGGATAATTGACAATAAGCCGGTTTGGCAGCATCATTGTCTCTTCTGTCTGGCATGTATCAATCTCTGCCCCAAAGAGGCGATTCAACTGGAAGAGAAACACAGGAATAAACGGAGGTACCATAATCCATCAGTCCCTCTGAAAAAATTGATTCAGATCCAGAGTGGTTTTGACAGTCCCTCTGATCAGTACTATGGATAGACCATTCATGAATGCTACAAATACTCTGAAGAGATGAAATGCGATGATATCTGGTAAAATCCCCGGTTTAATGCCCCTACGGAGAGAACAAATCATTGTTGCTGCTGACATCCTCACATCAGCCTTTGAGAATGATCCAAAAATTGCTTATCTCTTCTCTCAAAAAGGAGAAGGCCATACCATCCAATCCGAGCTCTTCCGGTTTGAATTAACATATACCCTGCGATATGGATGGGTATATACTACCCCGGATCCTTTGAGAGGTGTCGCCTTATGGCTTCCATCAGACAAATCAGAGATTACTACCTTCAGAGGTCTTATCAGTGGTGGAATACGACTTCAGCGGAAGATCGGAAAAGAAGCTATGAACAGGGTTTTGGAGTTTTCTCATCACATTGATAAAAAGCATATGACAGAGATGCCCTATATTCACCTCTATCTTTTTGTACTTGGTGTACATCCCGATTATCAGAATCAGGGTGTTGCAGGGCGACTTATCAGACCTGTTCTTGATCATGTGGAGAAAATTGGAATTGACTGTTATCTCACTACGCAGAATGAAGAAAATATCGGTTTTTATGAACATTTCGGATTTGAAATGATCTCAAATGAGTACCTGGAGTTAATGCAAGTTCCAGTAATTACTATGAAAAAAACGGGGAAATATTAGGATACTCCGGTGATACCGCTCAGTTTCCCTCTGAACTGGTTCATGTATAGGTTATAGTAAAGCCCTTTCTTATCCATCAGTTCAGTATGGGTTCCCCGCTCAATAATCTCTCCCTGATGTATGACCAGAATACAATCTGCATGTCGGATGGTGGAGAGCCGATGGGCGATAATAAACGATGTTCTTCCTTCCTGCAGATGAAATAGACCATTCTGGATAACTTTCTCTGTTCGTGTATCAACATTACTGATCGTTTCATCAAGGATGAGCTTATGGGGATGGGCGACCATGGCTCGGGCGATGGTCAGCGTCTTTTTTCCCTGAGAAAGATTGGCCCCTCCGTCTGTCAGGAATGTATGAAAAACATCGGGTTGAGCCAGGATAAATTCAAATGCCCCGGTTTGTCGTGCTGCATTGATGCAACATATCCTGACCGCTGCCACATGAAGGACAAAGAATATGAGGATGTGCTGCAGTTCTACAAGTGATTCCCAAAATTCTGGTCTAAGATGAATTTGCCTGGGTGATAAACGACAAGACAATAGTAATAATCAAAAGTGGCATCATCAGGATGAGAATGTACTGGGCAGCTGGGGTTACGTTTGTCAAATCATGTGATATGTTAAAGGGGGGTTGAGAGAAAAGTCCGAATCTAATACTGGGTCCCAAGGTTCATGGGATTTTTCATTCCCTCTGCATCTCTCACACAGATACATGCGGCAAAGATCAGGCCGTGTCTGATGGACTGTGCACATGGCAAGCTGTTCGTCATCAAACCGGAGGAATGGGCAGGCAAGTGGTCTTTGATCGAGAATTGTCGTAGAGGAAAAAATTTCTCTTTTGTCCTGATCAATGATTACAACCTGCCGAACACCGGTGATAAGGTATTGTATAAGATATTCAAACGGTCCGATCTGTTCCATGATGCCAAAAACATCGCCCATGTAACTGCAGCAATAGCCACATCGGTTGCAAGTATATGGTGGTGAATTAACTGCGGGCATGGTAGCAAATGAGATAGTCGTGTTCACTGAACTGGCAATTACCTCTGGTTTTTAGTGACATTCGCTGTGACTTCACCAATGACAGAGATGGCAGATGAGAATTTCATAGTACTCATGTTCATGGTGATATATGAAGGGATGTGTGATATGTAGTCTGGTTGGAACTCCGGAATCAATACCTGGATCATATCACTTATGATATCCTCTCCATATATGGAAACACATTAATAGGATCCATCTCACATATGATATCATGGTTACTCCGGAGGATCTGGAATGTCTGAAACGGATCGCCCTCATGGGCGGTCTGAACACTCCGGTTTTCCTCAAAACGATAAGCCTTGGTTCTGAACTTGGATTCAGTCCTCAGACGGCATCCCGAAGATTACGCTCGCTTGAGCAGCAGGGTTTTATCAGCCGGACTTTGGGAACTGACGGACAACAGGTGACCATAACACATGGCGGCGAAGATGCTCTCCGTCAGGAATACTGTGATTACTACCGTCTGTTTGGCCGGCAGGAAAAATCTCTGATGCTGAATGGAACCGTTCAGTCCGGTCTTGGAGAGGGGGCGTATTATATGAGCCTTCAACCCTACGCTGATCAGTTCCAGAGAATCCTTGGGTTTACCCCATTTCCCGGTACTTTGAATATCCGCCTTCTCCCTGGAGCAACCCTTCAGAGGAAGCGTCTTTCAAGTGCAGAGTGGAAGGTCGTGCAGGGATTTGAGTCAGAAGGACGGACATTTGGAGATGTCAGGTGTCTTCCCTGTTTTATCAGGGACGTTCCCTGTGGCATTATCATTCCCGGGCGGACCCATTATCCTGAAGAACTTATCGAAGTTGTCTCTCCTGAAGGCCTTCGAAAACGATTTTCTTTAAAAGATGGCGATGAAGTAACAATTGAGGTGACATTATGACAAAAGACGCATTTACTGCACTCAGGCAGGGTGAGATGGTCCTGCTGTATGACTTTGATGACCGTGAACGTGAGACCGATTTTGCCATGCGGTCTGATATGATAACTCCCCGCGACATCTGCCGGATGCGAAATGATGCCGGCGGACTTATCTGCACGGCAATACCCTTCCAGGCAGCTAAGAAACTAGGTCTTCCATTTGCCCGTGAAGTCCTCCGAAACTGTGCCATGGTTGAAAAACTGGGAGATATCCCCTATGATCCGTCCAATAATTCCTCGTTCTCGCTCTGGGTCAACCATAGGGATACCTTCACCGGGATTACCGACCGGGACCGGACGAAAACTGTAAATGCACTTGCTGAAGTAGTTCAGGCAGTCATGAATGGAGAGCCTTCATCATTCAAGGAACATTTCAGAACTCCGGGTCATATGCCGGTTCTCATCGCGGCTGAACATCTCTTGTCCCAGCGTCATGGTCAGACCGAACTGTCGATTGCCATGGCAGAGATGTCTGGTATTATCCCAAGTATCACCATCTGCGAAATGCTTGATGATGATTCAGGATATGCTCTCTCTAAAGAAGATGCAATACGATATGCAAAACGTCATGACCTTGCGTTCATAGAGGGTTCAGAGGTTCTGGACCGGTGGGAAAAGGTGGCATATCCGAAACCACAATGCACCGGACCAGTAACCGCAGCAGTAAACCGCATTTAATCCTCTTCGTCACCTCTTTTCTTCCTTTGGTTGTGGTTTGTCAGGGGTAATCTCTTTTGAATCTTCTGTTCTGCAGGATATCTCCCGGTGAACAATACACATCCCTGCAATAACTCCCAGGATAATATTCAGGTAAAACGTCACAAACCGCCAGAGCAGGACAAAAATTCCGAGCATTCCTGCCGGAACAATCAATGCATACAGAGAACTGGTGGAGAGTTCGGTAATACCTGATGATCCTGGAGTGGTCGGGATCATCATGATGATGGCAATGAGAATCTGAAAGAAAAAGGAGAGGATAATATATGGGTCCAATCCGAGACCCATCAGAATAACAGATGCAACCATAAATTCAGTCACCCAGAAAAATGCTGTTGCACTTCCTCCGATAAGAAGGCCCCATCGTGCCGGTCCTGCAAACCGTGAAAAGCACGTAAAAAAGTTATCAATCTCTGTATCTGCACAGGCACCGATCTTTGACGATGAAAGCCGTGTATGCGATAATTTTTCAGTAATCCACGATACAAGACGGAGAATAAGACATTTCATGGGGACCGGGTACCGCATGGCAAGGAAGGGAATGAAAAGGAAGCTAAGTAGAAAGACCCAGGCGGCGATGATGAGGATGATAAGACTTGTGCTGAATGTACTCCATATCTCTCGTGTCATGAACATGATGATAATTCCCATGCCAGTCAGAACGATACCGTCCAGTACCCGCTCCATGATGACGACAGCAGTCGCATCTCCTACCTTTACTCCGGTTCTATAGAGTTCATGGACCCTGACCGGCTCTCCTCCAGCCTGACCGGGGGTTATTGTTCCGGCCAGCAATCCTGCAAGAACCATATTCAGCGAGTGGAAAAACTCTACATGATACCCGAGAGATCGGGACATGAGGACTATCCGAAGCCCCCAGAGCGCCAGGGCCAGGATACGAAAACCGATGGCCAGAATAAGGAAGATTAGGTTAAATGAGAGAATATATTGAATAGTCTCTTCGGTGAACGTTGCTCCAAATACAATGAAAATGACCGATAAACTGAATATAAGTGATATTGCAAACAATCCACGGGATGAAATCTTCACATCATTCTCCTTCCAGACAACATCCGGATGTGTCATGAATACGGTTTCTGAATAAACCTTCTATGTAAGAGAGTAGCAGTATAAGATAATACTGGAGCATTCATATCCTTACTTGCATATGATATCATGATATCCGTCGTAATTCCTGCATATAATGAAGAGAAAAGAATAAAAAGAAGCCTTGAAGCATTATCTCATCAGACCATCCCGCGTGATGAATATGAAATAATCGTTGTAGATGGGGGTTCGCATGATAAAACATATGATATTGCCGAGGATTATGCTGATATGGTCTTTGTTCAGGAGTCTGAACGGGTTGCAGGGGCAAGAAATGATGGGTTTCTTCGTGCCCGTTCCAACCTGGTTGCGACGACCGATGCAGATAGTATTGTTGCACCGGACTGGGTTGAGCATGCTGTCAGGTCTTTGTCTGATCCTCGTGTAGTTCTCTCCTTTGGGCCTGTTACACCGATTGAGAAAAATGATATTAATAAACGATATGCACTCCTGTTTAATGGCCTTATAAAATTCGGAGCTCATTCAAAACTGTATTATTATACACTTGGATGCAATACTGCTTTCAGGAAAGATGCTCTTCTTAAGGCAGGAATGTATCGGATAATGGACGCCGGAGATGACCTGGAAATTGCTGTCCGGATGCGGAAGATGGGAAAAGTAAAATTTGCTCCGGATATGAAGGTCGGGTTTGATTTCCGCAGGTATCATGAGTTCGGGTTTTGGAACACCCTGTATGAGTGGTATTATATCGTCCTCCAGGGTGGGATATCAGACAAGTACTCCTATACCAGACGGGAGTATCATGATGACGTCATCATGCAGGAAAAATGATCCTTTCTGATAAACCAGTGAACTAAAATCGTCTCATGAAAAATAATTATCGATGAAATATACATCCGGAACTTGTGGAAGGATCTTTTACCTCCATATAGAGCATGGTGAAGATCCGATACAGACAATGAACGCATTTGTCAGGGAACATGAGATCAAGGCAGGTATCATCCACTTCATTGGGGCAGTAAAGAACGCAAAGCTGGTAACCGGCCCTGAAGTTGATCATATCCCTCCAATACCTCACTCAGAATCAGTTGTTCTGGCTCACGAACTGATCGGGACCGGTTTTATCAGAACCGGAGATGATGGTCCTGCCATACACCTCCACATCTCTGCAGGAAGACGAGATCAGGTACTCACCGGGTGTCTCAGGGGTGAGGCTAAGGCATTTATCCTGGTTGAAGTGATGATCATCGAATGTCAGGGAATGAATATCCCGATGATTTATAACAAAGATACCAAACTTATGCTGCCCGCTCCGAAATAGACGGGATGTTTACTCATACCCAGGTCTTTTCACTCCGATTCTACTCTTTTTCATAGCGATCTCAAATCCATGACTGATAAGCCATTCCCGCGAATATCCGGTATTATGGATGAACACCTCGATGAGATCATCTTGCTCATCAATATCACAATAGAGTCTGAATGAATCGATGATCTTAACCATCAGACCAGCATCAGTTCCATATCTGACATGCTTCTCATAGCTCATGCCATAATACTGGGCCTGGAACATTTTCGCAGATCGTACATAAATTGCATTGGTTCCCCCTCCCCGACCTGGAGCAATAGCAAGATCACCTCCTGATGTGAGAAGGGTAAGGATTGCTGAACGGTCTGCAAGAGCAAGATCTGCCATGACAATTGCCAGAGGCTCATCATTTCCTTCGCAAAACCCATTTATTGTTTCATTGAGACCTTCTTCCAGTATTCTGACCGGCACATCGTCAAGTTCGACCGGTGCGGTTGCAAGGATGAGGGGAGAACAGCCTGCATTTTTTACGGCATTAACCACATCCCGAAGCATCATGAAAGCAAAATCTTCCCGTTCTTCATCGGTCAGAATACAGGAGAGCCGGGTCTTGGGCTGAATGGGCTTATAGGGAATGACAACAGGTATCCGCATCTCTGAAACAAACGTTACCATCAGGAATGGAAATAAGGATCGGCATATCCCTGCAGGTTCAAAACCACCATAAGGATCTCATGCACAAAGCTGTGGTATCATGTCACCGGTAATTACATATTCGCGGAATGTTTTTCTGCCACTCACCTTTGTCTGCAGAAATATCTGCGGGTACTGTATATTCCGTCGCCCGCCTGGAGAAGGTTGTGTTCTTTCACCTGACGAGGTCATACGGGTACTGAGGCGCGGGGCAGAGGCCGGATGCACAGAGGCCCTCTTTACCTTTGGTGAGCATCCTGAAGAGGTGGCAGGTTTTATGCCTTTCCTTGAGCAGTATGGTTTCGGTTCGATCCTGGAATACTGTCATGCAATGGCAGAAGAGGCGCTCCGTCTCGGTCTTCTTCCGCATACCAATGCCGGGATCATGACTGCTGACGAGATGAGCTACCTTGCTGATGTCAATGCCAGTATGGGACTTATGCTTGAGACCACCGCCGACATCCCAGCGCACCGGAACTGCCCGGGGAAAGAACCTGCACGACGTATCGCCATGATTGAGGATGCCGGCAGACTTAAAATACCGTTCACTACCGGCATTTTACTCGGAATTGGGGAAACCCGGTCAGACCGGCGGGAATCATTAGAGGTAATCGCCGGTCTTCACCGAAAATATGGCCATATCCAGGAGATCATCATTCAGAACTTCTGCCCAAAGCCAGGTACTGATATGAGTGCATTTCCTGGAGCAACCCTTCGTGATATGCAGGAGACGGTCCGGATGGCGAAAGAGATCCTTCCTTCTGATATTGCCATTCAAATCCCTCCAAATCTTGCCGACGCTGCACAAATCCTCCCTTGTGGGGTAACAGACCTTGGTGGCATCTCACCGGTGACGATTGACTATGTAAATCCTGAGCATCCCTGGCCGGCTTTTGATGAACTTGTGGCCTTAACGAAAGGGTACACGCTTAAAGAACGGCTCTGTATTTATCCTGAATATATCCGGAGAGGGTGGTATCACCCACGGCTCAGGGATTGTATCATCAGCCTTGAGAACACAATACATATGAGAGGTACATCCGTGATACCGGCAAAACCCCTGTATGAGGGGAAAGCAAAATCAGTTTATGCCAGTGAGAATCCTGATGAACTGATTGTTGTCTTTCGAAATGATATGACCGCCTTTAACGGGGTCAAGCATGACCAGTTTACTGACAAGGGAAGACTTAATGCAACGGCGTCGGAATTCTTCATGAAGATGCTTGAGGCCGAAGGAATTCCAACTCATCATATCCGGATGTCTGCACCTGATACTATGATCGTCCGTCGANTGGAGATGATCCCGCTTGAGGTCATTGTCCGGAATGTTGCTGCCGGTTCCATGACCAAGAAATATCCGGTTAAGGAAGGAATGGTGCTGGATCGCCCGGTGGTCACTATTGATTATAAAGATGATGAGCGCGGCGATCCAATGATCAATGATGATCTTATTGAGGTTCTGCACATTCTGACTGCTGATGAACTCCGAAAGGTTAAGGAGATGGCCTTACATGTAAACAAGGTCCTTACCCGGTTCTTTGATGAGTGTGGTATCAGACTTGTCGACTTTAAGCTTGAGTTTGGAAAGGCAGACGGCACTATCTACCTTGGTGATGAGATCAGCATGGATTCCATGCGGCTTTGGGACAAAAAAACCGGAGAGTCATTTGATAAGGATGTGTACCGGTTTGACAAGGGCGATGTCATTGCCGCGTACCGGAATGTTCTCAAACGGATAATTCCGGATTCCGGAGTATAACAGTCTGGGTATCCTACTAAGATGAACCATACCCTGACAAATCTCTTTTCTCGAAGATATGAGAATGATCTGATTCCCTGGTTAAAGTGTGTCTATAAAAAGTTTTTTACCTTATGGTCCATTATATTGAAGTCTGTGTGAGTTGACACTTACATGGGAGATCCTGTGGCAGAAACTGAAGAAGAAATAAAAAGTTGGGCTCTGGAGTATTCCCGATCGCACGGATGGGTCCTGAACCCTGATGAAAAGCAGACAAATGCCGTGATAAAAGGGCTATCCCGGAATTCTGAAAAGCATGGAGAACGATATTGTCCCTGTCGCATCAGGTCCGGGGATAAGGAGAAAGATAAGGCTATCATCTGTCCCTGTGTGTATCATGTGCATGAGCTTGAGCAGGCTGGTCATTGTACGTGTAATTTCTTTTACGATCCTGAATACCTGTGATATTCCGGTTAATCCGGAATAATTCTTTTATCTCATCTTTTCAATACCTGAACTGATAATAACAATTAAATAATTTCGCTCTAGCATGGTTTTTGATTGTTGTTTTTTATGGGTTTATATGATTGAAATCTAATGTTTTTTGTATACGAAATAGTATTTCATACATAAATAGTGGTAAAATATTTAGTAAATATTCATAGAGATTCAAAGGGGTTCATTATCTCTATCCCTTTAACTGATGTAAAATCTTTGTAATTCCTTGTTACCAGAGTCGCTGACAGGTTCATGGCTGTGGCAGCAATTACAGCATCAGGATGTTTGATATTCGAATTTTGTCGAATATGAATGGCGTGATTTGCAACCGCTTCAATAACTGGAATCACAGTACTAAAAGGAGGTCATGAGTCATTCTGTAACTCTTTTCGGTATGTTTATTCCATCCTAAAACTTCTATCCTGCTAATTATTGAGGTAAAAAATGAGGATATCAGTATTTTCTTAATAGTCATAAGCACCTCATCGGATGCAGAACCGGTAATAAAATAAATGATGATATTT
>JGI12104J13512_1000867_pt1 | contig 24922 bp, 24 predicted proteins | sample TerdegcTABiofilm_FD_13512 | JGI IMG/M metagenome (IMG submission 13512)
TTGTATACACCATTTTATACTTATATTAACATAAGCGTTTTTCACAAATATTCGCTTGCGGTTGATTTTTATTTTTTATGCAACGCTACTGATTTTATTAGATTAATTCTTTTTTAAATAGCGTCATATAACCAGTGAAACCGCATAGATACAATTATTTAGGCTTCCTTTAAATAATCATGCCCTTAAGTGAAGGATGGCGCGGGCAATTATGCCCGCGCTCTCAATATCGCATCTTCGGCTTTTTCAAGTGCTAACCAGCGCCACTAATTTACAGCCAATGATAACATTTTGTTTTTACCTGGTTTGCTTAAATTACTTTTGCGGTATATTAATTAACGCCCTCGATCTTCACTCTCTCGCGCAATTTATACCGCTGGATTTTACCGGTTGCTGTACGCGGCAGTTCCGTAACAAATTTGATCCAGCGCGGGTACTTGTAGTGGGCGATATTTTTACGCACAAAATCCTGAATGTCTTTAACAAGCCCGGGAGATTCCTCATAACCTTCTTTAAGGACCACATAAGCCATTGGTTTAACCAACTCATCCGTATCGGCTGCCGGAACAACACCACACTCTGCCACCGCCGGGTGGTGCAGAATTGCATCTTCGACTTCAATGGGTGACACCCAGATGCCGCCAGCCTTCAGCATATCATCAGCGCGGCCGACACCATAATAGTAGCCGTCTTCATCTTGATAGAACTTGTCACCGGTAATAAACCACTCACCAATGAAACATTCTTTGTTCTTTTGGTGCTTGTTCCAGTAGCATTGCGCCGTGCCTTCAGCTTTAATCCACAGGTTGCCGGTTTCTCCCCTGGGCACTTCGTTCCCTTCTTCATCGCATAACTTACCTTCATAATTTGAAAGAAGTTTGCCCAGACTACCAGGCTTTACCGCCCCGGGCACGGCAGAAAGATAAATCGCGCCTACGTCACTCGAGCCGAGGCCGTCTAAGATTTCGATGCCAAACAATTCTTTCCAGCGATCAAATATAACTCTGGGCAGAGCTTCCCCTGCCGAAACACATGCCCTCACCGAAGAAAAGTCATAGTCAATACCTTTTACACCTTTATCCATAAGGGCCAGCAAGGCCATATAGGAACTCGGCACACCGTAATAGAGGGTGGGCCGGTACTTTCTGACCACTTCGACCACTGCTTCCGGTTTCGGCATGCCCGGGAACAGGACCACCGCCCCGCCGCTCAACAATACAGTGTCAAACGAGTTGTTGCGGCCATAAGAGAAATACATCTTGGAAATCGAGAATGAAATATCCTCCGGAGTCGCTTGTACTGCATCATCACAGTGCCCGTTCAGATACATGAGGTCGTGCTGCAGGTGTACTATACCCTTTGGCTGGCCGGTGGTGCCGGAGCTGTAAAGCCAAAAAGCCGGATCGTCCTTATTGGTGTCGGCAGCTTCCAGGTCAGGGGATGCTTCTTTACAAATCTCACTGAAGCTTAATAGTCCGGGACCCGCATTACCGATTACGATCATGTGCTTCAAATACTTGAATTGATCCTTTACTTCCATAAATAATGGCAACACACTCTCGTGGACGATCGCTGCTTTGGCGCGGCTGTCGTTTACGAAGTAAAGATAATCTTTTGCTATAGCCATGGTGCTAAGGAGCACCGGCACTATTCCCGTCCTCATTGCGCCCAGAAAGCTATAGAAAAATTCCGGCATATCCGGCATACAGAGCAAAACACGGTTTTCCCTCTCAATACCTAAATTAAGCAGGGCGTTGCCAAGGCGGTTAACTCTTTCCGCAACTTCGGCGTAGGTGATCTTTTCGTCTTCATAGTAAATGCACACATTGTTTCCGCGACCCTCTTTTAAGTGCCTGTCCATTAGATAAGTGGTGACGTTAAACTCAGCGGGGACTCCCGGTAAACGAAGCATCCTATTTCCTCCTTTTTTTTAATAAAGGGGATATATCGCATATCACCCTTATATAAAATAATTAATTTTATTTATTTTACTAATTATTGCAATAATTGCTGCAATTTTTATGCCATTAAACCTTGCTCCCTGCATTCCGAAAGACGCTCTGTTAAAAGGTCAGTGCTGCAAAAGCGCCGTCGGAAAAAGCTGAAAGAAAATTTCCGGCCGGAAATTACCGGCAGATAGTTCCGCTTATAATGAAGTTCTTTCGGATTGACAATTAAGATTTTGTCCACGGAGGACACGGTGTTACTGAATTACATTCTAATGGCTGAATAAAGTATTTATCTTCACGCTTTTTTATGTCCCGGAAACATACAATGTTTGTTTAAAGGACACATCATATGATCTGAAGCGAGAGGTGGTAGCTACATGCTGGTAAAAGATATTATGGTGCCTACCACTGTAAGCCTCGAACCTCACAGTAAAATACTTTTTATCATACATTGTGTGATTGTCATACATGTTTCTGACAGATTTTTTTAGAAAAGTAGTTTCTTAAACGCACATGTGTCCATACCTTGCGCAAGATCATTGGACGGATATCTGTTTTCCTGAAATGTGGAAAGGTGTTGCCTGGCAGGTCGGATTGGCAATGTGTTGCCCTAAGGTGATCTTTCTTGATATGTAAAATCGGAGATTGATTGGCATAAGAATTGCGTGTTATAAAATTAAAATTGAAAATTTCTCCGAGCCTTTTTGCCTAAAGGATATATCTCACGGCAAACAGGCCCTTCTTCCATTCCATGGAAGTTTTTTCATGGTTAAGAGACACCCTTTTAATGCAATGAGCGATATATATCTCAGAAGGCAGATAATTTTACGCGGGGAGATTTTTAAGCCGCTTTAGCGGCTATCTGGAAAGGAGGTATGGGTTTCTGAAAGCTGGTGATAGATCTGCGGCAGTGCAAACTGACTTAGGAAGGCAAGTCCAAACAATTCAGGGGGGATTTAAGGATGGAAAAAATTCATGAATGGGTGGAGTCATTGTTATGTACAGAAATTCTGTGACCCGCATGAAGCAGACATCATAGCCATAACCAAATACTTGAGAAAAAATGGTCTCAAGACCCTGTTCCTGGAGTTGAATGCGACAGTGCCGGTCGGCCCGTTCCGGATCCGGGTAGAAGCCTTCCTGAGATGTTGGCCGAGGAAGACCTGTTCTAAATATGTCAACCAGTTATCCTTATTATGGTTTCAAATGATCTATTAACAATTTTATTTTCGATATGAGAGGCAATATCATGACTCAATACAAGATGGCGATTTGTTCTAAATTTTAAATATTGCTTAAACTATAATATACAAATTATATTGCATTCGAGTTTAGTGGTTGCGCAATTTATTAACTAATATAAGGAGGATTCTTAGATGATTACATTGGTAGCAAAATTAAAAGCCAAACCGGGAAAGGAAGCTTTACTGGCCGAAGAGCTCATTAAGGTGGCCAAGGAGGTCGGGGACAAGGAAAAGAATTGTGTAATGTTCATACCCCATGTATCTATAGATAATCCCGCTGAAATGGTGCTTTTTGAAAAGTATGTGGACCAGGAAGCCTATAAAAACCACTTTAAAACCCCTTATTTTAAGGCTATCGCTCAAAAATTCGCTGAATTGCTGGACGGCGGGATTGAAGTCATTAAATTAGACGAACTTGTGTAATGTTAAACGGCAGAACCCTGTTATGCTACTCAAGATGGGAATGCAGAAAGAAGGCGAAGGATGGGAGATGGTGTTTTTACCTGAAACTGCATGAACTATCTAATGAAAAGTGCTTGTATGTGCTAACAAGGTATGCTAATATGATTTAAAAACCAAGAGTATTACAGTAATGGTGGTGTTGAAAGTGAGAATCATGCTAGTCGATCCAAAGTATTTCCAGGAGCTTCTTTCAAGTAAAGGGTTTACACCGAGTAGCATTATAAGGGCAGCTGGTTTACCTGAATCATATGCTGCCAAGATAGAAAATGGAAAAATAAGCCCTAGTCCTAAAGAGGCAGGGAAAATATGCGAGATATTAAACACTCCTTTTGATAATATTTTTTATGTCAATCATGGAATATTGAATGGAACAAGGATGGGTGATTTTTCCTTTTATTGATTATTCCATATATAATGATGAACTTTCCGCTGACCGATTTAAGGAAAATGAATCAGGCCAGACTCTGACTCTCGGCAAGTCTGAGCTGGCCTTTAACATGCCCTTATCATATGTCCTGAGAGAAACAATTGGCTTGGGTTAACACCTATTATTCCCCCATAACAAGTAACCCTTTTACTAATTCTGCGGTAAATCCCCATAACGGTTAACTCTTTTACAAATTCTGTAATTTAGTGATAAGTCTAAAATTGCCGCAAGCTCTGCTCCATTAGGTGCCATTGTGTATTCCCCGTTGCGAAGGTCAACAACATATTTTATGTTGTCTGGTTCATCATTATTTGCCTCGATAAAGGCGGCATGATAAGCATCCTCAAAGCTCATTCTTACTAGTTCTTCTTTGTTTCTTACTCTCACTTTTGAGACTCCTTTCATTTGTTTTTTTTAGCATAGCATAGGTTACAGGTTATTATCAATAACATATATTGTATATTTTAAAGTTTTATCTATGTGCGAAAGGTGAGTAATAAACAATATATAGAGTGATAATTGTTTAAATAAGCACCCGAAAGGATGTTTTTTTTTAGGGGGGAAATGAGCTGCAATGTTAATTTTGTAAATCTCTTGGTATTGGTTTTTGTCTTTTTATCATACAGTGTGTGACTTTTATACATTGTTTAGAGAGATCTCATTTAAAACCGGAATAGTGTTTGATGCGGATCCTTATAAGCCTGCTGCAATGTAGCACGTTTCATTATGATCTTTTTAAACCGGACATTCCGGATGAATGAAGGGAGTGTAAGTCAGGGACAACCTGTCAGGGAGGATGTCCGCTTACACAATATGTCAGGAAGGTCTGTCGCATGTGATATCCATAAAGAAATTATTCCAAGGTTAAGAGCCAGTCCGGCATATATTGCCGCATGAAATTTTCTTTTGAATGCAATGCGGGCGGTTGGCATAACATTTGCATGAGTAAAGTGTGAGATTTTAAAGGTGAAATTAAACCATTTGATATTTGATCATAAAGAGCTTAAAGAGCTTATGGAAAAAATTTGATGGGGGGGGATGGGTTCATTGAGTGACCGGGTGATGTGGGAAGGCTTGATATTCTTGATAGTATGAGTATTTTGGGTTGTTTTTCGCAACAATAGCTGTTTTACCTTGGGTAGTCCGCTGGAGGTAATTCCTAAGAGTTTCCGAGATATCCAGAGGACTAAAAATTACTTAGGGGAGTGTAAGAATGAGATATGCAGAGACAGGCTATAACCTGGAAATCGATCTAGCCACAGGAAACATCGAACGGGTGGAAACCGATCCGAAATTAATGGAGACTCACCTGGGCGGTCTCGGCACCGATGTCAAGCTGTTTTGGGATCGGGTTCCACCCGAGACTAAAGCTTTTGATCCCGAGAATCTGCTGGTATTCAGCAGCGGCCTTTTAGGCGCCACATATGCCTGGAGCACTAACCGCACCTTATGTACGACAATTTCTCCGCAGACTGACTTGCTGGCATATCCGATGATGGGGGGATTTTGGGCGTCGGAATTGAAGTACGCTGGTTATGACAAAGTAATACTGCGCAACAAGGCCCCGCACTTGGTTTATATATGGATACACAATGACAAAGTAGAAATACGTGACGCCAGGCATTTAAAGGGTAAAGGCGCTGTGGAAACCCAAGATCTCATCCGGGAGGAACTGAATCAGCCGGACGCCCAGGTGTCCGCCATCGGCCTGGCCGGTGAAAACCGGGCCTTTGTCGCTTCGATCGAGCAGTCCAGGTCGAGTGCCAGCAGACTTGGAAGCGGCGGCGTTATGGGAGACAAAAACGTCAAGGCGATCGCCGTGCGCGGCACAAAGGACATCAATATCTACGACGGCGTTAAATTAATGGAGCATCTGGAAGAATTGAAGAAATTTGTAGTGCACCGCAATGAAAATCCCCTTACGGGCATAGAAATGGTCATCCACTCGGGTGTCGGGTCGCCGCAGGCGATGAGACATGTTGATGAGCAGTGGCATACTACAGGTTTCGCCTGGGGAAATGCCCGCACACGGAGAAAAGATTTTTGGAACCAAGAAATCTTCGAGAGATGGAGCAAGAGCCACTGGAGCGCGGTAAAACGGTTTATCAGCTGTTTTAACTGTCCGCAGCAATGCGGGACGTTAATTTCCTTCCAGGACGTTCCAAGATACATGATGAAATGCTTCTCAAAACTAAGCTATCTATTTGGTTCCAAATCAGACAGCATGGATTTTACCTGGAGAATCCTGCACAAGTCTTTTGAGTATGGAGTGGACTCATTCTCAACTCCGCAAATTTTGGCTTTTGCTGTTGAGCTCTATGAGGCCGGCATTTTTACTGATGCGGACTTTAAAGGATGCCCGACCGATAACGAGGGAAGATTCTTCTGGCTGCTTGACAAACTCGCCCACCGGGATGGAATTGGAGATTATCTGGCCGACGGTGTTTATTGGGCGGCCCGCAGGATTGGCAAAGGCGCGGAAGAATTCGACCATAATACCATTAAGAAACACGAGCAGATGAACGTCAAGCTGGGCATGCTGGATCCCCTTTATTTTCTTATGTTTGCCACTAACGAGAAGATAAGTATTACCCAAATTGAAGGGAACTGGCCCCAAACGGCTAAGCCCACCCAAGAATTAAAGGAACACTGGGCCAAGGACTGGATCCAGGTTCCCGATCCAAAGTTTATTGATTATTTCATGGGCTGGAATCCGCGTGGAGAAGGCTCAAATCCATATTACCCAACCCCGCAAATGTGTTCTGAAATTGTGGATTGGATGGAGCAAATCCACAATATTGACGACGCCATCGGATTGTGCGCCGGTATGGGATCATTTTGCTATAAGCCGGGCTATCACGTACACAACTACCCGAAATTCATTAATGCGGCGACCGGGATGGATCTGGATGAAGAATCGCTTAAGAAAATAGTCAATAGAAGCCGGAATTTACATCGGGCGTTTAATAATAGAAGGGGCATGTCAAGAAAGGATGAGGCGCCGCCGAAAGACCACTGGAAGCATAGATTCCCTGAGCTCGAAGAAGAACTCTTAACCACGTATTACAAATTCAAAGGGTGGACTTATGACGGTATCCCTACAAAAGAACGGTTGCATGAATTAGATCTGGATTATGTTTATGATGACTTGGTAAAGAGAGGGATATATAAAGATGGCCAAGATAAAGAAGATTGTTAAGTCAATCAAAATTGACGCGGATAAGTGCAATGGCTGCCGGGCATGTGAGGTCGCCTGCGCTGGCTTTCACGCCACACCGAAATACAGCATCTGTAATCCGGCAAGGGCTCGCATCAAGGTAGTTACTTACCGGCGAAAAGACATATGGTTTCCGGTATTCGCGGGCGAGTATACGCCGGCCGGATGCGTAGGTAGAGACTCATACATTATTGACGGGAAAGAATATGCCGATTGTGACTTGTGCAGGGCCTCCTGTCCAACCAGGGACAGATTCAAAGAGCCTGATTCCGGTCTTCCTTTGAGATGCGACATGTGTGAAAGCGATCCGCCGCTACCAGAACCGATGTGTGTTTCAATATGCATAAATAACGTCCTGACTTACGTGGAAAAGGAAGAAGAAGTCGAGGAAGAAGAGAATGTGAGCGATATGGAGATTGGACTGAGAGCGTTGGCAAACACGCATGGAATGGATAAGCTGCTGGAAACCGTTGCCCGTATGATAGAAAAGGACTAATAAGGACAGGGGACACACCGAAAGAGGACAGGGGACACACCTGCTGAAGTCCGGGTGATAATTTCTGGACAGGAATGTCCCCAACTAAATGTGAAAGAAGAGGATTAATTGTGGAAACTGTAGCCCCCTTCAAAGAGGTCATGGGTGAAATAAAAGAGTACGGTGGAGAAGCCGTTAAATATTGCTATCAATGCGGCAAATGCGACACTGTTTGCCCCTGGAATAAGGTGAGAAATTTTAGTATGCGCAAGCTCATCCGCGAGGCCGCATTCGGTTTGACCGAGATCGAACATGAAGAGATCTGGCGCTGTACCACCTGCGGAAAGTGCGCTCAGATATGCCCCAGGGACGTCAAGCAGATCGAAAACATGAAGGCCCTGCGCAGGATGGCCTCCGGGTATGGAGTTTTCCCCGCCGCCGTCAAGCCGGTACGCGGCGTAAGCTCAAACCTGACCGCGGAAGGCAACCCCTTCGCTGAAAACCGGAAAAACAGGACGGATTGGGCGAAAGGCCTTTCCGTAAAAACATTCGAAGAAGGAATGGAATTTCTATATTTCCCCGGCTGCTACCTTTGCTATGACCCAAGATTAAAAAAAGTGGCCAAAGCCACGGCCAATGTCCTCAATAAAGCCGGGGTGGATTTCGGTATCCTGGGTGAACTGGAGAATTGCTGCGGGGAAAGCATCCGCAAGACGGGCAATGAGGAATTGTTCAAAAAATTAGCCAGGGAAAACATCAAAACTTTCATCGATAACGGGGTAAAGAAAATCCTTATTAATTCCCCTCATTGCTACCACACGTTCAAAAACGAGTATCCTGAATTCGGCGCAAACTTTGAAGTGATTCATATCTCCCAGTATTTATTCCAACTGGTTAACGAGGGAAGGCTTCAGATCAGCAAAGAGTACATGAAGAAAATCACCTATCATGATCCATGCTACCTGGGCCGGCATAACGGCGTATATGACGAACCGCGGGAAGCATTAAAGAAGATACCCGGTTTAGAGTTGATTGAGATGGCTGAGTCGCGGGAACAAAGCCTCTGCTGTGGCATGGGCGGAGGCAGGATTTGGATGGAAACCCACGCTGCCGACCGCTTTTCCAATATCAGATTGAATGATGCCGTTGGGGTTGGAGCCGAAGTGCTCGTTACCGCTTGCCCGTATTGCATCACTATGTTTGAGGATAGCAGGGCAGTATTGAACTATGACAAAATTATTCAGGTTAAGGACATCACGGAGGTTCTCAGCGAGGTGATTTAGTGGCGGATAAGCCGGACATGCAAGTAGCGGGAAGTTGAACTTGCTTGTCAACAAATTAAGTATGGTTAACCCGAAGAGTGCGGGAAAACCAGGCGAGGTGGAGGAAAGTGGAAGAATTGTTGCTAAAAGAAAAGATTCGACAACTTATTAATAAACGTGGAAGCTGTGATTTTGGAGACGTAATGGTTGTTGGCGGAGGGATCAGCGGTATTCAAGCCGCGCTGGATCTCGGCACCGCGGGTTTTAAAGTTTACCTGGTGGATAAAGCGCCGACCATTGGCGGCCACATGGCGCAGTTGGACAAAACTTTTCCCACTAATGACTGCTCGATGTGCATCGAATCTCCTAAGTTTACTGAATGTGCGAGGCATCCCAATATTGAAATCATGACCTATACCGAGCTTGACAGCCTGGAAGGGGTAGCGGGAGACTTTACGGTAACCCTGGTTAAAAAGCCCAGGTATATTGATGCGGCCAAATGCACGGGCTGTACTGTCTGTGCCGAATACTGCCCGGTCGTGTACCCTGATCAATTTAACCAGGATATATCGAAGAATAAAGCCATCCACATTTACTTTGCCCAGGCAACGCCTCTTAAACCTTATATTGACGAAAGCTGTTTTTACCTGAAAGACAAGACATGCACCGCTTGCCTGGGAGTCTGTAAAACCGGGGCCATAGATTTCAAACAAAAGCCGGAAAAGGTGGAAGTAAAAGTAGGGGCGATCGTTCTGGCTCCGGGCTTTGAGCCGTTTGATCCCAAGTTGAATGGCGACTATGGCTACGGCAAGTTTGAGAACGTGGTTACCAGTATGGACTATGAGCGGCTGTTATGCGCCACAGGACCATACGAAGGTGAGATATTGCGCGCTTCAGACAAGAAGCACCCTCATAAAATAGCCTGGATTCATTGTGTCGGCTCCAGACAGGTTATCCCTGGCGGCAACAGTTATTGTTCAGCCGTATGCTGTACTTATACCCAGAAACAGGTGATCCTGACCAAAGACCATGACGCCGAGGCTGAATGCACCATTTTCCATAATGATATCCGTTCCTACGGCAAGGATTTCGAACGGTTCTACCAAAGGGCGGAGAACCTGCCCGGGATCCGGTTTATCAGAAGCTACGTGACAATCGGAAGAGAGATCCCGGAAAGCAAGAATGTAACCATACGGTATTCCACAGTTGACGATGGAGTAAAAGAGGAAGAATTCGATATGGTGGTGCTGTCCGTTGGATTGAACCCGCCGAAGAGCATGTCGGAATTGGCAAGCAAATTAGACATTGAGCTTAATGCCCACGGATTCTGCAAAACCAATCCGTTTAATCCGATGGAGACCACTCGCCCGGGAGTTTTTATCAGCGGAGCGTTCCAGGGTCCCGTTGATATTCCCGAGTCGGTTGTAACCGCCAGCGGGGCTGGTTCCCAGTGTGGTGAGATTCTTAACTACCGGCGGGGGAACCTGTCCACGGCGAGGGTGTATCCGCCGGAAAGAGATGTCTCGCAAGAGGAGCCCAAGGTGGGTGTCTATGTGTGTCACTGCGGGGCTAACATTGGCAGGATCGTGAATGTTCCCGAGGCGGTTGAATATGCCAAAACCTTGCCCAATGTTGTTCACTCAGATGAAAACCTCTTTATCTGTTCCACTGAAGCCGCGGCGATGCTGGCCAAGGATATCCAGGAAAAAGGGCTCAACCGTGTGGTTGTAGCCGCCTGTACCCCCAGGACCCACGAGCCGCTGTTCCGGGACACCCTGCGTGAGGCGGGCATTAATCAATACTATTACGACATGGCCAATATTAGAGAACATTGCTCCTGGGTTCACTCTAAAGAAAAGGAAGCAGCCACTAAAAAGGCAAAAGAAATAATCCGTATGGCGGTGGCCCGGGCCTGCAATTTGGAGCCACTGCAGGAATTTGACCTGTCCGTCAACAAGGCCGCGTTAGTCCTGGGTGGAGGCGTGGCCGGCATGACCAGCGCTCTCTCCATAGCCAACCAGGGACATGAGGTTTACCTGGTGGAAAAGGATACGGAGCTGGGGGGAATGGCCCGGAGAATCCATTACACCCTGGAAGGGGCCGATGTTCAGGCGTATTTACGTGAGCTTATACGCAAGGTTTATCAGCACCAGTTAATACATGTGTATACCGGTGCGACCATCACGGAAGCGAGCGGTTTTGTGGGGAATTTCGTAACTGTGGTGAAATCTAAACGGGGAATCGCAGAGATTAAGCATGGAGCAGCCGTCATCGCGACGGGCGCTGAATTATACCAGCCCACCGAATATCTTTATGGTGAAGATGAGCGGGTAATGACCCACCTGGAGCTGGAGGAGCAGATTGCAACCGGAAATGAAAAGGTGGTTAACGCAGAAAGTGTTGTGATGATCCAGTGTGTGGGCTGCAGAAATGAAAATAGAAATTACTGTAGCCGGATATGCTGCAGCGAGTCTATCAAGAACGCCTTGAAACTAAAAGAGAAAAATCCCGGGATGGAAGTTTACATTCTCTTCAGGGATATCAGAACATATGGGTTCAAAGAGGATTATTACCGGGAAGCGGCAAGTAAGGATGTCCGGTTTATCCGTTATGAGCCGGATGATCAACCTCTGGTGGAAGCCGGCGAGTCTGATGAGGGAAAACCAGTTTTAAAAGTTACTGTGACTGATCCTATTTTGGGCAAAAAGCTTGAAATAGACGCCGATGCGGTTGCTTTGGCTGCCGCCGTGATTCCCTCGGCGGACAGAAATAATATAGCCGGATTATTTAAAGTATCATTGGGTCCGGATGAATTCTTCCAGGAAGCCCATGTCAAATTAAGACCTGTTGACTTTGGGGCGGAGGGCGTTTACCTGTGCGGGACGGCTCACTATCCCAAGCTTATATCCGAAACGATTAGCCAGGCGTATGGGGCTGCCGGCCGGGTCTTAACGCTTCTAGCAAATGATACTGTCGTAGCCTCGGGCTCAGTTTGCGGGGTGGATGAGAACAAGTGTGTTTCATGCGGGGCGTGCATTACCGTATGTGAGTATGGCGCCATAGAGTTTTACAATTCACCGCAAGGCAGAAAAGCCAGGGTTAATCCTGTTCTCTGCAAAGGGGATGGTCTCTGCAACACGAAGTGTCCAACAGAGGCTATTACATTAAGGCACTACAACAATGAAGAGCTCTTTAGCCAAATTGACGCGGCTTTTGCAGAATTGTAGAAGTGCGGTATTGAGCAAATCCGGGATTGCAAAATTGGGGTTACTTATCTAAGGAGGTGAGATAAGAATGAGTACAGAAAGCAAGTTTGAGCCAAGGATTTTAGGCTTTGTGTGTAATTGGTGAGCGTACGGCGCTGCTGACTTGGCTGGAGTTTCCAGACAACAATATGCTACCTGCACCAAGCTTATTCGCGTGATGTGTTCCGGCAGGGTGGACCTGAAGCATGTACTTAGAGCCTTCTCGAATGGAGCGGACGGGGTGTTTATCGGCGGGTGTCACTTTAACGAATGCCACTATATCACTGACGGAAATTTCGGTGCTTTAGGCATGGTGCTTCTGTTCAAAAAGATTATGGAGCACATAGGGGTGAACCCTGAAAGGTTAAGGCTTGAAAATTTATCCGCCGGTGAAGGAATCCGTTTTGCAGAAATTATGAATGACTTTAACAAAAAAGTGATGGAGTTGGGACCGCTTGGCGAGGGCGAAGGAATAGAAGAAAGTACGTTAAAGTCCAGACTTGAGGCGGTAACAAATCTGGTTCCCTACATTAGGCTGGTGGAAAGGGAGAGACTGAGAATACCTTTGAAATCAGAGGAAGTGTATCATGAATTTTTCACCAGTGACGAGTTCAACAGGGTGTTTAATGAAACAATTGCAGAGAAATTGGCAATTAGCCAGATTATCTCAATCCTGCGGGAAGGACCTCAAACAACCGGAGAGATCGCTAAAGTTTTAGGCCTGACGCCGTCTGAAATATCAAGACACCTGAATAGTTCGTCAAGGCAAAGATTCGTCAGGTACGATGAAGGCCTGAAGCGCTATGCCCTCGCGTAAAGTGAGAGAGCAGGCGGTGGATTAAAGGGAAAAAGGAGATTAGGACAGGCTATGGATAATGATAGAGTTGATCAGATCACTGATAACCATAAGTGTGAGTGCGGCCATAGCGGTATCGTCGAGGGATTGAGCGATAGAGTCGATCGAATTATTGATAAACACAACTGCGAGGCTAGTTCGCTGATTCAGGTATTGCTGGAGATTCAGAGCGAGAATCACTGGCTTCCCAAGGAAGCGTTAGATCAGGTAGCCGAAAGATTGCAAGTTCCGTTAACCCGGATACAGCAAATCGCTACCTTTTATAAGGCTTTTAGCCTGGTTCCCAAGGGACGTCACGGGATTCACGTTTGTATGGGCACCGCCTGTCATGTGCGTGGCGCGCAGCGTGTCCTCGACACGGTGGAAAACCTGACTGGAATTAAGCCCGGGGAAACGGATTTGGATTTGAAGTTTAGCCTGGAGACGGTTAACTGCCTTGGTTGTTGTGCTTTAGGACCGGTAGTGGAAATCGGCGGGAAGACTCACGGCAAGATGGCGCCGGCCGAAATGGCGGACGTTTTAAAAAATTATGAATAGGGTAAGGTAAAATTATGGAGCGTATAAATTCAGCAAATGAATTGGAAGCACTCCGGAAGAGCATCCTGTCGTCAAGAGACACAAATAAACCGTGTATTACAATCTGTTCCGGATCTGCTTGCCATGCTTCCGGTAGTAAAGAAGTCGCTGCGAGAATTGAAGAGGAGATTGCCGAACAGGGCTTGAGCGACAAGGTGGACGTAAGGAAGACGGGGTGCCATGGTTTTTGCGAGAAGGGTCCCATTATAGTTATTCATCCCGAGAAAATATGCTATTTCCAGATCAAGCCTGAGGACGTTACCGAAATAATCAGCGAGACTATAATCGGGAAGAAGATCATTGAGCGCCTGCTTTATACCGACCCTGCTACCAATGAAAAGATAATTTATGAATCTGAAATCCCCTTCTACAAGAATCAGGAGCGGCTTGTTTTCGGTTCCAACGGTAGTATTGATCCGAAAAACCTCGATGACTACCTGGCAATCGGCGGCTACGCAGCGTTAGCTAAAGTGTTGTTCCAGATGACCCCTGATCAGGTAGTGGAGGAAGTCAAGCAATCCAACCTGAGAGGCAGAGGGGGCGGCGGCTTTCCCGCAGGGAGCAAGTGGGAAGGATCCCGCAACGCGCCCGGCGACATCAAGTACGTGATAGTTAACGCGGACGAGGGAGACCCCGGAGCGTATATGGACAGGAGCCTTCTTGAGGGCAATCCTCACTCAGTCCTCGAGGGGTTGACCATCGGAGCATATGCTGTCGGTTCTCACGAGGGTTATATTTACGTCCGCCAAGAATACCCCCTGGCAGTGGAGAATGTGACTATCGCCATTAAGCAGGCTGAGGAATACGGCCTGCTTGGGAAAAACATCCTTGGCTCAGGCTTTGATTTTACGGTTAAAGTGCACATGGGCGCCGGAGCTTTCGTCTGCGGTGAGTCTACCGCCCTGATGACGGCGTTGGAGGGCCGGGCGGGAGAGCCCAGGCCGAAGTACATTCGTTCTAACGTGAAGGGTCTTTGGAACAGGCCCAGCGTGTTGAATAACGTTGAGACGTGGTCCAACGTTCCGCTGATCATTAACAAGGGCGCCGACTGGTTTACTTCGTTCGGAACTGAAAGCAGCAAAGGCACGAAGATTTTCTCCGTGGTCGGCAAGATCAACAATACCGGACTTGTGGAAGTGCCCATGGGCATGACCCTCAGGGATATTATCTACAATATTGGCGGTGGAATTCCCGGCGGCAAGAAATTCAAAGCAGTGCAGACCGGGGGGCCGTCCGGCGGGTGTCTCCCTGAGGGCCTGTTGGATTTGCAGGTTGGTTTTGATGAACTCACCAAGGCCGGTTCAATGATGGGGTCAGGCGGGATGATTGTACTGGATGAAGATACCTGTATGGTGGATGTTGCCAGGTATTTCCTTGAATTCCTCACTGACGAATCGTGCGGCAAATGTGTGCCATGCCGTGAAGGCATCAGGCAGATGCTTCAGACCCTGACTAACATCACCCAGGGCAGGGGAAAAGAGGGTGATATTGAGCTGTTGGAGGAACTGGCTGAGACAGCCCAGGAAGCCGCCCTGTGCGCTTTGGGCAAGAGTGCTCCGAACCCATTCTTAAGCACGCTGAAGTACTTTAGAGATGAGTATGAGGCGCACATCAAGGAAAAGAGGTGCCCGGCCCTTTCCTGCAAAGAGCTGATCGCCTTCTATATTGACCCGGAAAAGTGCCGGGCATGTTCGATTTGCGCCAGGAAATGCCCCTCTAACGCGATTATTGGCGGTAAAAATCTGATTCATATGGTTGACCAGGAGAAGTGCACGAAATGCGGGACTTGCTTCGAAGTTTGCCCCCCGCGTTTTCGCGCGGTAAAGAAAATTTCTGGTGAGCCTGTTCCGGATCCTATCCCTGAAGAAGCGAGAATTATAGTCAGGGGGGGCAAAAAAAATGAGTGATATAGTTTTACAAATTGACGGCATTGAAGTCACGGCAAATGAAAAAATGACTGTTTTAGAGGCGGCGCAAAAGGCGGGAATATCGATTCCGACGCTTTGCCACCACGAGAAATTAGAGCCTTATGGCGCTTGCCGGCTTTGCATAGTGGAATTAGAATCACGCGGGCGGTCAAGGTTGGTAGTTTCCTGCCTTTACCCGGTGGAAAAAGGTCTGGTTGTCAAAACCAGGTCTGAGAAGGTAGACCGCATTCGCAAAATGATCTTGGAACTGTTGTTGTCCCACGCGCCTGACGCCTTTGATCTGCAAGATTTGGCTCGGGAATATGGCGCGGATAAATACCGTTTTGCCAAAGAACCCTCATTCTGCGTTCACTGCGGTCTGTGCGTAAGATACTGTGCCGAGGTCAAAAAGAAGGAAGCAATTGGATTTGTTAACAGGGGAACGAAGCGGGAGATCAGCTTCATTCCGGAGATTGCCTCCAAGGAATGCTGGAGCTGCAAAGAATGTTTCCCGCTTTGCCCTACAGAGGCATTACAAGCGGCTTATGTTTTAGCTAAAGCGATCGCGTTCCCCGCAACGGCGGAATAGACAGCGATTAATGCTTTTTCGCAAGGGGCTACCGCCTGTCAAGGCGGTAGCCCCTTGGCCGTTTTTACTGTCAGCGGCGGTGCCGACGAAAGCTTTTCTACATATTCCGCGATCGTCTTTTTACGGCTGACTGCCGTATGCCTTATCATGCCTAAAATGAAAATACCTGAGGAATCAGATGAAACCATATTAGCAATCCGTTCTAATCTTTGTATAAAATTATAATAATAAGTAAAAATTAAAAAAAAATAATCGGAGGTTTGCTATGAGTAACCAACTTATATTATGGTCTATATGGATTATACCCTGGTTGTCGCTTTTATTTATACCCAAAAAAGATATTAAACGATATATGCCTGCTGCACTGTTTACTGCAATTACAAACATAATCATTGTTGATATGGGTGTTTCCTGGAACTGGTGGACTATTAGAGAGAGCATTTTTCCCCTAAACGAGGTTTTACCTGTAGCTTTTGCCCTTCTGGCAATGGAAATCTGGATATTAAAATATACCTACGGTAAATTTATATTGTTTATAATTACCGAGGTATTATTGACATCTGTGTTTATTTTTTTAGTAGAGCCTTGGTTAAGTCACCGGGGGATATGGGTACGGATTAATGTAACAAACTTTTTAGCTTTTTTGCCGGCAATTCCTCAATTTATATTAATCTATCTGTATCAAATGTGGCAGGAAGATGCATTAGTCCCGGCTATAAAAAAATTCTTTTCACCGAAATTACAACCATCGGCGACAAAACCTCTTTTAAAAAATGAAGATGATAAATCCCGCAAATAGACATTGAACAGGCTAAACAATGCAAGGCAAAAGAAAGGCCGCTCCATAGGGGCGACCTTTTCTCTCTTCCTCCTTTTACTCTCGAAAAAATTCCGCCGCCGCGCATATGAAATGTTTCAACTTGCGCCTGCGGATGGTGGTATCCTGAACTTCGATATTGGTCTGTCAAGTCGGGTTAAAAAGTAATATTTTCAAAAAGCAGCATTTAAGGATGCAATAACGCACGCGAGACGCAGCGCGTTTTTTATTGGTGTCGGAATTAGAGAAAGGCTAGGAATGGGGCGGGTTACGGGGTTGTAGTAGCACGCATTGACACGCATAAAAAAGAGGCCGCAGGATTTAATCTCACGGAAAGCCCGTTCTACCCGCCACAAGTCTTTGTAGGCCAGGGCTACTTGATCGGTATCCAGTATGGAATTAGTATCCCAAAAGACCATATCTACCTTATAAGTCAAAATAGCTCTGGGTGCGATATTAGCGTATTAGCGTTTTATAATTAAATTTTAAATGAACCAGTGCAGCAATGATAAATATATATCCCATTAATTCATGCAGCCTTTTAGGATAAAAACCATCCTCTGGCTGTGCGGGGGACTCTTTAATGACCGGAGAATTATTACCGCCTTCTGTTCCGTGTGGCCCATGCGGCCCTGATATTGCATGCGTCATATCCATTTGGATACCTGTAACAGATAAAATGATAAAAGTCACTAGAAGAATTATTGAAGTATATTTTCTCGCCCGCATTGAAAAAACTACTCCTCTCTTTGAGCATTCTCTGTTGAATGCATGCTATCGTAATTCGTTCATTAATAATCACTTAATAGATAACAGGGCGATTTTTGAAAGAAGCGCCCATCTTCTGTAAAATCGTCGCAAAGCTCCCCGGCAGGCATCATAGTTTTCTATTGTTTCTTTGAATAAAAGCCTTGCTCTTTCTTTGTCATCGTTATTCAGGAAAAGTCTGCCAGCCTGATAGAATGTTTTAGGCGAGCCGTATAATAAAAGCTGATTAAAAACATGCTCAATCCTTGTATCCGGTTGCTTTCTCTGCAGGTAGATGCTAATAATAAACAAATAAGGTTCTCCAAAGCTGACCTTGGGGTTTGCCTCAATTGCTTTTTCAATCTCTTTTTCCCCTTCTTCAATTTTACCAAGGTAGTAATATGTCGCGCCGAGGTAGAAATGAAAAAGCGGGTGTCCGGCCATCTTGCCGGAAGCGTTCTCCAGGAAAGATAAAGCTTGCCCGTATTTTCCCCGCCGGAAATAGATTTCTCCCAATTCCAGGCAGGCTTCGGCGTTTGCCGGATTCAGCCTGATCTCCTTCTGCAACAGCTTGGTCTTTTTTCCCTGCCGCCAATGAGCGGAAATATCCGGCAGGATGCCGATAAAACGTTGCTCGGCGAAAAAGAAAATCAACAGCAGGATGACCAGGGACAGAAGGGGATTGCCGGTCAAAAGGGTTAAGAGCATGTATAAGCCGATTGTTTTCATTATTGCGTCCCCCTTTTTTAACATGATATATATAAATAACCTGCTCAGTCAAGGAATCGGTAAAACGGGATTTCGCCATAATTCAACATTAACCTTTTTTATTCTATCACAAATAGGAAAGGTACCCATAAATTGTAGTAAGGTTTTTTAAAGATTTGATAAGAGGGGAGGAGTTGGGCTTGTATTTTTATCCATACTTCGAGAACAACTGGTATTACGCGACCGATCCGGATGCCCTGGCCAGCCTGTACCGGCACGGGAAAGAGATAACGATGCTGATTCCCTTTTGGTACGGCGTGACCGGGCAAGGGACATTGGTTGACCAATCCGACCAGGCCGCCCTCAACTTGGCAAGGCAATTTAACATACCTGTACTGGCGATAGTGCACAACTTTGCCGCCCGGCAGTACGGACCCCTTATTCACCGCTTGCTGACCGATAATAATTTGCGAAAAACGCTTATCGCCAATATTCGCAGCATGTTGCTGGACAATAGGTTTATCGGGGTAAATATTGATTTTGAATTTGTGCCTCCCGAGGATAGGGCTTTTATGACCGCGTTCATGGCGGAACTTAACTCAGCTTTAAAGCCTTGTGGGCTATTGGTGACAATATCGTTGCCGCCCGAATTGAGGGACGACCCGGCGCACCCTTTTTCCGGCGCCTTCAGCTATCCCGACTTAGCCCGGTATAGCGACCAGGTATACATCCTGGCCTACGACGAGCATGTGGCTGAACCTGGGCCGATTGCGTCCATTGGCTTTGTCAGGCAGGTGCTGGCCTACGCTCTTACCGTAATACCCCGCTGGAAAATCCGGCTGGGGATGGCTGTATATGGCAGGGACTGGTCCGCAGGGGAAACACTGCCGCAAGAACTGTCATATAGGGACGCGGTGGTCAGGGCCGCCGCCTTCGGTGCGGAGATCAGGTACGATGAAAAGGAGCAGGAACCAACGTACAGCTATACCGAAAGAGGGATCAACCACGTAGTCTGGTTTGAAAACGCCAGGAGCTTTGCGGTCAAGCTGGATCTGGCGCGGCGGGAAAATATACCGGGTATAGGGGTGTGGCGGCTGGGGCTGGAGGACCAGGAGATTTGGCGCTTGTTTAAACAGCAGCGGCGCTATTCGATAAAATCACGCATTTCCAAGTAATAAAATATTTTGTTTGAAAGAAGCAGCAGCAAAATTGCCATGGCCATATTGGCGGTAAGCACCGCTATTTCTACAAACCACTCGCTATGTGTCAACCAAGCCGCAAGACCCCCGGCCATTAAGGCGGGAATGCCGACAAGCAAGAGTTCCACAAACAATATTAAGGGGTAAAAAAACTTTCGGTCTATGGAAGAAGGCAGCAGGACATGAGCTAAAGCAATAATATTGGACTGTTCAAAATAAAAGGAGGCAAGCAGCAAAGACAACAGCACTGCCGGCATGAATATCACGGCATCCTTAGTATGTGCGTATACGAGCAGCGCATAGCTCAGGTTCAGTAAAAAAACATTTATGCAAAGACGCAGGGTAGGCAGGATGTTTATGGCTAATGCTTTCCGAAAAAATGTCCCCGGCAGGGTATATATGTAAGGAAGGGCGAGTTCCTCGCTCAAAGGGCCGGAGAAGCTGCGAAAAAACAGCAAATAAGCAAGAATTCCGTTTAGAGTGTAGATTAGACGGTTATCTCCCGGTTGACCGCTGCGCAAGAAAATGAAACCGGCGGCCAAACCAGCAATGACGAACAGCGGAGCCAGATACCCCACGTATTCGTTGATGCCGGTACGCCGGTACTTGACCACTTGATTAAACATGAACGCCCAGCTTCCCGGAAATCGGCGTTCTACCGTGACGCGTTTCCTGTTTATAAGGCGTGTCCAAAAGGTTTTGGCGCTGTTGAACTGAAATGGCGCGAATGACCCCCGCATTTTGCCGCCCCGTTTGGCCGCGCGAAGTGTTTCCAACCGTTCGGCAAGCTCAATTACATCTTCATAATAATCCCTGGCCAGGGTGAAGACCAGTAGGTTGGCGGCCAGGGCGGTTAGCGCCGCGAGGAAGACAGCCGTGTAAACAACCGGAGTCGCGCCGAAAAAAGCCGCCCGGGCAAATTGCACAATCCAGCCGAATAAAGGGAAGTTCAGGATCCCCGGTGCCTGATAGCCAAGAAGAACATTAAGGCTGAATATATCCCAGCGCGCGTATGCCAACCAGCAAGAAAGCAGCCAGACAGCGGAGATTAGCAAAATTCCCCGGACCCAGCGTTCTTTATGGTAGCGGGCCGAAACAAGAAATATCAAAAAAGAAACCGGGGTGGACAGCAAGCCAAAGGATAATAAAGATAGATATACCAGCATTACTCCTTCAATATCCAATCCCATGTTAAACATCGTCGGGGTTAAAATGAGAGCGGGAAAACAGGTCTTAACCATGTCCGATGGAATTTTCTTGATCAGGCTCCATAATAAAATACGGTTGGGCTCCAGGGGAGAAGGAAACAGCAGGTTGACATCCCCCATTTGGAAAGAATATGACAATGTTTTCAGAGAGGAGAAGAAGGACACAAACATGAGCGAGCTGATGAACAGCGCATATACGGCAAGAACAATATGCGCGGTGTCGGCCGTTACTGCAAATGCCGGCCGGCCGTTTTGCTTAATGGCGGGGAACATGATCATAACAATCCAGGCGATAAACAGGAGATAGAGCGCGATTTTTTTGGGATTGCGGCGAATTTCCAATACGTAGTTTTTGAGCTTCAGCGCGTCATAGCGGAGAAGAACGGCGTAATCATGCATCGGCGGTTACCTCCAGGAAAACTTCCTCCAAAGAGGCGTTCTCTTCTCCCAGGCGCGACCTGAGTTCCTCAAGACTTCCGTCGGCTATGATTTTCCCCTTTTTTAAAACGATAATCCGGCTGCATATATTTTCAATGGGGTCCAGCAGGTGAGTGCTGATAAAAAGGGTTCTTCCCCCCTCTTTCAGCTCTTGAATCAAATCCTTGAAATTCTTGATAGCCCTTGGGTCGAGCCCGACCATTGGCTCGTCAAAAAACAAAATACGGGCCCCCGAGATGATCCCGCAGCAAAGGGAAAGTTTTTGCCGCATTCCCTTGGAAAGCGCTTTGACAAATTCGTCGCGCTGCTCCCAGATTTCAAAGAGCCGCAGCAATTGTTCGGCTCTTTCTTCCCAACGCGCTATCTCATAAGCATCGGTAATAAAGCGCAAGTGTTCCCATACCGTCAGCATATTGTACAGCTGCGGCACTTCGGGGATATACGCCGTTACCTGCCGGGCTTTCCGGGAGCCGCGCGGATTCCCTGCTATGAAGATATTCCCGCTGGTCGGCCTGAGCAAGCCGACAATACATTTAATCAGGGTGCTTTTCCCGGCGCCATTGGGGCCGAGCAGTCCGACAGTTTCTCCTTTTCTGAGGGAAAAATGAAGATCGTCCACCGCTGTTTTCTTGCTGAATTTTTTGGTGAGATGCTGAATTTCCAGGATATATTCATTTTCCATTGAAAAACCTGCTCTCCGGACCCTTGACTTTCTTGAGCTGGATGGGTTGTTTCTGTTTGCCCTAATTATATACTAAAAAGTATTAGAGTGCACTGATCATAGCTGCGGTTCATAGAATAGAAACCGGAGCAGGCGATATTTTAGCGTCTGATATTTATTGGAAAAGAGAGTTGCTATTGTGATTATCAGGCCCAGGAAAGGCTGGCAGTTGATCGACTTAAAAGAGCTGAACAGCTACAAAGAATTATTATATTTCCTGGTCGCCAAAGAAATAAAATTACGTTATAGACAAACAGTTCTCGGCGGATTATGGATAGTTGTGCAGCCATTTTTTTTAATGATTGTTTTTACTGTTTTCATGGGTAAACTAGCTAAGCTCCCATCTGACGGAATTCCCTATCCGGTTTTTTATTTTTCCGCAATGATTGCCTGGCAGTATTTTGCCGGCGCTGTAACGCGTTCCGGCAACAGCCTGATCATAAATATGAAATTGATCTCCAGGATTTATTTTCCTCGCCTGCTTATCCCGCTGACTCCCGCACTGGCAGGTTTACTGGACTTTTTCATCGCCTTTGCGGTTCTGAGCGGCATGATGCTTTATTTTCATATTTACCCCACTGTTATGGCGCTATTTCTTCCATTTGGGGTCCTGATTATGGTCTTGGCCGCCAGCGGCGTGGGGCTGTTCCTTGCGGCTTTGAGTGTGAAATACCGTGATATTACGGCAACCACCCCTTTTTTGCTGCAGTTGTGGATGTTTGCCTCGCCTATTGTCTACCCGGCGTCCATGGTGCCGGTAAAATATCAGCTTTTTTACGCGATAAATCCGGTGACCGGGGTAATTGAAGGTTTGCGGGCCGCCCTGCTGGGGACTGTCCCTTTTCCCTGGCATATCATGCTGGTTTCCGCCATAACCAGTATGATTCTTTTTATCTCCGGGTTAATCTATTTTCAACAAGCGGAACGTTATTTTGCCGATATTATCTGAGATTTAAGAGGGATGATAATGGCTGACCCCGTTATTAAGGCGCATGAGTTGTCTAAATGCTACCGTATCGGGCTTGCCGGCAGCAGGCCCAAAACACTCCGTGAGGCGATTATGCGCGGAATCAGCACGCCGGTGAGGAATCTTGCCAGGCTGCAAAAACTAACAAGATTCACCGGTGAAGAATTGCGCGGCGGCGGAGAAGACGTAATCTGGTCCTTGAGAAATGTGTCCTTTGAGGTGAACGAAGGTGATGTGCTGGGCATTGTCGGCGGCAACGGGGCCGGTAAGAGCACTCTTTTTAAAATTCTGTCAAGGGTTACCGAACCTACCGGCGGCTATGCCGAAATTAACGGCAGGCTTTCCTGCCTGCTGGAGGCCGGCGCGGGATTTCATCCGGAGCTTACGGGAAGAGAGAATATTTATCTCAGCGGCGCCGTGCTGGGCATGACCAAACATGAAATAAAAACTAAATTTGATGAGATTGTTCGTTTCGCGGAGATTGAAAAGTTCCTGGATACTCCGGTGAAGAGATTTTCCAGTGGCATGTACATCAGGCTTGCCTTTGCCGTGGCCATACATCTTGAGCCGGATATATTGCTCATTGATGAGGTGCTGGCTGTGGGGGATATCGCGTTTCAGAAAAAATGTCTCGGGAAAATAAAGTCTTTCGCCAGGGAGGGGCGGACAATCTTATTTATCAGCCATAACACTGAAATAATAAAAAATTTATGCAGCAGCGCAATTTGGCTGAATAATGGCCGGTTGGTGAAAGCCGGTGCTGTTGATGAAATAATTGAGGAATATGAGAATCATTGAAGCTTGTATAGTGAGAACCTGAAGAATGGACGGAGAGTCTTGCGGATCATGGCCAGTCAGGTAGCCCAATCCACTCAATATTTTAATCAGCCATTAACGAACATATGGACACGGTTGCACATGTTTTGGGCATAAATAACTTACTGCAAGGGATGCTAAGAAGAAATCTTTAGTGTCCTTTTGTTTTTTGAGATACTGTGAGCCGCGTTATACCCAAATTTTCCCCGAAGGCGAATTTGTTCCTGTGATGTTCAAGACCAGTTATAAGATAATATTCCTGCTGGCATATTACACATCTTATTGTATAATTATGGCGTGCTCAATGACCTTTAGGTATGAGAAATGATAGGGGCCGGGAGTGGATCTTCTTGTTGCCGGAAGGTATTGCGGTAACTGAAACAAGCTGTAAAACCGCATTGAATAAAACGGGCATACCAGGCTACCAGTACTGCCTCAACCCGTACGTCGGGTGCGCGCACGCTTGCGTTTATTGCTACGCCTCCTTTATGTGCCGCTTCAGGGGGCGCCGGGAGCCCTGGGGGACGTTTGTCGAGTGCAAAATGAACTTTCCGGCGGTGCTGGAGCGCCAGTTGAAGCGGCTGGGTCCGAAAGGCGGCAGCATCTTGACGGGCACCGTGACCGATCCCTACCAGCCGGCGGAAGCAAGCTATTGTTTGACACGGTCCTGCCTTGAGGCGCTGGCTCCTTACCCGTCGCTTGAGCTCGGCATTCTCACCAAGTCCGCGCTTGTGCTGAGAGATCTCTCTTTGCTGCAAAAACTTAAATGCTGCACAGTAGGCTTTTCCATAACCACCATGAGCAACGAAGCGGCCCGTGTTCTTGAGCCGGGCGCGTCGCCTCCCGGCTTGCGGCTGGCGGCAGCCAGGCAGTTGAGCGAGGCGGGCGTCCCGGTCTGGGTGTTTATCGCCCCGCTCCTGCCGGGGGTGGGGGACAGCGGCGAGGCTTTGGCCGCGCTGTTCGGCGCGCTGAAGAAAGCCGGCGTACGGGAGGTCATGGCGGATACCCTTACCGCCTACCCGTCGGCGGTCGGCCGGTTGCGGCAGGTTTACCGCAGGTATTTCCCGGCATCCCTGAAGGCTCTGGAATGGT
>JGI12104J13512_1000871_pt1 | contig 24850 bp, 21 predicted proteins | sample TerdegcTABiofilm_FD_13512 | JGI IMG/M metagenome (IMG submission 13512)
CTTACAATCCATAAAACAGATTCTTTTTTTCTTTCATCCCCAATGATAGATTCTATTTCTTTTCTAACTTCATAAACAAGTTCATTACCATATTTTTCTTTTATTTTGTTTATCATTTGTTCTTCTGCCATGCTTCTTTCCTCTACCATAAACTTTCATCCTTCCCGCTTTTTTGTTGCATTTTTTCCCATTGCCTATTCTTCCATCCAGTCCTCTCCTGTGTTTTTTTGTCGGTGCATATTACCGCTTATAAATATCTCCCCTGCTTCCGAAGTGGGTTATGACCAAAGAATGACTTTTGGAATCAATCCTAAAAATAATCCTCCAGTCTCCTTCTCTTAACCTCCATCCGTCCTGCCCTTCCATAGGTTTTATGTCTCCTTGTGTAGGGAAGTTTTCCAGTTTTCCTATAGCCCGTTTTATTCTTGCCTGCTCTTTGGGTTGAAGTTTCTTGATTTTCTTCAAAACATCAGGAAGAATTATGATATTCCAACTTTTATTCATCCGCTAATTCCTCCCGTGCAATATTCCAGGGAATACCTTCGCCTTTTAAATATGCTTGCCAGTTTGATTCTTCTTCGATTTGTTCCTCATCCGTTAAACGGGTGTCTTCATCCTTGCCCAAGAGAGATTCCAATATGGTTCTTATATCCGGTAATTTTTCATCGGGAAACGCTCTGACAAGGGAAAAAATCTTCCGTCTTAAATTGGTGCTGTTATCCATTTTTTTTCACCTCCTCTTGTGTATCTTCCTTATCCAGGTCTCCGTTAATAGGTTCTGAGTCGATCTGGGTAGTGGTGCTGTCCTGCTCCTCGTTTAAAGCCTTTTGCGTCTTATTTGCTCTCGATAAGATAAACTTATACAGGGTCTCCTCATCAATTCTCCATTCCGCTTGTTTGCCTGCCCCTATTTTGAATCCCGGTAGGATTTCTTCCTTTAGCCAAATGGAAACCGTTCGGGGTGATACATTTAAAATTTGGGACGCCTGTTCTGTCGTTATCAACTTCACTTCAAACACTCCTATTACTGTTTTCTCTTTTAGGGTATTATATCACTTAAAAAAGACTAATACAATAAAACAAGTAAAATAATTTTACAAAACAAAAAGGGAATACAAAACATACAAGTCCAAATAGATACACCAAATAGGTATTTGACGAAGTAATATTACGAAACAGAACGCAGAACGCTAAAAGTCCGATTAAAACTTGATTTACGTAAAACAACAAAACACGCTCTTTACTGATAAAGGAATACAATCGGTATATTTACGCTAAAATATAAACTATTTATCTTTTTCGCTATAAATCCGCTTCAAAACTCCCCTGCAGGGGATACAAATCCGACAAAAATCAGTCAACAGATTCACGCCGGGATTCCCTGTCGGTGGTGTTTGCGGGTGAATTACTTCGTGTTTTTGTGGGGATTCCACTCATGCGGATATATCATTTCGTTTTTTTTACCGAATACCACTCCTCCACGCCTGTCAGAGGTCATATCCCCCGTTGTCTCCGGTGTTTGTAGCAAGTTAGATTCCATTTATTAAAAATATTTTCCCCATTTATAGGCGTTTTTTCCCGAATCGTTATGAGGATTTTATATTACCAATTGAGTCTGCTAATAGTAATTTTAGTGGACAAAGAGCAAAAAAAGAGAGGAATGAGGAAATGAAAAAAAAGGAAGAACTGGAAAATAAACTCAGACTTTGCTCAAAGTTTGGGTGTAACAAAAACATTATAAATGTAAAACTAAAACGAGGGATTTTTAAAGAAGAAAGATTGGTATGCCCAGAGCATGGGATTATTGAAGAAAAATTCCAATTTATAAGAAAGAGAAAAAGAAGAAGACCATAATAGAATCGGTGATTTTCTCTTCCAACGGATAATGATGAAGTGGGAGTCTGTTTTTTATTTTGGAAAAGGACAGGCTCCCCATTCTCTGTTGTCTCCGTGATTTTTACTTCGTCTCTACGCCCGCCTGGGTGTTTGTCCTGTCGGTGGGGGTATCCGGTCAGGGGATCGACTCCGGCGGAAGCATGCTATCTTTATTCCTCAGCCCCATGCTCTTTTAATAACTTGACAATTTCCGTTTGCCCCATAGAAGAGGCTAAGTCCAGGGGAGTCCAACTGGCATATATTCCACTTTTTATCTTAGCATTGACATCCGCCCCTTTCTTTATTAACATTTTTGCAATATCCGTACGCCCCATAGCAGAGGCGTAGTGCAGGGGCGTACAACTATTTATATATTTAATGTTAATAATTCCAGGATTTCTGTCAATAAAATTCCTTACTGCCCGAATGTCTCTATTTTTATACTCAGAAAAATTTTTAAATATATTATTAATATTTGTTTTTAATTATAATTTTCATAAAATCTCTTTCTATAATATAGTGAAAAAAACTTCACCCAAATATTAAAAATCCTTTCTCTGCTTTTGCCTGTTCCCAGGTTCCCCATAAGGCTATTGGTGGACACTCCTCCTTGTTAACAGGAAAAATCCTGTGTATCAGTTTGTCCCTGTCAGCGATACCTTCTACCGCTTATATTCCGCATTATATGAGCGGTGTAAAAGACCTGTGGGTATTTTACCCGAACACGCCGGAAAATAGCCTGTAGAATTGCTTATAGGAAAGGGTTGTTTCCGTGGAGTCTCCGGTTTTATGCTCTGTGGGATAAGGTGAAATAAGAGGGGATTGAATCGGTACTTTTACTTTCCCGTTGAATCTCTCCTCCGGTGGATAGGTGGCGAAGTGGGAGTCAGTGGGTTTCCAGGGTATCCTTTTGAGGTTACTCCTTGTCCTTATGTTTAATCCGTTCAAAAGTATTACTTCAAACCGAATATTTTCTTCCACCACGGACGATTTTGTTCTTCCATTAAGTTTTTTTCATATTTTATTCTTAATTCCCGTTCCCTATTAAGTTCCTCCATCAGCATTTCTTTTTCTACTTTTAGCGTATTTTTTACGAGTTTCTCTTCATTTACCTGTAGCACTAACTCATCTCTCTCTTTTACAACCTTCTCTCTGGTTTCTCTCTCTATTTCCAGAGAGTTTTCAATCTTCGCTTTTCCTATTTCAAGGGTTCTGAGTTTTTCCTGAGTTTCTTCAAGAACCTTCTTTTTCTCTTCTATTTCATAAACGACTGTCTCAACAGGGGCAGGAAGGAGTTTTAGTTTCCGATCCAACTCCTCAAATTTGAAACGATACATCATAATCCCCTGTTCCAACCGCGTACGTTGTTCGTACCATTCCTCTCTGGCTTTATCGTAGTGTTCAAGAGTAATTAAGTTATCTTGCGTACTTTGTACGCGTACTGTACTATCGTTTTGTACGCCGTACATGTCTGTGCGTACATGTACGCTATCATTTACCAGTTCATCCTTATGTATTAACCAGGTTTCATGACCGTTTTCTATGTTTTTTTTGATGCGTACAAACTGCTTCCTATGGATCGCAACACGTAACGATCCCGTGGTCTTTCCCGTGATTTCACTGACTTCTTTGAGTGTCAGCCATTCTTTTTTATCGTACTCAGCCATAATAAAAAATACCTCGTCAATGGATTGACATTCGCCTGGTTGATCCCCTCTTTCCTTCAAAAAAAACTAATCAAAAAGATAAAAACACATTAAAACGACAATACAAATTACAGGTTAACAGGAAATGAGACAAAAGCGGTCTGTATGGAAGACTCGCTTTTTTAGTTTATACCCCCCCATATAACGAAAAGTTTTTATGTCGTGTTTAAAAAACTGTTTTGAACCCTTTTTTTTATGTGTCTGGTAGTTCTTGTTATGATAGGAATACTGGGATCCTCCGGGGAATAATGGGGTATGTATAATTTAGAATTAACTATAGATAAAATTTCAAGTTATTTAAAAAAAGAAAATTTACTTTTTCTTGTAGGGCAGGATATTGGCATGAGGATTATATCGGATGTTAGAAAAAATCTGAATATTCCTATCATCAACCTTTCTCTGATTCTCAGTAAGGAATTACTGGAACTCTCTATTCCTGACAGGCAATATTTGATACCTGAAATATTGAAAAATATTATAACAAAATACCCCGAACCGGCTCTCTTTCTTTATAACATAGAGGTTCTCTTTGAGTCTTCTTTAAGGCAGGATCCTGTTCTTTTACTACAGTGTTTATCTCTTACAAAGAAATTATTAGTTTACTATCCCGGTGAATTTGACGGTAAGTATCTCATATATTCTGAACCGGGACACAAAGAATACTTAAAACATCCTGTTTCCGGTGATATTATCATAGGATTATCTTCGTAATATTCCTGATTTATTCATATAGGAGGTTTATTTATGCTTTACAGTGATCTGGTGAAATTCGAAAAAATCATAGATATTATCCAAATTAAACAGGCGGATGACAGAACAAAGGCTGAAAATCTGGTAAAAACATATGTGGTATCTCCCCGGATGGCGGAGAATGTCGCCGAATCCATTTTTTTCAATCTTCAGTTTCAGGAGCCGTTGAATAACAAGGGAATATTTATAGTGGGAAATTATGGCACGGGAAAGTCTCATCTTATGTCGGTTATATCCGTTATAGCCGAAGATGAGACGATGGTAAATCATATAAACTCCGATTACATCAAGCAGAAATCTTCGTCGGTTGCGGGTAGGTTCAAGGTCATAAGAGATGAGATCGGAAGCACCAAAATAAATTTAAGGGATTTTATATGTGATATTCTTGTCCGCAAACTGGCGTCTATGGGGATAAAATTTGAGTTTCCTCCTTACGATGAGATAAAGAATCACAAGGATCTTTTCGTCGATTTGATGGGGAAATTTCAGGAAAAGTATCCCGATAAGGGGCTTCTCCTGGTTATAGATGAACTGCTGGACTATCTGGGATCCCGTAATGCTCAGGAGTTAATCCTGGATCTGTCTTTTCTTCGTGAAATAGGGGAAATTTGCAGTATAACCCGTTTTCGTTTTATTGCGGGGGTTCAGGAAAGTTTGTTTGATTCTCCCCGGTTCCAGTTCGCCGCAGAGAGTATAAGAAGGGTAAAAGATAGATTTCATCAGATGAGAATCGTTCGAGAAGACATTGAGCATGTTATAGCGGAAAGACTGCTTAAAAAAGACGATAAGCAGAAGGAACAGATAGAACAGCATCTTAAAAAATTCACCCGGTATTTTGAGAACCTCAGCGAAAGGATGAAAACTTTCGTTTCTCTATTTCCAATACACCCATCTTTTCTGGAAACCTTCGAGAAGGTCTATATTGCCGAAAAAAGGGTAATGCTGAAAACCCTAAGTGATGAAATGGAAGCCATAATGAACAAACCCGTTCCCAATGACTCGCCTGGGGTTATTTCCTATGATTTTTATTGGAAATACATAATGAAAGAGCCTTCTCTCCGTTCTATTCCCGAAGTAAGGGAGATTATAGATAAAAGTTCGGTCTTACAACAGAAAATAGAACAATCTTTCCCTAAATATAAAAAAGATAGTAAACCCGTAGCGGACAGGATTATAAACGCTCTCTCGGTTCATCGTCTTTCTACCGGAGGGGATATTTCCGCCAAGATAGGATTAACATCTGAAAATTTGCGGGATGAATTGTTCCTCTTATTGCCTATACCGGATCCTTCCGCCGATTTCTTAAAGACCACTATTGAATCGGTTTTGAAAGAGATTCTCAATACCGTTAATCGTCAGTTTATAAGCCAGAATCCGCAGAATGGACAGTATTATCTGGATCTCAAAAAAGATATAGACTTTGACGCGTTGATCGAACAAAAAGCCGGAACCCTTTCTTCTGACACTTTAAACCGTTATTATTTCGGTTTATTAAGGCGTTTGATGGAAGTCAGCGATACCACCTATATAACCGGGTTTAATATATGGGAATATGATCTGGAATGGATTAATCATCGGATTGATCGTCGGGGGTATCTGTTCTTTGGCGCTCCCAATCAGAGATCCACCACACAACCACCCAGGGATTTTTATATCTACTTTATGGAAATTTATACCGATAAGAAATACAAACTCAAGGAAGCAAAAGAGGACGAAGTTTTTCTTTTCCTTGCCATAAACGGAGAATTCGAGGAAAATCTGAAGCGTTTTGCTTCCGCTATGGAACTTCATCTTACCTCTTCACAGGTTTATAAAAATGTCTATGCTGAAAAATCCGATACTTACCGTAAGACCCTGACCAGGTGGCTCAGTGAAAATCTCCTGACGGTTTTTTCTGCCTTTTACAACGGTAAGAACAGGAATCTCTCCCAATGGCTTCAGGAAGGCAATTACAAGGACGCTTCTTCCTTCAAGGATGTGATTGATTCGGTAAGTTCAATATGCTTAAAACCCCATTTCCAGGATAAATACCCCGAATACCCTATTTTCAGCGAAAGGATAACCTATTCTACCATATCCTCTGCCGCTCAGGAGTCGGTAAGTGCTATGAGCGGAGGATTGAAATCAAAACAGGGAATCCGGATTCTCAACAGTTTTAATCTGCTGGATAATTTCAATAAACTGGACATCAAAAACTCCAAATATGCCCGGTATTTTATAGACCTTATGGATAAAAGGGGAAGAGGTCAGGTTATAAACCGCAGGGAGATTATTGACGAAACCGATCCCCGAATCGAAACCGACTTAAACTTCAAACTTGAACCCGAATGGATAGGGGTTATATTAACTGCCCTGGTTCATTCCGGTTACATAATTCTTACTCTGGAAGACGGTGAAAAACTGGATGCGTCGGATCTCACGGGAATGAAAAGTCTCAGAATAGATAAAATCAAGAAATTCAAATATTTCCAGAGACCAAAGGAACTTCCCCTGCCGGAATTAACCGTTCTGTTTAAACTGCTGGATATTCCCGAAGGACTCATTCGACAGGAAAACCAACGGGAAGAGGGTGTCCGGCAGATGATAGTTCATTCTGATAAACTTCTCAGGGAAAGCATTATCCCTACTATTAACAAACTTGAAAAAGGGATCTTCTGCTGGGGTGAAAACCTTCTGACACCCGGAAACACTCAACGGATGATCTCCGAACTTGCCCAGGTGAAAGAGTTTCTTGAATCCCTTGCCCGGTTTAATACTCCTGCAAGGCTAAAGAATTTTAATTATGATACCCGGCATATAGAAAGTATGAATCCACCTCTCCATTTGGTTAAAAAGATAAAAGACCTGGAAGACATGGCTAACTGGGCTTCCAGTTTTGTTTCTTATCTTTCTCCCGCAGGCGATAAATTACCGGACAAGAACCCCTTAAAGGAAAAGATCGAAGATGCCCGCCTTCAGTTCATTCAGGATATTTCTCAGGAAGGAACCTTCGAACTCATTCAAAAAAAGTGGATTCCTGTTCTCAGAGACCTGAAGAATGAATATATTACTCTATATCTGGAAATCCACAGGAAACACCGGCTCGACCACCTGCAGGATGACAGAAAGAAGAAGATCCTCAATGGCGAAACCTTTAAATCTCTCCAGGAAATGGCGAAAATCGAGATGATGGACAGAGCTTCCTTTTACAAACTTCGCAATTCCATTATTGACGGAATAAAACCCTGTTACAGTCTTACTCAGAAGGATATGGAAAATAATTATATATGTCCCCATTGCAGGTTAAACCCATTGGAAATAAGGGACAGCAGGGAGGTTTCCCTTATTCTGGAAGATATGGAAAGGCAAAGCGAACAAATGTTTGATAACTGGCAGGAAAACCTTTATAACAACCTGTCGGATCCCTTCGTTCAGGATAGTATTGACCTGCTGGAAGAAGACGAAAAGAAGATTATCAAAAACTTTATCAAAAATAAAAAACTACCCTCTTCCATAGATTCCGACTTTGTGGGAGCCGTCAGTCGTGCCTTGAAAGGACTGGAAAAGGTGGAAATATCTCTTGACGAGATAAAAAAAGCCCTGACCACCAAAGGCAATATATCCAATCCCACCGACATCCAGAAACGATTCGAAAATTTCATAAACACCAAAACCAAAGGCAAAGATAAAGACAGGATAAGGATTATTTTATCCTGAAATAAAGTAGGTATCTATTCAGTCCTTCAACAAAGAACAACGTCATCCCGAACTCGTTTCAGCATCTATACCATATATTGTGCCTCAGATCCCGAAACAAGTTCGGGATGACAAGAGGACTGAATGCATACTAAAGTAGGAGATCAGCAAAATAGGGTAGCGAAGGACTTTAGTCCTTCATTCTATGTTCTTCTTTTGTCTATTTTAGAAGGGCTAAAGCCCTTCGCTACAACAGGAATTACAGGAACTTATTTATAAGCCAGGAGTAAAAAAATGAATGGAAATAAAAAGCAATTAACCATAGAATCTATGGACGAGGATAACGAAAATATAACCGGTTTTACTGCAGAAGAAAATTATAACGATGATACTATTCCATATACAAAAAGAACCGGCAACCACGAAAACCGGCAAATATCACCAAACAAACCGCCTCTTCTCTCTCCTGAAGAAAAACAGCGGTATAAAGAAATTCTCCGACAGAAACTTCCAGAACTCAAACAAATCGAAGGTTTCCCTATCGGAGATGATGAGGATATTCTCGCTCTTTCCGATCCTCCCTATTATACCGCCTGTCCAAATCCCTTTATTGATGAATTCATACAAAAATGGCAGTGGGAAAAACATCTTCAACACCATACGGAAGACTTGAAAAATATTAACGATGAACCCATAACCCAGGAGAACTTTAACCCTCAAGAATGTCCCCTCTGTATCGAAATTGACAGGGAATATAAACGGGAACCATACACCGCCGATATATCCGAAGGCAAAAATCACCCCATCTATAATGCCCACTCCTACCATACAAAAGTTCCCCATAAAGCCATTATGCGATTCATCCTCCATTATACCGAGCCGGGAGATATTGTCTTTGATGGTTTCTGCGGAACCGGAATGACCGGGGTAGCCTGTCAACTCTGCGGAGACAGAAAAGCCGTCGAAGAACTGGGATACATCGTGGATAATCAAGGGATAATCTATGAACCCGCAGAGGACACAACAGAAGAAAAACAGATCCTGAAACAAGCCTGCCCTGAACTTGTTTCACGGGTTCGGGATGACGAACAAAATGTGAAAATTATTGCAGGCAAAAGGCTGAAACCATTCTCTAAACTGGGAGTCAGGAAAGCCGTTCTCAATGACCTCAGTCCCGCAGCTACCTTCATAGCCTATAACTATAATACCCCGGTGGATGTGAACGAATTCGAAAAGGAAGCAAAAAGAATCCTCTCCGAAGTTGAAAAAGAATGTGGATGGATGTATCAAACCCAACACACCTTTAACGGAGTGGTTCAAAAAGACCAAAAAGCGAACCCCATTATAGGCAAAATAAACTATACCGTCTGGAGCGATGTTTTTATATGTCCCAACTGTTCCGAAGAAATCATATTCTGGAACTGTGCCGTTGATAAGGAAGCCGGTAAAGTTAACGACTCTTTCCCCTGTCCAAATTGTAAAGCGGAACTGACCAAAAGAACTATAGAAAGAGCCTGGATTACCAAATACGATCCCTACATAAAAGAGACAATAAAACAATCAAAACAAACTCCCGTTCTTATAAACTACACCGTTCCCGTATCCGGCAAACAAAAGAGATTCGAAAAAGAACCCGACCAATGGGATCTGGATCTCATTGAAAAAATAGAGAAAACACCCATACCGTATTGGTTTCCTACTTACCGCATGCCCGAAGGAGATGAATCCAGAAGAAATGATAAGTTGGGTATTACACACGTTCACCAGTTTTATACAAAGAGGAATTTGTTTGTGCTGGCAAATTTATATAATTTATCTTTTAATTCATTTAAAAAAATAAACTTATTTTTCATTCAATATGCATCTATAGGATTTTGTAAATTATCAAGATATGTTCCAACTCATTTTTCACAGGTCAATCAATATCTAAGTGGAACATTATATATAGGCTCTCAGCAAGTTGAAGTATCTCCAGATTATATTTTATCTGGCAAGTTACAAAGATTAGTCAGTCGTGAATTAGTAAATTTTGTTTCTAATAATACATCTATTATTAACAATTGCACTACATCAACATTACCTATTAGAAAAAAATATTTTGATTACATCTTCACCGATCCGCCTTTTGGTGGAAACCTTATGTATTCTGAACTCAATTTTATGTGGGAATCCTGGTTAAAGGTATTCACCAATAACAAGAGCGAGGCGGTTGTAAATAACAGCCAGCAAAAAGGATTCAACGAATATCAAAAATTAATGGAAGGATGTTTTAAAGAATATTATCGGGTATTAAAACCGGGGAAATGGATGACGGTGGAATTTTCTAACACCAGTTCTTCTATATGGAATGCCATACAGGAGGCTATTCAGAGAGCGGGATTTGTTCTTGCCAATGTATCCGCATTGGATAAGAAGCAGGGAAGTTTCAAGGCTGTAACCACTACAACGGCGGTTAAGAAGGATCTGATTATATCCGCATACAAGCCCTGGAACGGCGGGGAATGGAACGGGAACGGTTTGGAAACCGCCAACGAAGAAACCGCCTGGCGATTCCTGAATATGCACCTGAAGATGTTACCCATAATAAAAGAAGAAGGGGATACCGGATACATCGTTGAGGAGAGGACACCCAGGAGCCTGTTTGATCGGATGGTTGCATATCATGTTCAGAGGGGAATTCCGGTTCCGTTGTCTTCAGCCGAGTTTCAGGAGAAGGCAATAGAAAAATATCCGGAGAGAGACGGGATGTTATTTTTGCCGGAACAGGTTTCTATTTATGAGCGAAAGAGGATGAATAAAAATAAGTTTATGCAGTTATCCATTTTTATTCAGGATGAAAAATCCGCCATAGAATGGTTAAGACAGAAACTTTTTAAGAAACCCCAGACCTATCAGGATATGGTGGGGGAATATATGAAAGAGATCCAGCATATAGGAAAATATGAGAAGATGCCCGAACTGATGGATATACTGGAACAGAACTTTTTACAATACACTCAGGAGGATTATGATAAAAACGAACCGGTTTCCACTCAGATTCTCAGTTATTTCAGGAAGAACTATCATGATTTAAGGGAAATTTCCGCCGACAGTCCGGAGATACTGAAAAAGGCTAAGGGTGTATGGTATGTGCCGGATCCCAATAAACAGATTGATCTGGATAAGATAAGGGAAAAGACCTTGTGGAAGGAGTTTAGCGAACTTCTTACGGAGATGAGGGGAGGAAAGAAGCGGTTCCGTCAATTCCGCATGGAGTCTATAAGGTGCGGTTTCAAGAGGTTATGGGATGAGAAGAATTACAAGACCATAATCGAGGTGGGAGAGCGTCTGCCGGAATCGGTATTGACTGAAGATCAGGAACTTCTGATGTTCTACGACAACGCCGTAACAAGGCTGACGGAGTGAGAATGACAGGGGAGACACTAATCAGGAGTTAAACTCAAATAGGAGAAAATCGGCATGAAACCGTCATCCCGAACTTGTTTCGGGATCTGTGGAAACTGACTTTAAAACTGGGGTTTTGCAAAAGACGGCGTAAGTCCTGACTGATATTGACAAGGAGAAGATTGCTTCACTTCGCTCGCAATGACAGGAGAGACTTTCGCAATGACAAGGAAAACGATGAGGGAATATATTGAAAAAAATAGATTGATAGTTCTTTAGGATCCTTGTTTTGAAGTTGTACTTCTGTTATTATAGAAGAGGTATAATATTATACCTGACAAAGGCGATTATGAATAGACCAACATCAAGAGAACTGTTTAACAAACTGAACCTGGCAAAAGAACATATTCTGAATGACCGATGGAAACCTGTAAATATCCCTGTTTTCAGAGCCGATTGTAGAGAACTTGCTCTGTTTATCAGTTCTGAAAGACAAAATGCACTGGAAAAAGTTCTGGAGGAATTTAAACCGGAAGATTATATCGGCACTCATCCTCCTAAACGGGCTTATGCGGAAGAAGTCAGAAATATGGAACTGTTTGAGTTTTGCGGATGGTCAGAATCCTTACAACGAGATATATATCTTAAATTTGCAATAAACCAACATGAATTATTCATAGTATCCTTTCACAGGAAAAGGAGGTGTTAATATGAATACCTGCTGGGAATGCGGAAAAGAAATGCAGGAAGGTATAACTGAATTCATTGATGAAGTTAATGGTGAAAAGATCGCTTTTAAAACCCAGGGTTTATTTTGTGATTGCGGCTACAAAACTGTGGCTTCAAACCAGATGAAAGAGTATGATATAAGGCTTGCTGATGTTTACAGAAAAAAACACCAATTACTTACTACCGAAGAAATTAAATGGTATAGAACTTTACTAAAGATGACTCAAAAGCAGTTTGCGGAACTACTGGGAGTACATGTTCAAAGCGTGAAAAGATGGGAAAACGGACATGTACAGGACATAGCCATGGATAATTTGATACGACTTCAAATAAAAAATCTGTTCGGAAATAGCGGTGATATACCCGAACCCGTCCCTTTAGAAAGCGATGAAGACTTTTTAAAGGAAAATATAACCGCTAATGATGTAGCAAATTATATTATTTATTTTTATAACCAATGCGGAGAAGGAATTACACATATAAAACTTCAGAAATTATTGTATTATGTTCAGGCATGGTTTATGGCTTTTTATAATAAACCTCTTTATAAAGAAACTTTCGAAGCATGGCAGTTTGGACCGGTTTGCAATATAGTTTACAATAATTTCAAAGATTTCGGTACTAATAACATTTCATGTGAATTAAAACCGGAAAATATCCAACTACCGGAAAAAATTCGCAGTTTTGTTGTGTCTGTTATATATACTTATGCCAAGTATAACGCCTGCAGTCTGGTTGAAAAAACTCATAACGAATTGCCCTGGAAAAAAGCCTGGCAAAGATATAACGGATGTCCTATTGAAAATGAAGATATAATTGATTATTATAAAGAAAAATTAAAATACTTAAAAAAAGAAAGTTAAATATATGAAATGGTCATATAGTGTTAATAATAAAAAAATTGTGGGGATATTGTCGGAAAGAAACCTCTGGGGAGAGAGGGTTATTCAGGTTTTTATTCCCCAGGAGAACCGGATTACCGATGATGTCAGGGGGGAGAACCTTATCCCTATAGAAGAAAAACCGCTTTTATCGGGAAAACATATAATCTATACCTCCTGTGCCGGAAGGATTTCCGACGAACTGGAAATGGGATTAACGGTATCACCTCTGGGAGGAAGTCTGATTCCCCTTCCTCATCAGATTGATGCTCTGTCGAGGATATTATCTGGAGACAGAATCCGTTATCTTCTGGCGGATGAAGTGGGACTGGGAAAGACTATCGAAGCGGGTATGGTTTTCAGGGAATTAAAGATAAGGGGAATGGTGAAGAGGGTTTTGGTAGTGGCTCCCAAAGGATTGACTTACCAATGGATTAGCGAAATGAAGAACCATTTCGGAGAGGATTTCCACCTGTTTGAACCGGGAGGAAATAATAATTACGGAATCAATCATCTGGAAATGTGGGATCAGGTGATATGCTCTCTGGATTCGGTTAAACCTATAGAAAAACGCAGGGGATGGAATCAGGAACAGATTGACCGACATAACCAGAAGAGGTTTGATAGTATTATTCAGGCGGGATGGGATCTGGTAATTATTGACGAAGCCCACCGGGTAGCAGGAGCCTCCGACACAGTAGCCAGACATACATTAGCCAGAGGATTAGCAGATTCGTCCCCTTACTTTTTGTTATTGTCGGCTACTCCTCATTCAGGCAAGAGCGATGCCTTCAGAAGGTTGATGTCCCTCCTGGACGAGGAAACCTTCATTGATGAGGATTCTTTGAAGAAAGAGAAAGTTTCTCCATACGTAATCCGTACCGAGAAAAGGAATGCGGTGAATTTCAAGGGAGAAAAACTGTTTCAACCTCGAAAAACCAGGATTCACTATATAAAATGGGATGAATCCCACCAACTGCAGAAAAAACTATATGAATCGGTTACAGATTATGTGAGGAACGGTTATAACCGGGCAATACAGGAGAAAAACTTTGCAGTGGGATTTTTGATGGTTCTTCTTCAGAGATTGGTAACCAGTTCAACCAGAGCCATAAGATCAACCCTGGAAAAAAGGAAAGGGATTCTGGAACGAAGGGGAGATGATCTGGATGCCAGGAAGGAAGAGATTATCCGGGAACTCAGCGATTCGGGATTCACCGATGAAACGGATCTTTTACAGATGTATGCCCTCTTAAAAGAAGAACATATAATCGAAACCGACGAAGTGGAATCCATAATCCGGCTTGCGGGGGAATGTGAGAAAGCCGGTAACGATTCCAAAACCGAATCTCTCATGGAGTTAATTTATGAAATCTCTTCTCAGGAGGTGAATCCCGATTTAAAATTCCTTATCTTCACCGAATTCATAGCCACCCAGGAGATGTTAAAGGAGTATATGACAGACCGGGGATTTAGCGTTGCGATCATTAACGGGGGAATGTCCATAGAAGAGAGAACCCAATCCCAGATAGACTTTTCGGGAAAGACCAGAATAATGATCTCTACCGACGCGGGAGGAGAGGGACTCAACCTTCAGTTCTGCCATGTGGTCATAAACTATGATGTTCCCTGGACTCCTACCAAGATTGAACAAAGAATAGGCAGAGTGGACAGAATAGGGCAGAAACACACCGTGAAAGCCATAAACTTTCTACTGGAAGACAGCGTGGAAAAACGAATTTTCGAGGTTCTGGAGGAAAAACTTTATAAAATATTCGAACAACTGGGGATTGATAAAACTTCCGATATTCTTGACTCAGAAGAATCCGAGGAGACTTTCAGGCAGTTTTATATAAACTCCATAATGAATCCCGGTTCCATTACCGGGAATGCGGAAAAGATAACCCAGGAACTTTTGAGGAGAGCGGAAGAATCAAAGAAACAATGGAAACACCTGTTCGCTTCTTACGAGATAACCCCCGAAAAGGCTCAGAATCTCTTTTCTCATCCTCTTTCCAACTGGATAGAAACAATGGTCATAAACTACATTCCCGATAAAGGAGGAAAAGTTCAGAAGAAGCTCCGGGGATACGATCTGATATGGGAAGACGGAGAAAAAATGACCAATATAACCTTTAACCGGGATGAAACTGAAGAAGGCATAACGACTCACCTTTCCCTGGAAAACCCCAGAGTGATGAATTTGATAAAGAACCTTCCCTTGTTTGTACAGGGAGAAAAAATCCCCAGTATAGCCGTGAAAGGACTTCCCTCTTCGGTGAAAGGATACTGGTCTTTATGGAAAATAGCCGTTAAAAACAACGAAACGACCAAACACCGGATATTTCCCCTTTTTCGACAGAAAGACGGCAGAATATTCAAACCAACCGCCCAGAGATTATGGGATATACTGATAAGCGAAACTACAAATATTAAAATTAAAGAACCTGTTACAGGAAGGGAATGTTCCGCTATTTACGGAGAAATGGAGGAAACGGCGATAAAATACGGTGAGGATATGTTCCAGGAGATTAAAAACGGTTTTAACCTCTTCTTGAAAAAAGAAAGAGAAAAAGGACTTTATGCCTTTGAATCCCGTAAAAAAGCCATAGAAAGAATAGGATTGCCGGAGGTAAGAAACTTCCGGTTAAAACAACTGGAAAAAGAGAAAAAAGAATGGGAAACAAAGATAAAATCTATGGATTCCATAATACCGGAAATTTCCTGCCTTCTGATATGCCATGTTACCGCTTATGAAAATAACTGACGAAATAATAACTAAAATAAAAAATACATATTCATTCCTTGTTCTGGCATGGGATCCCGACGGCTTACTACTGGGGGAAGAAGTAACCCGCTACATAAACATGGAAAATTATCTTTTCATTGAATACGAAGATCCATTACTCTTCAGATACCAATATGAACTAAAATACAGAACACCCAGGGATGAAGGCGGAGATATTTACAGGATCCTGGTGAGAACAGAGGAAGATCCCGGTGAAGTTCTACCCTATGATGTCCTGAAAAAAGGGGAAATCCTATACCTCTCTCTATCGGAGATATTTCCTAAACTGGATATAGGGGTTCTGAGGAATCTTACACCGGAACAACAGGGGAAACTCTACGACATATATTCAAAATATATGGGAGAACCGCTGGGAAAAAATTCTACCGTCAATTTCGTGCTTAAAAATGTATTTAAGACGGATCCTCAGATGATAAACAATACGGAAGATTTATTTATTTACCTCCTGAAACGCCACCACAGAGAAGAACCTTATCCGCAGACAATAGACAATTGTCTTCTTACAATGATGAGAAAAAATCACCTTTTCGACCATATACCCCTGGAAAATATACTATCAAACCGATGGTACTTCTTTAAATATATCGAAGATGAATGGGAAAAATTTTTCTCAGAGTCGGAAAAAAATCCTGAAATTCCCTTCGGGAACCAGGAAATAAAAATATACACAAAAAGCCTCATAGAGGAAAAACTGATAAACGCCGATGAACCTGCTAAAGAGATAGATAAAAATAAAATAATGAGTCTATGGGAAAAAGCGAAAGATAAAATGCCCGATGAATCATCCCACTATTCCCAATGGAACAAATTCGCCTTAATATGGGGAGATTTCATAAAGACCTTCTATGAGTCTTCACATTTTCTTGATCAAAACTTGATTCAATCGGTAGAAGAGTTCCATGATAAACTCGAAAATTGTTTTGCCCGATGGATGGAAAAAAACTATTCTCTTCTGATTAATCTTCCGTATCTACCGGAACCGGTTATGGTTCACCATATTCCCCGATTCTTATCCTATCGCTTAAAAAAAGAGCAAAAAATCGCTCTGATAGTTATGGACGGGATGGCAATTGATCAATGGCTTATTGTAAGAGATACTTTACGGAAAAATCGGGATATAATACTAATGGAAAACCGAATCTTCGCCTGGGTTCCAACCCTGACATCGGTATCAAGACAAGCCATATTTTCAGGACATACTCCCTCTATGTTTCCCAATTCCATTCACACTACATATCAGGAAGAAAAACTGTGGAAACGCTTCTGGGAAAACGACGGACTTCAAAAAAATAAAATAGGTTTTATGCCCAATTTAAAACTCACAGACAAAAAACTTCCCACCGATGACATAACGGAAAATAGCAAAGTCATGGGAATGGTAATAAACATCATAGACGAAATGGGACACGGGGAAAAAACCGGTATGAATAGCCTTTACGAAAGGATCAGGTACTGGATCGACAGGGAAAATTTTACGGAATTTATAAAACGACTCATTACACAAAACTTTACCATATTCGTTACATCAGATCACGGAAACATATACGCCGAAGGAATAGGATCAGTAGAGGAGAAAAAACTGGCGGAATTCGGAGGTGAAAGAGTTAGAATATTCAACCAAAAAGAACTCCGCAAAAAAGCGATGCTGACTAAAGGAGGGATAATATTGAAAAACACAGGATTGCCGGACAATTACTATCCACTTTTTGCTCCGGTAAGATCCTCTTTCACTACCAGAGGAGAAAAGACTATTTCTCACGGGGGAATATCCATAGAGGAAGTTATAGTCCCCTTCGTGGAGATCAGGAGTAATGTCTAATGGAAAAAAAATGGATCGGCTTTGATAGAAGACTCAAACCGGAATGGCTGGATTTCCTATCCGCCAAAATAATAGAAGAGGAAAGCGAAACTAATATAAAGCAGTCCCTGAAAGCACTCATAGAAAAAGAACTTTCAGGCAAGGAATCCGTAAATAAAACCATAACAGTTCTGATGAGAATATGGTATTCGGTTCCCGATGACTATAAAGACCTTCTTGAGAGAGCGAAGAAACTTCTCGAAACTGTCTCGTCTGAAGAAAGAATCTGGATTCACTGGGGACTTATTATCCTCCGGTATCCCTTTGTAAGAAAAGTTTCTGAGGTAATAGGAAGATTGACCGACTTAAAAGAGAGTGTATCCAGTAACGAAATCAAAAACAGAATAGTGGATTTATGGGGAGACCGATACACGGTAAAGAGAATGATCCAGATGGTTACTAAAACTATGGAAAACTTCGGATTCATTAAAATCGCAAAACAACGACCTTATAATATATTCGAAAAACTATCCAGAAAAACTACCGATAACATCCCGCTTAAAAACTGGATGATAGAAATTCTCTTAAAATCCGGAGAATCCCACATAATACCCCTGGAAGAAATCCCCCGCCAATACTGTCTATTTCCCTTTGAAATAGATATATCCTATACGGACATTTACAACAACGACAAACTTGAAATTATAAGAGAAGGTATTTCGCAAACCTTTGTCGGACTGAAATAAACAAGGATCCGTGCAAATAAATTAAACACCCCTCTCTAACTCCCTCATCTCCTTCATAATATCCCTGAAAGAGGAAGATTTCTTAACCCCTTTCGCCGTCGTGAGATAATCCGGATTATACACCGTATCCCAGAAGTAGCCGGGGGACTGTCTCAAGATCGCTGTCGCTACTTTTACATCCCCCTCATCCAGGGCTTTCTCTACTACCGTTATAGCCTTGCTGACAAGGTTTCTAAGCCTCTCCGCCTGAGATTCCCAGATCGCCTTCCTCCGCAGGTTTAATTCTGCTATAAACGACGGATCTAACCTCTGCCAGTCGTTTACGGTCTGCCTTGATACGCCTATCGCTTCCGCAGTCTCTTTGTCGGTTTTACCTGCAATCAGAAGTTCAATCGCCCTTTCCTGTTCGGGGAAAATTTGGTGTCGCACTTTGCCGGATCTTCCCATAATATTAACCTCCTAATACGAATTAAAAAACTTTTTTTTCCTTTTTTTTTGATTATTTTCGATATTAAAATCCATCCTTTCTACAATGGACGCACACAAACCGACAAAAGAGAATCACCGTGTGAATGAAGGGAATCCAGGAGTTCCCGCCCGTAAGATTCAAAAACTCCCAGAAATCAAAACTCCCGCAAACATAACAGGGGGTATCAAGTCGGACAAAAATTATCTCCCCTGATTCCGGTTCTCGCTCTTGTTCTGCTTTCAGGGGGGTATAAACGGGAGGAGTTTTGGGTGTAGAAGTTTGGATAAGCAAAGAGGAAGAGGAGATAGGGGAAGGGGTGTCGGTGTTCCCAGAAGTCGGAAAATAAACCATGCCAGGTGGAACGGGTTCGGGTCGCAAGTCAACCGCCGGAAGAGACGCCGAAGGATTGGGGACAGTTTCGCCCGCCTGCTCATAACTGTAGATTGTTATGTTTTGGGTTGAAGAAGAAAAATTTGCCTTTGCTTCAATCCCTTGCCCATAATTTTCTTTCTTCTTTGTCCTTAGTTTAATTTTGTCCAATAGTTTCACTTTTGGAAGTCCTCCTTCTCTCAAGTGTAGATAAGTGTAGAAAGTGTAGAAAAAGTGTAGAAGGTTTTTTCTACATATCTTTCTTAGTATTCATCGGAATTTTAGCCTAAGTGTAGAAGTGTAGAAGGTTTTGTATGTAGTTTTATTTTTTGTTTTCTAATTTTGTTTTAAAAAAAGTGATTAATATTATTCAAGTATTTATTATTATTATTATTATAAAAACACGATAATAAGGTATTCTTCTACACTTCTACACTTTGTTATTTTTTCCATATTTCATCGGGTTAAAAAGTGTAGAAAAACCCCTTCTACACTTTTCTACACTTTTCTACACTTTTCTACACTTTCGGGATTGTTTCACGCCCTTTCTTTGTGGTTTTATTATATAACAATTTTTAGAGAAATTTCTCCTAATCCGTAAACTTCAGTTTTTCCCTTACTTTCCTTATACAACATTTTTTCTTCAATCATTTTATTTAAAATAGATTGAATGTATTGAGAGGGTTTCAGTTTTGTTTGTTGTTGAATTTCTCTCAGGGTTAATTTACCTTTCGACGAATTTCTGATAATATTTATTATCTTTTTAAAATTATTATTTTCTTCTTTCTCCTGCCCGTCCCCTTTCATCTTCATAGCCTCTCCGTAAACCTTCTTTGCATGTGTCTTAAAATATCCGATTAGTTCTATGGCTTTTTCCATAGTTTCGAGTGTAATTTCAAATTCTGCCTTTTCCTCTGATACATTATTAACGACTTGTAAAATCAAGGCTATTCTGAGAGTTTGCGTGGGCATTTTTGCCCACGTCTCTGCAAGGACGTTAATTAAATTTCCAAACCATTTTTCACGCTCGAATTCTATTTTTAAACTTATCCAAAGTTTTTCTGCTTCTGGGGTTAGTTTAAAAACTTTTTCGCCATATTTTGGATCTCCATATTCAATAAGTTTATAAATTAAATTTTTATAATTTATTATTAAATTTTCAGGTATCCCGTTTAATTCTTCAGAAAAATTAGGGCAATAATCTGGATAAGAAAAAAGAAATCTTTGTGATAATCCGTCGGTGCTTTCGCCGGGTTTGTCCCCTATCAATAAATACAATTTGCAAGGTTGAATCCCGCCCATTATGTTTACAAAGGGATCGAAAATATCAATTAATTCTGTCCCTCCTCTGTCCCCACTCCCCTTCCTAGCGCTGTAAATGGAATCTCTTCCAAATAAACTCAGGTAAAATTCCCTGTCATTTCCTTTCCCGCCCTTGTATTGATTCATTGAATTAAGCCAGGAAGTTAACTCATCTAATGGAATAAGTATTCCGCGTTGATTTATACTTAGAACGCTGTTAAGTGCCTCTCTTGTCATATCGTTTAAAAGATATTTTGTTTTACTTGTAATTTTCTCTGGTTCTGGTTCCGGAAAGTCTTTTTTTTTTTTATTTTCTTTTAAAAATATTTTTTTTCTTTTTTCATAATCTTTCCATATTTTTTTATTGTTTTCTTTTTCCCTGTCTTTCGATATTTTTTCCTCTTTTTCTTTATCGTCAAACGGCTTTTTTATTATTTTTAAAACTGGACTTTTTCCGACGCCGGAAGGGGCTATAACACAAACCCAAAGATTCGCCTTTTCTTCCCATCCTGGGCAAACCTGTAATTTCACAAAATTACCAATAGCAGAACCCAGAGTGGGCAATAAAAACGCAGAAGGCATATCAACAGGACACCCAACCATTTTTGAAATTTTATTTATTAATAATGTTAAATTCTTTGGCATTGCCTCTATTGGAAAAGGAAATTCTTCTAAGTCTTCATATTCATCTTCATTTTGGGCGTTTTGGTTGGAAGGGAAAATTTGAGAGAGGGCATAATAAGGGGAAGTTTGAGAGGGGGCATAATAAGGAGTTTCAATTGTCAGTTTTTCCAATTCGTCTTTCTGGTGTTTATCTCTTATACACCAATCATAAATATCGTCCCCATGCTCTTTTTTTATCTCATATCCTAAATTGATAATTTTTATTTTTCTATACCCTTTATCGTAAAATCTTTTTGCTATGTCTTCCGCATGTTTTTGTCCGGGTTCATCTCCATCAGGCAAAATGATTATTTCTGTATCTATAGGAATGAAATTATAGAAGTATTCATCCATTTTACCCCATTTTCCGGCTCCACCTGAATTACAAATTGCTGTGTAATTATTATTAATAAGTAAATCAACGCATTTTTCCCCCTCTGAAATGAAAAGGGTTTTGTTTCCGTTGGATAAGCTTTGAATCATTTCGGGAAGTCGGTAGGGAATGAGTTTTACTCCTTTTATACTGTTAATCCATCCTCCGTTTCCGTCGGGTTTTCTTTGGTATATTTTTTTCCCTTGTCCAGGCTTGTCGGTTCTTACGACTTGATATATAAGATTTTCAGTTTCGTCTATATAGGGATAAATTATCTGAGTGGCTTTTGCCTGTAAGTTTACTCCATCGTTTCCCCCTTTCCCGTTCCAGGGTGTAGGTATCCCCATCTTTTGGCAAAAATCTTTTATTCCGCCTTTCTCTCCTGTTGCTTTGTCATTCCATGCTCCTATTTCGGCATTGAATGAAAAGGAAGGGTGTTCATCGGTTCTGTACGGTGCATGACCCAAACCTTGATAATAGTCTCCACCTTGTCCCCACTGCATATTTGGGACTATTCCGGTTATCCAGTTTTTGACTTCATCAGGGGTTATATTATAGGGTAACATCTTTGTAAAACCTCTCAAAAATTTTCTGCCCCTACCGAAGAAGAGTTTGGAGAGAGGTATATCCGCCCTCTCCTCCGGCAGGTGTCCGGGAGGTTGCAAGACTCCCGTAAGCAGGCTTTCAAAATTATTATAAGTCCCGGTTCCTATCGTCCCTGAATACCTCTCTAAAAATCGAAAAGGCAAAAGCCTTCCGACTTTCGCCTTCATGGTGGAATTTAGTTTATTACACTATATGAAATTTTTATTAATCTCTTGCCCTTTAGGATTATAGCAGTTTGCCTAATCTGTCAAAAATTATTCATTTCGTATTCACATTTTAACAGCAGTTTGCTATAATAATACTATTCCCTTTGATTATAAGGCAGTGTGAGGATAACGCTGCTCTATAACATAAAATTTTCAAAATGCAATAAACTAACTGCCTTCCACCAAGAAGGCTTTTTTATTTTCTTCGGGAGGTATCCGTCTCCCACTGATTCCAGGTTTTCCAGATATATTGGATGTCTCCTCCCAATATACCGGTTCTTCCACGCTGTCCGGGTCTATGGGAAGCGAGTCGGATTTATAGTTTTAGTATATCACTTTTTAAAGGCAATGTCTATGTTTTTTTGCCTTTATAGAATTTTTCATATTTTGCTTTTAAAATATCTTTAATTGCTTCATATTTTTTCCCTTGTTTTCTTAATTCTACAACTTGAATTAAAATATTAACGGTTTTTCCATCATACCTTTTTCTTCCCTTTCCTCGCTGGTCATTTTGTGGAATCAAACCTATTGTTTCATAATGTCTAAGGGTTCTCTTAGCAATAGAAAGACCTTTTTCGTTTAGTATTTTTAAAACATCGTCAGTGGTGTATATTTTAAGAGAAGAAAGAGAAAAAGGGCATTCATCCCAAAAAGGGGATATTAATTTTACTTTTTCTGGAAAATTTTGAAGTATTTCAATAGTTTTATTTTTTGATTCTTCATCCCCTATTTCGGGTTGTGATTCCCAATGAACGATAAGTTCATATAACCAATTAGCAAAATCTTCTTTGCTTTTAGGTTTTATAAATCGTTGTGATAGGATCTTTTTTTCTTCTTTAGTTTTTATTTTTTTAGATATTTCTAAAACGTCATCCATATTATTACTTATCCATTCGCCTTCACAATCATCGTAATAACAGTCTTCAAAGTTTATTTGTTCTCTTTCTTCTCCTCCACTATAAAAAGTAAATGTTATATCAGGTATATTTGGATTACTATCTAATTCTATTGATACATCTAAATTTATAGCCATTATATTATCCTCCCTTTTTCTCTACTTATCAGTAATCCATCCTCTCTTTGATTTTAACTTGTTTGACGGTTGCAGTTTTATTTTTTTTGTTAAACTCTACTTCGGCTCTATATTCACCTACTCTTAATCGCCATGTGTTTTTCTTGCCTTCAACTTTTTGGAGGTCAACGCTCCGGGGGTTCTCTACCATTTTATCTAAATGTCTCCTTATTCCAATAGCAATATTTTTATTAAGTTTAATCAAATGTTTTTCCGCCCTGTGGGAGATTATAAGTTTGACGCTCATATTTTATTTCAATCCCCACTTTCTATCGAACTCCTCAATGGTGATATATTCGCCTCTTTTTATTTCCTCTTCCACTTCTTGAGAAACCCTTTCATCTTCTTCCGTCCAGGGTTCATCGTCTATAGGGAGGGATTCCAGAATGGCAAAGTATTCCTCTGAGGATAGGGGAGTTTCCAGGGAGTCTCCCACATTATCTTCTTCTTCCTCAATGGATGAAAGAGGTTGCCTGTCCAGTTCTTCCGATTCACTTGTCTTCTGTTTTTTATAGAAGGCAAGGAATTCCAGAAACTTTATAGCCATTTCCATTTCTGCTTCTGGAATGAGGTTGATAAGGTTTATAGCCCTGCTTCGGTAGTTGGGGTTAAGCATGGGATTCACCGTCCTTTCCGATGGTATTAACATTAAAAAAATCTTCCAGGATTACAAGAATTTGGTTGTTTATGCTCCGCTTTTGGTCTATTGCTAACATTTTAACTTGGTTGTAAGTTTCTTCCGGTATCCGCAAAACGGTATTAACCATTCCTTCTTTTTGCTTTCTTTTTGTTTTCCCCTGTTCTCCCATAGTTTCAATCCTCCTTATATTTGATATTATAATAGTATCAAAACAGTATAAAAATATCAAGGTGAAGTATCAAATTATAATTCCACAGGAGAACCCTCCCCTCCCTATCCAGGGTGTCCTTTTTAGCGGTATCTTCCCCGTCCAGAGGATTGTGAATTTATTCCAGGTTTGACACCAGCGGGGAATCGGGTAAATTGATTTTGTCGTCGTTTTTGGTGGTGGTGCAGTCTCCGTATAGGTCAATCACAAGGAAGTCTTCTGTTTCAGTGGGGATAGGCTCCACGCTTCTATTGTACACCGCTATTTCAATATAATCCGCAATGGAGGAAGGTTCGGGAATCGGTTCTCCGTCCTCCCTCATTCCTTCCAGGTGCATTTTTACCGCCTTATCCATCATATCCCTGATTTCCGGTATGGTCTTTCCTGTTACAATACATCCCGGCAGGTCTGGGATATATGCCGAATAGTTATGCTCCGCCTTCTCGATAACAATAAGGTATTTAATATTCACGCTCTCCCTGTGGTTCTTAATCGTAGGTATTCTCTCTTCTCCGTATTATTTCAGTTACAAAATACATCCTGTTCTTCCTGTCCAGTTTCAGGAATACCCTCCAATGTCCAACGCTCA
>JGI12104J13512_1000877_pt1 | contig 24705 bp, 20 predicted proteins | sample TerdegcTABiofilm_FD_13512 | JGI IMG/M metagenome (IMG submission 13512)
CGCCTTGCGGCGGTTTGCGCCGATGCTTTTCCCAAAAGAGGCGGCCCCCGCCGTTTTCTGCAGGCAGTCGCGTTCTGCGGTCAAGCGGGATGGGAAGCGACCATATTGCCCGGCCAAAAATCCAGCATGATGCGGGCTTTAACCAGGGATTGCAACGCGTTGATTGATCTTCCGGCGGGGCACCCGCCTGTTGAAAGAGGCGCGAAGGTATCCATTATCCTTCTTAAACCTGCCCTAATCGGGAAATAAAATGAGATAAGCTGATCGAAATGATGAAAGGAGCTGAGCGCGAAGTGACTCAAAAGCAGCTTTATCAAGATCGTGAGATAATCGCTTATAAGCATGGTGAAGTAAAACCAGGCAGCGCCTCAATTGTTGAGGAGATACCGCTTACAATATATGTAAACGATGTTGAGCTGGCTACTTTAGTCTGTTCGTCGGGTGGGCACAAGGAACTGGCGGTAGGTTTCATGCTTAGTGAAGGAATGATTCAAAATCATGAGGAGATAAAGGATATTACCCTTAATGAAAGTGACGGGCTGCTGTGGATAGAAACCGCTTCCCCAGTGAAGCAGGTCGACAGTTTTTTGAAGCGGCAAATTACCAGCTGCTGTGGCAAGGGACGGGCGTCCCTCTACTTCGTCAATGATGTTTGTAACTTGCAGCCGGTGCAGTCATCAAAACAGTTCGCCGCCTCCCACCTGTTGAAAATGATCGGCGCGCTGGAGGAGGGCTCCGCTACTTTCCGCAAAACCGGCGGCGTGCATAGCGCGGCTTTGGCCGATAATACAGGGTTGCTGGCCATGTACGAGGATATCGGCCGCCATAACGCCGTGGACAAGGTTTTAGGCTATGCCGTTCTGAACCGTTTAGCGCCGGACGACAAGTTTTTGCTGCTGAGCGGGCGTGTGTCCTCGGAGATTTTAATTAAAGCCGGCCACAGCCATATACCCCTTGTGTTGTCACGCTCCGCCCCCACCTGCCTGGCAGTGGATTTGGCCGATCAGTTCGGCATCGCTTTGGTAGGATTTGCGCGCGGCGACGCAATGAGTGTATACAGCCACCCCGAGAAAGTGATTATGTAAAAGGGTGGCTGGTTACGTCTCAGCGATTATTCTCCCTGTTTCAGTCAAATCATAATCACCCAGTCCCCCGATCTCCGTTTTAAATTCACTGGATTGGAGTATTTCAAGCACCGCCTGAAACAGGGGTTTTTCCAAGTATTCTTTTTTTATAGCCAATTCGTAACGCTCTTTTTGCAGTGGGACAAAATCAATATTACGAACCTGAAAGGACGCCTTTTGGTTTCCTAAAGCCACATCGGCCTCTCCCCGGCCGACGGTGCTGGCCACGGCGAGGTGGGAAAACTCTTCTCTTTCATAACCGGAAATCAATCGCCTGTCCACACCCAATTTGTGCAGCCGTTCATCCAGCAGGACTCGCGTGCCGCTCCCTTTTTCCCGGTTTATAAAACGGAGGCCGGGTTGGGTCAAGTCGTTCCAGTCCATTATTTTTTTAGGGTTTTCCTTGGCCACGTAGAATCCCTGCATCCGGCAGGCCAAATGAATGATTATCATCGGGATGCCGGGGAGCAGGCGGCGCACATACGGAATGTTATATGTCCCGGTGTCTTCGTCCCAAAGATGAATCGCGGTCATATGAGCTTTCCCCTGGTAAACGGCTGATAGGCCGTCAAAACTGCCGATGTATGACCGGAAGGTGCGGGTTCCGTGCGGGTGCTGCTCAATATGGAGGGCCAGTATATCCAATAGAATATCCTGACCGCAGATCACCACCCCTTGGGAACATGGAGTTATCTGCGCTTTCATCTGCAAAGGATGAGACTCGTTTAACTGCAGGGTGTTTGAGTACGGCCGTTCCATTTTCTTGCCCTGATTTTTGTAGGTCTCAACGTCACGTATGTCAACCCGGTATTTGCGGCCTATCCGGTAGGCCGCGAGATCTCCCCGCTTGATTAATTCGTAAACCGTATTCTTGGCAATCTTCAGTATGCTTGCGACTTCTTCGGGAGTTAAAGAAGATTCTTCTCTCACACATGTTCCTCCCTTCACCAATTATGAATATTATTATATCCCATTTTTTTGTTTTTGGTAATCATCTTTGGGTATCTTTGTGGTATCTGATTAAGTTGGCAGGATAAATTGAGCAGTCTGATTGGTCATGGGACTCTGGACGGGTATTGTCAAGGATTTCTTAAAGGAGCCCATCTGTTTTTTCTTCTTCTTGTATTGACATTACACCGGGTGTGTGCTTATTATAAAGGCATGTCATCTTGAATTAATTAATGTTCGTTTATCATGTTGTTCATGGGTTTTATAGTTTATTTTTATGATATTTGATTTTGTTTTGTGTTTTATGAGAAATTGAAACAGGCTGCTGTTTTAAGCCTGGGACCTGAACTGGGGCCCGAACTAAGAGTAATATTGAATGGAGCCGGACAGAGAATTGGTAGAAGCAAGACAGCGCAAAGAAATGCAGACTTCAATTAAGAGCGGCATCTGGTTATCGGTGAAAGGAAGATTATCCGTGGACGAAGTCAGTGGTATCATGTTTAACTTTGCTTACAATAGCATTAGGGCCGGCCGACGATGATATCATATATTATGTAGGTTTTCATGAAGGCTCTTTAGTAGAGAACAAAAAACAATAATACGTAATTCAACTATATATATATTGACAACTATAGCAAGTTGTTTTATTATTTTTAGTACAATTATATATAGTTATGTCAAGTGCTGCGATTATTGACAGTATTGCAATTATTGCAAAGAGAGGGGATGTCCTACAGGGATGCGATAAGGAGGATGATAGCTTTTACTATGTAGCCTGAAAAATGTATCAATTGGGGAGAGAAGGAAGTAATGAAAAAAATATTTGTTTTTTTGACACTAATGCTGTTTGTCGTGGGGGCCGTTGCGGGCTGCGGAGGCGCCAAGGAGAAGGTAGAATTAACTGTTTCGGCAGCGGCCAGCCTGCAGGACGTCACGGGAGAATTAAAGGAAATTTATGAAAAGCAACATTCCGGCGTGACAATTACCTATAATCTAGCCTCTTCCGGGGCCCTGCAGCAGCAAATTGAACAAGGCGCCCCGGCCGACTTGTTTATATCCGCCGGCAAGTCCCAAATGGACGCCCTGGCTGGAAAAGGTCTGATAGTGGACTCTTCCCGCAAAGACCTGCTGGGCAACGAACTGGTGCTGGTGGCCGGGAAAGACAGCGCGCTCACGGGATTCGAGGGCTTGACCGACGCCAGCGTTAAAAGGATAAGTACTGGTGATCCTGATACTGTGCCCGCCGGCCAATATGCCAAAGAAACATTGACCAGCCTCAAGCTCTGGGACCAGCTTCAGCCCAAGATGGTTCCGGCCAAAGATGTACGCCAGGTGCTTACCTATGTGGAAACCGGCGATGTGGAGGCGGGCCTCGTTTACCGCACCGATGCTGCCATTAGCAAGGACGTTAAAATCGTGGCGGCTGCCCCGGCCGGCTCCAACAAGCCCATTGTTTACCCCATGGCCGTGATCAAGAGCACCAAGAACCAGAAGGAAGCAGAGGCGTTTGCCGCTTTCCTGCAGAGTGACGACGCAGTAAAGGTGTTCGAAAAATATGGCTTTAAAGTACTCAAGTAGTGCTATGGAGTTGAGATGTTCGCACAATTAACTGACTGGTACCCGGTGCTCCTTTCTGTCCGGGTGGCAGTCATCGCAACAGTGGTTGTTACCTGTCTCGGCTTGCCTGTGTCCCGGTTGCTGGCGCGGGGAGAGTTTTTCGGCAAAGACGTGCTGGAAGCGGTGATTACCTTGCCGCTCGTGCTGCCGCCTTCTGTCGTAGGCTATGGACTGCTCATTTTGATTGGTAAAAACGGCTTGCTGGGCAAAATGCTGGCTGAACTGGGTGTTACCTTGATATTCACCTGGTGGGCGGCCGTCATTGCTTCCACCGTGGTGGCTTTCCCGCTGATGTACCAGAGCGCCAAGGCAGCTTTTAAGAGCGTGGATATCAACTTTGAAAAAGCGGCCAGGACTCTGGGGGCCAGTGAACTGAGGATTTTTTTTACGATTACGCTGCCCCTGGCCTGGCCGGGCATTCTCGCGGGTCTGGTGCTGACCTTCGCCCGCGCGCTGGGTGAATTTGGAGCCACTTTGATGGTGGCGGGCAATATTCCCGGACAGACTCAGACTATTCCACTGGCTATTTATTTTGCCGTGGGAGCGGGGAAAAATGAAATGGCCAGAACGCTGGTCGCCGTTATTACAGTGTTTAGCTTTATAGTTATCTATTGGGTAAATCGTTGGGCAAAAAAGCATCAAAATTAATATTTGGTGATAAAAATAATGCTGGAAGTCAGGATTTCTAAAAAACTGTGGCACTTTAACCTGGAATTGGAAGTAAAAATTGATAATCAAATCCTGGTGCTGTGGGGTCCCTCCGGCGCCGGCAAGACTACAACTTTACATTGTCTGGCCGGCTTGCTGAAACCAAGCGACGGATTTATCAAGCTCAACGCTCAGGTTCTTTTTTCTTCTGACGAAAAGATCGATGTTCCCACCCGTCTGAGAAATGTCGGCTATCTTTTTCAGAATTACGCACTTTTCCCCCACATGACTGTGCGGCAAAATGTTTTATACGGACTGCGGGGGAAAAGGCGGGCGGGCACCAGTGGTGTGGATGCTGTTGAACTGCTGAATTCCTTTGGCGTGGGGCATCTCATTGAGCGATATCCCGGCCAGCTTTCCGGCGGGGAGAGGCAGCGGGTGGCCCTGGCCAGGGCGCTGGTTGTCCAGCCGCAGCTGCTCTTGCTGGATGAGCCGTTCAGCGCTCTTGATAAAAGCACTAGGGAGAGCTTAAGGCAAGAAGTGAAAAAGCTGCACCGGCAGTGGAAGATACCCTTTGTTTTGGTCTCCCATGACGAGGAGGACGCCCAATTTCTTGGTGATTTAATCGTTTCGCTGGAAAACGGGCGGTTTAGGGGCGATTCCCTGCAGGCAGTTTCAGTGCAATAGCCCCATTAAACAAGGGGCGTTGTTATGAGGAGATGACTGGTTTTGAAGAAAAAGCACAGGCAAATTTTAAAGATCGGGTTTTTGACGCTGTTGGTGTTGCTCTTGATTGCCGGGTGCGGCAAATCTTCCAGCCAGCCGGCGGGAGAGTCAAATACTCCGCCGGCGCAGGGGAAAGCGCCGTTATTCGCCTATGTCGGCGCCAACCTGAAAGATCCGGTCAGTGAGTTGGCGCAAGTTTATGAGCAAAGAACTGGAGTCAAGGTCGAGCTGACTTTTAATAACGCGGGGTCATTGCTGAACCAACTGGAAACGACGAAAAAGGGTGATATCTACATGCCGGGAGGCATGCCTTTTGTGGAGACGGCGAAACAAAAAGGCTGCATAGCCGAGATGGTTGGGCCGATTGCCTACCACACTCCGGTAATCATTACGCCGAAAGGCAATCCGGCTAAAATCAGCAAAGTGCAGGATCTGGCCCGGCCCGGCTTGAAGTTGGTTATTCCTGATAAAGAGGCTACCGCCATTGGTAAAACTGTTTTTAAAACATTTGACAAGCTGGGCATTACCGGGGAGATCGAGAAAAACGCCCTGACTTATGTAGAGACGCCCGCAAAGGTTATCGCCACGCTGGGGATGGGCCAGGGAGACGCGGGTATTGTGGAATACAGCAACACATACCAAAACCTGGATAAGCTGGATGTGGTGGAAATCGATCCTTCGGTAAATATTGTTGATCAAATTCCCTGCACCATGCTTAGTTATAGTGATCAGCAAGAGCAGGCAAAAAATTTTCTTGAATTTATGAAAGAGGAAGGTCCGGCGGTTTTCAAAAAATACGGTTTTAAAACGGAAGCTTAATAGGGCAAAAGTCAGGTAATTTTATATGTTAACTACTCGTATAAATATTTTTCAGGGAGTTTTCTGGCTGATTTTTATCCTGATTACAATATTTTTGGTGGTGCTGGTCGGCGGCCTGTTGTTTTACGGGAAATGGGCCGCTTTTGTTTCCGTAATTCATCACCCGGAATTTCATTTCGCGGTCGTATTTACTCTGTGGACGTCACTTCTCGCCACTGCTTTGGCAGCCGTCGTCGCCGTTCCATGCGGTTTTATTCTATCCCGCTATAGTTTTCCGGGGAAAGTTTTAATCGACACATTGATGGACATACCAATCGTATTGCCGCCCCTGGTCAGCGGAATCGCCTTATTGATTCTGTTCGGCCCTGTTTTGGGGGATGCGCTTGCCCGCCTCGGCATGGACATTGTGTTTTCCACCCGTGGAGTTGTGGTTGCTCAGTGGTTTATCGCCACTCCTTTTGCCATCAGAACATTTAAACAAGCTTTTGACTCAATTGATCCCAGAATGGAGAATGTGGCGCGCACGCTTGGCTACTCCCCTGCGGGTGTGTTCGTGCGGGTGACCGTGCCGCTGGCAAAGGGGGGCATCCTGGGCGGGCTGACGATGGCATGGGCCAGGGCGCTGGGTGAATTCGGGGCGACCGCCATGCTGGCCGGCATAACCCGGCTGAAGACGGAAACTCTATCGGTGGCAATTTTTTTAAATATGTCCATCGGCGATATCCAGTTTGCCATGGCGACCGCAGTCATAATGCTGCTGGTGGCGCTGCTCCTGATGATTGCTTTCAAAGTTTTTGCCGGAACGGGGGTGCGTTTATAAATGAACCAGGACCTGCTTGAGGCATGTGCCCTGACCGTCAATGTCGGCAAATTTTCCCTCAAAAATATCGGGTTTTCAATGGGGCCGGATGATTATGTCGTTATTTTAGGGCCGACCGGCTGCGGCAAAACGGTTCTTCTTGAGTCGATTGCCGGGCTCCGGCTGCTGAACGGCGGAGCTTTGTTCTTAAGCGGCAAAGAAATCACTCATTTGCCGCCGGAGCGCAGACGTCTCGGGTTTGCCTACCAGGACAGCCTGTTGTATCCGTTCCTGACTGTCCAAGAAAACATTTTATTCGGCGCGAGGGCCAGGGGGCTGAAAGAAGCTCCTGAAATGAGGCGGCGGATGGCATACCTGGCTGAGACAATGAATATCACGCATCTTCTCGGCCGTTACCCGCGATTTTTGAGCGGGGGAGAAAGACAACGTGTTTCGCTGGCCAGGGCAATTTTGACCAAGCCTCCTTTGCTGCTGCTGGATGAGCCGCTTTCTTCACTTGACCGGCAGACCCGCCATGCCACGCAGGAACTGCTGAGGGAGATTCATCTTGCGGAAGGTATTGGAATCATTCACGTGACTCATGATTTTTCTGAGGCGCTGCAGTTGGGCAGCCATATGCTCATGCTGCATAATGGCCAGGTCGAGCAGGCCGGCAAGCCGCGGGATATCTTTTTTCACCCGGCTACCGAGTTTGCGGCGAAATTTTTGCATGGCGAGAACCTGATTCCGGGTAAAGTCGTCGGGCGGGAGGGTAAGCTGTGGTTTGAGCATGGCGGGGATATTCTCCTGGGGCCGCTGCCGGAATGCTGCCTGCCGAAAGGTTTAAGCCCCGCAGGCAATTCTTTAACTATGTTCATCAGGGCCGGCAGTATCCGCCTGAGCCGGGCCGGCGAGGCGCCTGCCGCAAACAGTTGGTCAGCGTTAATCAGTGATGTGATTATCAATTCAACACATGTCGATGTTTACTGTCACGGAAATGGCAGCAGTTGGCAATCCAGCTTGTCCCTGGCCGAGTGGCAGGGACTTGATTTGAGCAGGGGCGAACGGGTAAGACTATCGGTTGACCCGGAATATCTTCATGTTATTCCTCAATAAATAAGCCGCATTAGAGGCGAATCCGACAGGGCGACTTACGGCGACTTACCTGGGTGTTTTAAGGCCTGCGCCGGGGGAAGACTCCTCCGTGGATGGAGCGGATATCGGATATATTAAAGAAGGTATCCGGCTCAACCTCATCTATAGTTTTTAGGATATTGGCAAGGTTTTTCCTTTTTGCGGTGACGATCAGCACTCTCCGCATACCTGACCTGCCTTCTCCGGCAATTTTGGTGACACCGTAGTTTTCCTTCCTCAGCCGGGCAATCATTTCGCCGCTGGATGACATTGTCGGAAACACATGAATGATCACGTAGCCAAAGGCCATTTTTTCCTCAATAAAAGCCCCCACGATGTTCCCGGTGGCAAACCCTCCCGAGTAAGCGATTATTTTCAGGGGATCACTTATGCCGCCGGATATAACCGTACCTAAAACCAGCACAAAAACGGCCACCTCGAAAAATCCAATGACTGCCGCTGTTAAATAATAACCTCTTGTCAGCATCAAAAGCCGAAAGACATCAAGTGAGACATCCACTACTCTGGCGGCGAAAATTAAAAAATAGCCGTAAACGGGGTTTGTAAAGATGGTTTCCAGAATTTCCTCACCCTTCGATAAATATTTCGGAGATGCTCTTGTCGGTTTCCTATTGACAAGGGCATTTTAATCATTTTTCCCTTAAACAAGAAGTCCAATACTTCGTTATACGGGGATTACGCTAAATGACGAGTTGCTTATTCTCTGGTTGGCATAATACCGTTGACGTCAAGTCATATGGGTAGGCGTGGAAATTAATGATATTAATGCTATAATTAACTGTGCGGATGAACAAATTTGGTGGTGTTTCAAATGCTCAATAAGAACGTTTGGGTGATCTAACTTTGTTCTGCGCAGGTATGTGTTATAATTAACGGCAGGAGGGATTCCGGTGAGTTATACGCCGATGATCAGGCAATACCTTGAGATCAAGAAACAATACCCCGATGCCGTTCTTTTTTTCCGCCTGGGCGATTTCTATGAAATGTTTTTTGAGGACGCGCACCTTGCTTCACGCGAGTTGGAGATAACCCTGACCGGCCGGGACGGGGGTGCCGGCGAGCGTGTTCCCATGTGCGGTGTCCCTTATCATGCCGCTGAAGGTTATATTGCCAAGCTGATCGATAAAGGGCACCGGGTAGCCATCTGCGAGCAGGTCGAAGACCCGTCTGCCGCCAAAGGTATCGTGCGGCGGGAAGTCACCCGGGTGATTACGCCCGGCACGGTCATGGAGAGCCAGCTTCTTGAGGATAAAAATAATAACTACCTGGTATGCGTGGCCCCGGTGCGGGAAGGATTCGGCCTCGCTGTTGCGGACATCAGCACGGGCACCTTTATGATTGCTTCATTTTCCGGCGTAAAGGCCCGGCTGGCGTTAACCGAGGAACTCGCCCGGCTCAGGCCGGCGGAAGTGATTGTTCCCCGGTCCCAGAGAGAGGTTCTTGCGGAAGACATGCGATTGATCGGCATGCCTGTTGTTAGCGGCTTCCGGGAAGACGCTTTTTCCCCGGTGCTGGCCGGACAGGCACTGGAAGCGCAATTTGGCCCGTCTTTTCGCGATCAGTGCGGGATATCCGACTTGGATTACCTGACGCCGGCGGCCGGCGCCCTGCTTATTTACCTGAAAGAAACGCAAAAAAGGGAACTATCTCACCTGAATAGATTTCAATTTTACCAGCCGGGCCGGTTCATGGTGCTGGACGCGGCCACCAGGCGCAATTTGGAGCTGACCAGGTCCATCGCGGACGGCTCCCGGCGAAACACCTTGCTTCATGTGCTGGATCACACTGTCACCGCCATGGGCGGCCGGTTGATGAAAAACTGGATCGAGCGGCCCCTCCTGGACAGCGATGAAATAGAGGCGCGGCTGGAGGCTGTCGCGGAACTGGCTGAAGAAGTTTTTTTGCGCCATGACTTGCGGGAAGGGCTAAAAAATATTTACGACCTGGAAAGGCTGTCCGGCCGGATATCTTTCGGCACGGCAAATGCCAGGGATCTGGTGGCCTTGAAAAAATCCCTGGCGCAGCTGCCGCAGATAAAGTCCTTGTTGGAGCAGGCAGATGCTTCCCTGCTGCGGGCAACCGGCAACGCCGTGGACTTGCTGGACGACGCCAGGACGCTTCTGGAGTCGGCTATAGAAGATGACCCTCCTTTGTCGCTGCGGGACGGCGGGATTATTAAAACCGGGTTTGACCCGGAGGTGGACCGGCTGCGTTTTGCCGGCCGGGACGGGAAATCGCTGCTGGCCGGTTTGGAAGAGCGGGAGCGGGCGCGTTCCGGCATTAAATCGCTAAAAGTCGGCTACAACAGGGTGTTCGGCTACTACATCGAGGTCACCAAATCCCACCTGCCGCTGGTTCCGGAGGATTATCAGCGCAGACAGACGCTGGCCAACGCCGAACGGTTCATCACCCCGGAGCTGAAGGAATATGAGGATATGATCCTGGGCGCTGAGGAACGGCTGGTGCAGTTGGAATACCATCTCTTTAACGAGATAAGGGAAAAGATATCCGCCATGAGCAGCCGCATCCAGACTACCGCCGGGGCGGTCGCCGGGACCGACGTCTTGCTGTCGCTGGGTGAGACCGCTGTCATGGATAATTATACCCGGCCGGTGATCAACAATGAGGGCAAAATTACGATCAGGGACGGACGTCATCCTGTACTGGAAAGCGTGCTCGGACCCGGTCAGTTTGTTCCCAACGATACTGTCATGGACGACCTTGACAGCCGCCTGTTTCTCATCACCGGCCCGAACATGGCCGGAAAAAGCACTTACATGCGTCAGGTGGCCCTGATCGTCTTAATGGCCCAGATTGGCAGTTTCGTTCCGGCTTCGTTTGCCGGGACTTGCCTGGTGGACCGGATCTTTACCAGGGTGGGGGCCGCGGACGACCTGTCCGGCGGGCAGAGCACTTTCATGGTGGAGATGAACGAGTGCCGCGCCATTGTGACGGGCGCGACAAAGAGAAGCCTGATCATCATGGATGAGGTGGGGCGCGGCACCAGCACTTACGACGGCATCAGCATCGCCCGGGCGCTGGTGGAATATATTCACCGGCGGGTGGGTGCGAAAACTTTGTTTTCAACGCACTACCACGAACTTACCGATCTTGATAATTTGCCGGGTATCGTCAATTATAACGTGGCTGTGGATGAGAGAGGGGAAGATATTGTTTTTTTGCGCAAGGTTGTGCCGGGAAAAGCCGACCGCAGTTACGGCATTCACGTGGCCAGGCTGGCCGGTTTGCCCGGTGAGATTATCCGCCGCTCGGCTGAAGTACTGGAAAGTTTGGAATCGGTAAAAGAACCGGCCCGGCAGGTGGCTGCCGCCGCGGAACCCGCGGAGAGCCTTGCCCCGGAGGAACATCCGGTTTTGCAGGAAGTGCGGCGTCTGGACGTGTTGCGGATGACGCCGCTTGAAGCCATTAACAAGCTTTGCCAATTGCAGAACGAGCTTAAGGAGTCAGGAGTCAGAATCAGGAATCAGGAGCAAGAAGTCAGGAATCAGGAGCAAGAAGTCAGGAATCAGGATTAGTAGTTAAATGAGAGAATGGTTTATCTGGAACGACTAAAGCTTGCAGGGGGGGAGAACAATGTTTGTTGGTGTTGATGTGGGCGGAACTTATACCGACGCGGTGCTCCTTGATCATGAAGCTGTTCGCGCCACTGCCAAAATACCGACCAGGGCGGATTTGCTTGAGTCCGTTCTGGAAGCGCTCGATATTGTGCTGAAAGATGTGGACAACAAGGACCTGAAAAGGATCGTCATCAGCACGACAGTAATCACCAACCTCATCGCCGGGCGCAAGTACGATAAGGTGGCCCTTTTATTAATCCCCGGACCCGGTCTGAGTCACCGGTATTATGATTTCAAAACGAAGACAATCATCCTGACCGGCGCGATTGATTACCGCGGCCGGGAAATCGTGCCTTTGAACGAAAAGGAAATCGTGGCGGCGCTCTCGGAACTGGCTGCGGAGGGCTATAAAAAGGTGGGGGTGGCCGGTAAATTTTCACCCCGGAACAGTGCCCACGAGAAGCAGGTGGCGGCGATTATTCAAGAAAAATATCCGGATTGGCAGGTGGAATTGGGATTCCGCGCCGGTCCCCAGCTGAACTTCCCCAGGCGTGCGGCGACAACTTACCTGACCTGCGCCACCAGGGAGCCGTACCGTAATTTCGTCAACTCCGTCCGCCAAGCGCTGGAGAAGAGAAAGATAAGTGCCGAGGTGTTTATCTTGAAGGCGGACGGCGGCACGATGCCGCTGGATAAGTCCGTAGAACAGCCGGTGGAAACCATCTTTTCGGGTCCGGCGGCGAGCACGCTGGGAGTGCAGGCGCTGACTCCCCCCGACGAAACTGAGGTGGTCGTCGATATCGGCGGCACCACCACGGATATCGCCTTGATTCTGAACGGGCAGCCGCTGCTGTCGGCAAAGGGCGCCCGGGTTAACGAACAGCTGACCCAGGTGCATACCCTGGCCGTTAGATCGGTGCCTGTCGGCGGCGACAGCCTGCTGGAGCTTGCGGGGGATGAAATTGTTTTTCGCCCGGAAAGACTTGGGCCGGCTTATTGCATGGGCGGGCCGGCGCCGACGCCTACCGACGCGCTCAGAGTGCTTGGCCTGACCGCGCTGGGTGAGGAGGCCAAGGCCGAGGTAGCCATGGAGAAGCTTGGGGCGCCTCTCGGCTTGTCCGCCGCCGAGACAGCCGGGCGGGTAATCGATTTGATTGCGGACAGCATCACGGCGGAGGTGGAAAAAATGTTCCTGGAATGGGAACAGGAGCCTGCTTACCGTATTTGGGAACTGCTGCAGAAAAGAAAGGTGCGTCCCTCCATTGTCGCCGGCGTGGGCGGCGGAGCGGACGGCTTGATTCCCCAAATTGCCGCCAAACTGGGATGCGACCCGGTCATCCCTCCATACGCCCCGGTTGCGAACGCCGTGGGGGCGGCAGTGGCCAGGCCCACCCTTCAGGTGAGTCTGCGGGCTGACACCGAGCAAGGATATTACCAGATCCGGGAAGAAGGTTTTCAGGGTAAGATCGACAAGCGGTCATTCAACGAGCAAAAAGCGCTGGCGCTGGCCAGGGAAAAACTGCTCGAAAGAGCCGCCGATTACGGCTTGGCGGTAACGCCGGACGAGATCGAGGTAACTTACCGGGAAGTGTTCAATATGATCAGGGGCTGGGATACCTCCGGCCGCTTGTATGATTTTACTGTCCAGACTCCCAGGGGGATAACCTGCCGGATTGAGAAGGGGGGTAAATGAGTATGTCTAATGCCAGTGAAAAACCGACCGGTTTGATTTTTTTCCCGGCCTTTGACTGGGCTATTTCTCCCACCCACCCGGAAAGGGAGGAGCGTTTGCTTTACACCCGCGACCAAATTTTTGAGGAAGGGATAATGGATCTCCCGCAGGTATCGGAATATACTCCCGTCCTGGCAACCACCCATGATATTGCCATGACGCATTTCTGCGTGCCGCGCGTGGAGGACCAAGTCACCGAGGCGCACCTGATCGCGGCCGGCGCGGCCATTTTATTGGCCGACGAGATTGTTTCCGGCCAGATCAAAAACGGCTTTGCCCTGGTCAGGCCCCCCGGCCATCACTCCATGCGGGTGGTGCACGGCAACCGCGGTTTTTGCAACATCAACAACGAAGCGATCATGGTGAATTACCTGCGGCGGCGCAAGGGGATTAAGCGCGTGGCCATTATTGATTCGGATGTCCACCATGGCGACGGCACCCAGGACATCTTCTGGCACGATCCGGACGTTCTGTTTATCTCTTTCCACCAGGACGGACGCACCATCTTTCCGGGCACGGGGTTTACCAACGAACTGGGCGGCCCCGGGGCTTACGCCCGCACCATCAATATTCCGCTGCCCCCCGGAGCGACAGATGAGAGCCTGCTGTACATTGTTGACAACCTGATCCTGCCGGTTCTCAGTGACTTCAAGCCGGATTTCATCGTGAACTCGGCCGGCCAGGACAATCATTTCACCGACCCGCTCGGCAGCATGCGCTTTACCGCCCAGGGGTACGCCAGGCTGACCGAGAAATTGCGGCCGGACCTGGCCGTGCTGGAAGGCGGCTATGCCATTGAAACGGCATTGCCATACGTGAATATGGGGATCATTCTGGCGCTGGCGGGGCTTGACTACTCCGCAGTGCTTGAGCCCGACTACCAGAAGTTCAGGGAAAGCGCTGATTTAGCCGGACAGGTCCGCCGAATGGTCGACCAGCTATTGCAGCGGTGGGCTAAGCGTGACCAGGTATCGATCAGTCAAAGCGATATGACCGGCAACTATTTTCAACATACGAAAAGGATATATTACGATACTGATAACATTCAGGAAAACCAGCTTGAGAAGCTCAGACTTTGCGACAACTGCCCAGGCTATCTGTCAATTGAAACTAAAGCGAACCACGGCTACGGGCAGACCGGCGGAAAGGCCTTGTGCCTGTCAATTCCCATTGACGCCTGTGCCTCCTGCCGGACAGAGGCCGCGGATTTATATGAAAAGGCAAAAAAGGCAAGGACATACTCGTATGTATATTTGCAAGATAAGTCAGCCGATCTTTTCCTGGGTTACGATACCGCTAACGGCAAGGAGTGGCGTTCGGAAGGTAGCTAAGTTTGATTGGTTGCAAATATTGTACCTTACCTTATAAGAGAGTGCTAAGAGGCTTTGCTTGTAAAATGAGGCTCAACAGCCGGATAATTGCCGATTGTTGAGCCTTAACAATATCCAGGCAGCACCTTTCCCTGATCGGTTTGGCATTTTTTACTTCTTATTTCTATTTTCTATCAACGTCGTTACGAACAGTCAATCTTCCCAAAATAAGAAAGCATGATATAGAAAAATACATTGTTCTTGATTGTCTTCACTCAAAGAATAAATCACCGCTTCCAGGGTTTTTCTTTTGGATCGCGCCGGCGCGTGTTATAATGAACAGCAGGTACATAAAAATGCCTGTGTTGCTAAGTTCTAGACTTTACCCGGGGCAAATAATGTCCGGGATAGAATGGCGGGGTGCGGTATTGGCGGGCATAGTTATCCTGGATGAATTCACAGCCGGCCAGATTGCTGCCGGTGAAGTGGTTGAGCGGCCGGTGTCGGCAGTGAAAGAACTGGTGGAAAACGCCCTGGATGCGGGCGCTACCAGGATCGCCGTTGATCTTGCGGAAGGCGGCCTGTCTCGGATCACTGTTTCAGACAACGGTTGCGGGATGTCCGGGGAAGATGTCCGGCTGGCTTTCCTGCGCCATGCCACCAGCAAGATTAGAAGCGCCGCTGATTTGCGCCGGGTGAACACGCTCGGCTTCCGCGGGGAGGCGCTGCCCAGTATTGCGGCGGTCGCCAGAGTGGCCATGACCACCCGCGTGCCTGGCTCGGTGGCGGGGACGCGCGCTGAGTTACAGGGGGGGGCACTTGCCGCTGTGAGTCCGGCCGGGTGCGCGCCGGGCACTACTGTTGAAGTTAATGACTTGTTCTATAATACGCCGGCCAGGCGCAAAGCGATGAAAAGCCCTGCCGCTGAAGGCGCGTTGTGCGGGGAGCTGGTATCTAAGATGGCCCTGGCCAGGCCTGGTGTCCGTTTTGAACTGTTGACCCAGGGCAGGCGTGTTTTTTATACACCCGGCACCGGCAGGCTGATTGACGCCGTGACAGCCGTTTACGGTCCGGGGCAGGCCAAGGAAATGATTGCGGTGAGTGCGGCGGATGGGGACCTGGGCATCGACGGTTATGCCGGGAAGCCATCACTAAGCCGCAGCACGCGCAGTCACCTGACCGTTATTATCAATGGCCGTTACGTGCGCTGCCCGGCTGTCGCCGCGGCGGTTGAAAACGCTTACCGCGGCCTGCTGTTCCCGGGACGCAGGCCGGTGGCTGTCCTGTCTTTAATTGTGGCGCCGGAACAGCTGGATGTGAATGTGCACCCGGCAAAATCGGAAGTGCGCCTCTTGGAGGAAAAGAGGGTTGCCGCCCTGGTTGCCGGAGCGCTGAGGAGCGTGCTGCGCGGGGACTCGGTTATTCCTTCCGCAATTGCTGAACGAACTAATCCGTACCATTACAAAGAGCCGGTCAAAACTGCTTTCGAGCAGGTGCCGGCGATATTTCCGCCGGAGGCAAGACGTGAGCGGCCGGTTGCCGGGCCGGAGCCAACGGAGCCGTTTGAAATAGTTGCAAAAAAAGGTAGCGAGGTTGTAAACAACCGGCCCGAAAAATCCGTTTTGCCGCTGGAACGAAAAAAATTTCCTATTCTTCACCCGCTGGCCCAATTGCTCCCGACGTATATTCTAGCAGGGGGGGAAGACGGTCTTTATATCATTGACCAGCACGCCGCCCACGAGAGGGTTCTCTACGAGGAATGCCTGGCCGGTCAGGGCAATTATCCCAGTCAGCTGCTTCTTGTTCCGGAAACGCTGGAGCTTGAATACGGCGAAACCTCGATTATCGTTGAATTGCTGCCCCGGTTTAGCGAAGCAGGCTTTGTCATTGAACATTTCGGCGGCAAAACGTTCTTGCTCAGGGGAGCGCCGTCCTACCTGCCGGCAGGCCGGGGGAAGGAGCTATTCCTGGACATGGTTGATTTCCTCAAGGAAAAAGGTTTTGTTCCGGAGCAAGCTGAATTTTTAAAACGGCTTGCTTCCTCGATTGCTTGCAAGGGAGCGATAAAAGCCGGGGAAAAAATGCCGTTTAGCGCTATGGAAGCTTTACTGGAAAGGTTGGCCCGGGCGGAGAATCCATTTACTTGCCCGCACGGCAGACCCACGATTATCCATCTTTCCAACCGTGATCTGGAAACCCGTTTCAAGAGGTAGCGTAATGAAACCGCTTAGATTTGCTGTCACGACATCGCATAAGCAGACGTCAGATTTGGTGGACGGCGCCAAACAGATCGCCGGGGAATTGGCAGCGCGGTACGTGGAAAGAAACAAGCGGTCTCTGGGGAATCTGTCGGAGGACCTCGGTGTGGCGGGCATGTTGGTGGTTGCATCCAAAAAAATATCATTTGTGTCCCGCGCGGGGGAATTTTTTTTCCACCCGGGTCTGGCCGGGTTGCGTATAAATGAACTAAAAAATGGGAAAACTGACCAGATGATTGACGCCATGTCCATCGACGCGGGCGACAGTGTTTTGGATTGTACACTGGGTCTGGGGACAGATGCCGTTGTAGCCAGTTATGCTGTCGGCAACAACGGCCGGGTAGTCGGATTGGAAAATTCGCCGGTTATAGCGTATCTGGTGAAATCCGGTCTTGCTTCTTACCCGGAAGCTGATGGAGACACTGCCGCCGCCATGCGCAGAGTGGAGGTGGTTCAGGCGGATCACCGTGATTACCTGCGGAAGCTGCCGGCAGGCAGTTTCGATGTGGTGTATTTTGATCCCATGTTCCGCCTGCCCAGGCGGCGGTCGCCGGCTATAAACGCCTTGCGCGTCCTGGCTGATTCCGAACCGCTTGGCCGGGAAACAATCAACCTCGCTGTAAAAATAGCGAACAAGCGGGTGGTGGTCAAAGAAAGGCGGGACAGCGCGGAATTCGGGCGCTTGGGCTTTGAAAAAATACACGGGGGGAGGTATGCCCCAGTAGTATACGGGGTAATAAACTGTCAAGGTCTATAATATGTGTGAGAAAAAGAATTATTTGCCGCCCCTGCTGGTGATTGCCGGGCCGACGGCGACGGGGAAAAGCGAAATGGCGGTAGATGTGGCCGGAGCAATCGGCGGTGAAGTCGTGTCGGCGGACTCCATGCTGGTTTACCGGCAGATGGATATCGGCACCGCGAAACCGACGAGAGAGGCAATGCGCGGTATAACACACCACCTGATTGATATAGTAAATCCCGATGAAGAATACAGCGTGGCGGTTTACCAAAAGCAAGCCAGGGAGATAATCGCGGATATCCGGGCCAGGGGCGGAGTACCTGTGCTGGCCGGCGGCACCGGGCTATATATCAGATCAGTCATTGACCGCTACGATTTTACCGGTGCGTGCCGCGATGAATCGTTGCGGCTGAAGCTGTTAAATGAAGCCCGGGACAATGGTTTCGAGTCGCTTCACCAGCGGCTGGCTGAAGTCGACAGGCAATCGGCGGTTAAACTGCACCCCAGGGATGTGCGGCGGGTAATTCGTGCGCTAGAAGTATATTACCTCACAGGGAAGCCGCTTTCCAGCTACCGTAAACTGGAAAAACGCGCCGACCCATTATATAATTTGGTTTTTATTGGTTTAACAATGGCCAGGGAGAAACTCTACCGGCGGATTGAGCAAAGAGTGGAAGCAATGATTGAAGCGGGACTGGTGGGTGAAGTGCAAAGGCTTCTTAACGCCGGATATAGTCCCGGGCTTACTTCAATGCAAGGATTGGGCTATAAGGAAATAATTGCCCATCTGACAGGGGAAGTTTCTTTACCGGAGGCGGTTGCACTGTTAAAGAGGAATACCAGGCGTTTCGCCAAAAGACAACTGACCTGGTTCCGGCGTGACGAACGGATCAAGTGGCTGGAGATAAATCCTGCAGAGGGATTGCAGACGGCCGCAAAAGAAATTATCAGTAATATTGAAGGAGTATTTTAAGATTTATAGAAACTTAAAAGAAAATTTCCAACGGAGGGATCTCCTATGACCAAACCACAAATTAATCTACAAGACGCTTTTTTAAACCAGTGCCGGAAGGAGAATATCCCCGTTACCATTTTCCTCGTCAATGGTTTTCAGCTAAAAGGCATGGTAAGGGGCTTTGATAACTTTACAGTAATCCTGGAAAGCGACGGGAAGCAGAAAATGGTTTATAAACATGCCATCTCCACGGTTGAACCCTTTAAACCTGTTAATACAACTTTTACGGAAACAAAGAGCGCTTATTAAAATTTACCTGAACTGAACACAACGACCCCTCTGCCGAGGGGCTTGCTTTTTTGGTCGTAATAGTCCGGCTCGGGCGTATAATGTTAATGATAAAGCCCGAGAGGTGGCTGAAGCACAGTGAAGGTAATAAAAAAATGGGACATCCGGGAACTTGGAGGGGGCGGGGGACAAGGCGGCCGGAACAAGAAAAAGAACGTCCTGACCCTGCAGGTTGCCGCCAAGTCTGCTCATGCCGGGGATGAACAATGCCTTCGTCAAAACGCCGGAGATGTTATGCAGGAATTGTATAACCTGGTTGGCCTGCAAGAAGTGAAAAAGTTAATAGAAGAAATTTATGCGTTTGTGGAGATCCAAAGGCGGAGACAGAAAGAAAAGCTGGCCGCGGAGCCTCTTGTGCTGCATATGATTTTCAAGGGCAACCCCGGCACGGGCAAAACCACTGTGGCCAGAATACTGGGCAAGCTGTTCAAAGAGGTTGGCGTGTTGCCCAAAGGGCATCTTGTTGAAGTGGAAAGGGCCGACCTGGTGGGTGAGTTTATTGGCCATACCGCCCTGAAAACAAGAGAGCAGATCAAAAAGGCGCTGGGAGGCATCTTGTTTGTAGACGAGGCATATGCTTTGGCCAGGGGTGGTGAAAAGGACTTCGGCAAAGAGGCCATCGACACCATGGTCAACACGATGGCAAACAATACTATGTACTTTATGGCCATGATATACTAAGACTTTCGAAACTATGACCGATGCCCTTGCTAACAGGGTGGACGAGTTTGAACAACTGTATAAAGTTGAATTTGTCCATCCTTAACTGGCTCTAATAACCTTCCAATTATTCTATCTTGAATAATTTCATTAACCAGGGTGAAAAGCACTGTAGAACATAAGAAGGCCGACATGCTATTGGGATATCTTTCTGGTAAGCCCTCAATTGACCATTTTTCCTCCCATAAAACTTTTTTTAGATTCTCAAAGAAAGTTATTATAAAAATTATGCTCTATTCTTAAATATATCGGGAAATGTATTATCGAAATAAATCGTTTCAAGATTTTTAACTATTTGTTCTAACTAATAGAAGATTGTATGCATTAATAAAAGAAGCCGGGAATGGTAGTTTCTAATAATCACATATTTTTATTTTATATAATAGCGAAGTAGTCAATAAAAAATTTTACATATGGAAGGATTATTACTTGATTTGTAGAAATAAATACATCAATGTACTTATTTTGGAGGAGAATTTAGTGGGGGTAAAGCAAGGATTCAGGTCATCAGAAGTTGTAAAATTAACAGGATTATCACAAAGACAAATTGATTATTGGGATAGAACTGGATTATTTAGTCCAACTCTAGCACAAGCTGAAGGCAGGGGAAGTGCCAGATTTTATTCATTCTTAGATGTTGTACAACTAAAAATTGTAAAACGTTTACTTGATGCTGGCCTATCTACTAAAAAATTACGAGTATGTTTACACTTTCTTAGAGAAAATTTAATGGAAACGAATTTAAACGGTCACTCCCTGGTATCAGACGGAAAAGGACTATTTCTTCTAACTGATAACCCTACTTTTGCAGTAGATTTAGCTCGGCAAGGACAAGTAGCTTGGTTAGTGAATGTGGAGTTGGCGGCTAAAGAAATAATTAATTCTAATGAAGTCAATAAATTAACTAACAAATGCGTTGTTAACTCTATATAAAGAAATTTTTTATATAGACAACTTATGATATATCGGGCACGGGCGCAGGGTCGGTAAAATTATTAAATAATCTTTGACATTTAACTAAAGTTATTCTGGTCAGATGACTCTTCTGAAGCTCAAGTTCAATTCTAGCGGCTTTCCATATTTGGGGGTTAAAAAGATATGACTAATCAAAAGAACAACTTTTTGGAGGCGATTTATGAAGAGTTAGGTTTTATTAACGGGGATTTGCTCACCGCAACAGAGCATCCAGATTCTTTTTCTTTGAGCTATTGGCTTGAAAAGGGCGATTGGTTGGCTCTTGCTAGCAAAGTAGGAAAAGGTTTTGCTGACACTAGAGTTGAAAAAGTCTTTTTTGTTAATAACAATCCGGTAATAATTTTTGGCGAATGTCAAAATGATGATGATGTTGTCCAAGAGATATTTTTGCGAGCATGGTGTATGGCTAGACCAAGTTTCTTATTTCTTGCTGTACCTGGCGAGTTGCGTGTTTATGGCCTAAACCAACCACCACATAAAGACGAAAAGGGCCAGATAAAGCCTGAGCCAATAGATATAGTTAGAAATATAAATGAGGTTACCGAAAAGTTAAATGCTTATCGGCGTGAACAAGTAGAGACGGGGCGGATCTTTGAGGATGACCGCTTTGGCAAAATTGATGGAAGAGCGGACCAACGACTTATACAAGACCTTAAGGTTGTTCGAGCCGAGTTAATCAAAACAGGACTTAGTGGAAGTAAGATTAAATATGCTCATGCACTAATAGGCCGGTCAATATTTATACGTTATTTAGAAGATCGCGGTATTTTAACTGAAAAATATTTCCAGATGTTAGCTTCCCGGAAAGTAGCCTGGCAAAGTTTACTTGATAGACCACTCGAAGGTATTGATATAGATATAGAGATGCTAAAAAGAAATTATCTAAAAGTTTTGGAGGATAAGGAATTTACATATGTAGTTTTTAAACAGCTTGCCATAGACTTTAATGGAGATACATTTCCTCTTGATAACTATGAAGAAGATGTAGTCCAGCCTGAACATCTGAAAATACTCCAACGATTTTTAAGAGGTGATACAGGCTCACAATTAAAATTATTCTTATGGGCTTACAAGTTTGACATTGTACCTACCGAGCTAATAAGTAGTATTTATGAAGAATTTTACCATAAGGAGAGGAAACCTGATAACAAGGGGACACATTATACACCAAGTGCCTTGGTAGAGTTCGTTCTTTCCCAAGTATTAACCCCAGAACGGCTATCTACGAATCCGCGCATAATAGATCCAGCCTGTGGCTCAGGAATTTTTCTTGTTGAAGCATTTCGCCGGATCGCACGTTATCAGGTTCAACAGCAAAACGGTCAAAAACTTGAACCTGAAAAGCTTAGAAAGATTCTCCGTGAGCAAATCGCGGGCATAGAGATAAACGAGGAGGCATTGCGAGTAGCAGCATTTAGCCTTTGCTTAGCATTTCTTAATTATCAGGAACCTCCAGATATTTTGGAGCAAATTCGGCGTGGAAGGTGCCTGCCGAATCTAAAATTTCAGGGAGGTAAGCCGACAGATGATCAGCATTTTAATATCCTGTTGGAGGCGGATGCTTTTAATATTGATTCAAAAGTTGGTGACACAGGTTTAAGAGCGATATTTGAAAGTAATTGTGTTGATATCGTTGTTGGTAATCCGCCTTGGGGTAATGCTGATAAAAGTGCTCAGGAATGGTGCACTAAACGTAATAAACCGATTGGTGATAAGGAATATTCTCAAGCATTTATATGGCGGGCATTAGATCTTCTGCGTGAGGGGGGTTGTTCTGGATTACTAGTTTCTACAGGTGTATTTTTAAAGCAACATCAGAATAGTAAGGAATTTCGCAATCAATGGCTAGGTATTGCTAAGTTGACACAAGTTATTAATTTTGCGCATGTCCGTGACGTATTTTTTAGCAGTCCAGGGCGAACGAAAAATGCAATTGCTCCCTTTGCATATGTCGAATTTCTGAAAAAACAGCCGGAAAAGAATGAAGATAACTTAATTCGATATTGGTCTACTAAGAAGTCAGCTGCTATAGGTGGTCAACAGGCGGTTATTCTTAGCCGCACAGATCTTCGTCTAGTAATGCAACAAGATATACGCTGTAACGATAAATTATGGAAAGTATTTTGGTGGGGAAGCCATAGGGATAAAGCACTTCTTAATGCATTATCTATTGATAAAACTTTAGGGGAAATTTCAAATCTTCGTGGATGGTCAAATGGGCGAGGTTTTGAAGGTGACTTTATCAAAGGTGACCATAAGCCAAGTAGCTGGTTAAAAGATTATGAAGAATTTCCTACCCGAAAATTTAAAAGATACGGACCATTTAGTAAACTTGATTTAGAGCCAGTTCCAGATAAGGTCCATCGTTTTGGTTCGAAAAAACTGTATAATGGTTTCCGTATCTTGATTAAACGTGGTATAACTGAAGCTAAGGGAACAAACGGAAGAATTGAATCAAGACTTGAAGAAGAACCATTTTGTTTTCGAAACTCAATTCATGGAATTAGTATAAATAATGCCGAGGATTGGGAACGAAAAACTATACTTGCAATACTTTGGTCTTCACTTTCACGTTATTATTTCTTCCTCACTGGCAGTTCTTGGGGCACCTGGCACCATGAAATACATCTTGAGGAAGTTCTAAGTCTTCCTATCCGATTTCCAAAGAACACTTTATTAAGGGATCGGATAATTAATATTGTGGATCTTTTACGTACCTGGGAACCTGAATGTTGGGGATTCCTATCAAAACCCCAAAATACTCAGTATCTTAGAGATCTCGAACGAGAACTAGATGATGTTATTTTTGAACTTTTCGAACTAAGCGAAGCTGAGCGTGACTTAGTTCGCGATATTTGCGAAGTTGGACTTGATTTTTTTTACAATCATGTTAATAGTAATGCGGTAAAAACTGTGAAGAAACGTCCTATTATTTTTCAAGGGCTAGCTGAAGATCTTCCTGCAATGCATGAGGAACAGGATGGTTTGGAGGGATACCTGAACGTATTTCTGGATATATGGAATCGCGAATTGGAACCAAATGGAGAATTTTATTGGCGAGTTATTGGCTTAAGAAAGGAATTACCCATGATTGCGGTTATTTTCTCAACACAAAACAAGGGCGATCTACTTCCTCAAGTTAACCTTTCCGATGAAGAAGAATGGCAAAAATTATTAAATAAACTTGGAAATGACTTATTAATGCCTTTTGATAGCCGAAAGATCTACATTGATGGAATGGTCCGAGTTGTTACTGATACAGATATTTTCATAATTAAACGTAACGAACGTCGATTCTGGACACGAAGTATGGCGCGTGAGGATGCTGAAGCGATGCTTCTACAAGCTATGAATTTACAGGATGCGATGCGGAGATGTGACCAATGAGCCGCCCGAATATTTTTCGTCTTAATACTTGGAGTCGTCATGAGAAAAATATTTTAGCTTTATTATTTAAAGCTCTTGATTCACTTAAGATAGATAAATTAGCTGATATGAGTGAAAATAAGATTAGTCGAAAATTATATCTGGAGCTACGCCACAATGTCGCCCTGGAAGGTCTATCATATAATGTTGTTCTTGAAGCAGCTAATCAACCAGTCTTAAATGAAAAGCCGAATATTGAGAGAGAAAGGAAAAGACCCGATATTCAAATATTATGGACGAATCCACATGAAGAAGATATTAATAAATATCAACGTGAATATATAATAGAATGTAAAAGACTTGGGAATCCTCTTCGAAAGGATAGAATTCTTACAACTGAATACGTAACTAAAGGGATTTTTCGTTTCATTTCCAAGGAATATGGTTATGCCAAAGGTGTAAGTTCAAGTGCAATGATAGGTTATGTGCAAAACATGGAGTTAGATGATATATTGCATGAGGTTAATGTTGCGGCGGGAATTTATTCCATTTCCCCTATTGATTCTCCAGCTAAAGGTTGGCAGACGGGAGGCATTACTCACCTCGAACAAAAATTAATCCGCACTGAAGTAGATCCAGCTAATTTTGGTTTACGTCATTTATGGGCTGATTTTCGAACATTGTAATAACAATTAGTTGTCGTGAAGCGAGTTCAATAAATATGTCTTAAAATCAACCCAATTTCCAGGGTTTTTTTGTTTTTAAGGGGATTTTAAGTCGTGAAAAATGTAAGCGTCAAATAACAAAGTGTATAGAAAAAGAGCAAAAACCAGTGTAAAGTATAAACTGAGTTTTTGCCCTATTTGCAAGCTTCTAGAACCTCCGGAC
>JGI12104J13512_1000878_pt1 | contig 24686 bp, 22 predicted proteins | sample TerdegcTABiofilm_FD_13512 | JGI IMG/M metagenome (IMG submission 13512)
GTGGGCTCATCCAAAAAGAGGATGTCAGGCTCGTGCATCAACGCAGCCGCCAGGGCAAGCCTCTGCTTATGGCCTAAAGAGAGGGCCATGGCCGTAAAATCCTGAAATGGCGTCAGCCCAAACTCTGTCAATGCCCACTGAATCCGTTCATCTCGCCTTTTATCTTTCAGGCCGTAGGCTCCGGCAAAGAAACGCAGGTTCTGCGAGACCGTCAGGTTTCCATACAGGGAAAAACGCTGGGCCATATAACCGATCTTCATTCTGGCCCTGGAGGAGGCGCGCAGCAGATTCTCTCCCGAGACCTGTAACACACCTCTGGTGGCAGGTAAGAGGCCGCAGAGCATGCGAAATGTGGTGGACTTTCCCGCTCCATTTGCCCCCAAAAGCCCGAAGATCTCTCCGCGTTTCACGGTGAAACTCACCTTGTTTACCGCACAAAAGGCCCCAAACCACTTCTCCAGGTCCTTGACCACAATGACATCCTCATTGGTTGCACTGCCCACCGCAAGCGGCTTTGTCAACGAAGGGGCATTTTCACAAGGAGAGGCATTGGGCGCTGAATGTTGGCCTGTCAACGAAGGCGCCTCCTGGGCCTGAGTGAGCAATGTCACAAAGGCATCCTCAAAACGCGGGGCAATGGCCGTGACATTTACGCCGCAAAGGGGCTCAAGGCCGCCTTTTTTCGCGATAACCCGCACGCCATCGGCCTGAAGTGCCACATCCACCACAGACGGCAAGGCGCTTAACTCCAGGGCCAGGTCCCTGCGCAGGCCTTTTTGGCTTGTCACAAAGAATGTGCGGCCTTTCAAGGGTTCAAGGAAACTGGAAGGCCTGCCCTGCCCCACAATCCTTCCCCTGTTCAACAAAATCACTTGCTCACAGCGTTCCGCCTCGTCCAGATATGCGGTGCTCAACAACACGGTCATTCCCTCGTTTTCCACGGCATTTCTGATGATTTGCCACAGCTCACGCCGGGAAAGGGGGTCCACGCCCACAGTGGGTTCATCCAATATGAGCAGTTGAGGGCTGCTCAACAGCGTGCAGATGAGCCCTAATTTTTGTTTCATGCCCCCTGAGAGCCTGCCTGACATGCGGGAAGTAAAGGGCGCCAGCCCTGACATGCGAAACAAAAGGTCATAACGCTCTCTTCTGCCCTGGCGAGACAGACCCTTGAGTTCGGCGTAGAGCTCCATATTTTCCTGCACGGTGAGGTCCTCGTAAAGCCCAAAACGCTGAGGCATGTAGCCCGTCATCTCCTGCACAGTGGCCGCTTCCCTTTGCACACTGTGGCCAAAGACGGTGATCTCCCCTGCATCCGGCAACAAAAGCCCCATGACAAGGCGCATCAATGTGGTCTTACCCGCGGCGTCAGGGCCTACCAGGGCGGTGACAATCCCCTTTTCAACAGCGAGATTCAAGTCGTTTAAGGCCTGAACAGTGTTCTTTCCCACCCTAAAAGACTTGCTGACATGCTTAAGACTGATGGCCTCAGACACGGGCTATTCAACCGCTTTTTGATAATCGATTTTTACGGTAACCGGCATGCCCAATCTCAATTCATTTTGGGAGTCCTTTACAAAGACACGGACCTGATAGACCAACTTGGTGCGTAACTCGGTGGTCTCCACTGGTTTAGGCGTAAACTCAGCGGTGGGAGAGATATAGCCTATGCGGCCCTCGTAGGTCTTGTTGGGAAAGCTGTCNGAAAGGATGGTGGNCTTCATGCCCGGCCGTATCTTGCCCAGATTGGGCTCATCCACATAACAGCGCACCCACAGAGGCTCTCTCAAGGCCAGAGTGAGCACAGGTATATTCGGCCCTGCCATATCCCCAGGTTCCAGCAGCCGATTCTCTACGATGCCGTTTGAAGGGGCATAGAGCCGAGTGTCCTTGAGCTCTTGAAGCGCATACTCCAGGGCTGCCTCATAGGAGGCCAAAGTGGCCCTGGCTGCCTCGATATCCTCCTTGCGAGGGCCTTCTATGGCCAGGGAAAGGNCCTCCTGAGCGCTCTTCAGGTCGTGCTGCGCGGCCTGGTAAGCGGTCTCGGCGCCTTCAAAGGCCTGACGAGACACGGCATTGCCCTCCAAAAGCCGCTTGAGCCGCAGGTACTCCCGCTCTGTGTTCTGAAACAGGACCTCCGCCTTTTGAACCGCGGCCTTGGCCGCCTCGATCTGCTGTTTTCGCGTGCCTGCCTGAAGGGCATCCAACACCGCCTTCTGCGCCTCCACCTGTGCCTTCAGGCGGTTCACATTGGCCTCATATCGTTCCCTTTCCAGCTCGGCCAAAAGCTGGCCCTCCTTGACCTCATCGCCCTCCTGAACATAGAGCCTTTCTATGCGGCCCGCAGCATTAAAGGCCAGATTCACCTGCCTTATATCCACATGGCCATAGAGCACCAACAGATTGGAATTGTTCTCACTTTTTTTCTGGAGATAATAGAAAAACGAGGCAAACACCAGGGCAACAGCAATGATTGCCAATAGACGCCTTTGAATAGGGTTCATGCTTGACCACCTGTATGAGGTTAGTTTTCAAATTATCTTAATGGGGTGGACAGGCAAGTCAAGACACAATGCAGATGAATTTCATTGTGAGGAGNAGGCAGGGCAGAAAGTGACATTTCCGGCAGTTACAACATCATTGAGGTGAAATGCGTTGAAGAGCGAGGGACATCATTGAAAATGCCATTTTGTTGGGCTTACAGGTTCCTGAAGATTCTTTGGGCATAAAGGCCATTTTTGGCCTGATTAGTTGGTTGACGGTGATGATAAATTTGTAGATTGGAAAAAAGCTAAACAAAAAAAGCGGCCTTCATGATAAGATTGAAGGCCGCTTGAGTAAGAGGGAGATTAGAGGGTTGGGAAAAATGTTGTCAATTCAAGCAATGAATTCATTTAGTTGCCGGCTGCTGAGCAGGGCAGTTGGGGCAAGGCATACCTGATGCACAATTGGGGCAGCCACCCTTTCCTGCCTTTCTCCACAGAGGAAGACCAGTGGTCGTGTCCCTGAGCTGCAAGGTCTTGCCGTTGGAGACGATGCTCATGGCCACCAGATGTTTGCTGCCGTCCCAAAGGGTCACTTCACGGGCATCTATGGAGACCGCATCACCCACCTGAAGGGCTGGCATGTTGCTTGCGCTCCAGAACCATGCCGGTCCAACGCCATACACCGTTACCTTCTGACCGTTTTGATCCACTTGCAGGCCCTGACCATAAGGCCCCAGCAGGCTGACAGTGCCATTGATGGTGACAGGTGTACCACTTAGAATATTGGCGATGGGACCTGTTCCATCCATGGCCCCCATACCGCCACCCATCATGCCTCTGCCTGGCCCAGCCCAGGCTGCTACCGTGGCCAAAAGACCGACAACCAACAACACCGTAGTAAACACATGTCTTTTCATTTTTACTGCTCCTTTCTGTGTTTTGAATTTTGAAATGTGCAAATTCTTATTTCAAGAAGGATGCCAAAAAATATTCTTGAAAATACAGTAAGTTAGCGCCAATAACGGCCATCTTCTCTCGACAAAGACAGCCCTTTTACGACGATTTTGTCGAAATTTCAGGACAGGCACCCGCATGGATGGCGCATGTGTCGCCTCCTGCGGCGTGCTCACTTCAAAGAAGTGGAATAAAAAATCTGCCTTGTGCGGTATAGTTATGCCTATCTATTAGAGTGAGTGAACGATGAACTGGGAGGTGGTGTGACCTGAATTGCGTAGAAATTGGAGAGGCATAGGTTTTGAGGTCGAGGTGAAGTTGAACCATGGACATATTAGGCTGTTCTTTTTAATCCCTTACTCCCACCAATTTCTGCATCTCCATGTTGGATGATACAGTTTTTATGTATTCGATAATGTCTATCTTTCCATGTTCGTATGTTATAACTATGCTTCCTGATAGCGGATTAGGACGGATGTCTTTTATTCCTTCAGGTATGGAAATAGTAGAAAGTTGTTTTGACATCTGTAATAGTCCCGATCTGGAGAGCTTTTTAATAAATGGCACCTCAATCCTTATGCGTCCCGGAATATGGTGAATTATCCTGTAAGAAATCATCGAAAATACCCATTCAAGTTTTTATTCAAAATTAAACAGATTATTATTACAGCATTATGCAATATAAGGTTAAATTTTGGTTAAATTAAATCTCGAAGGCTTTTTAAGGTAAGTAATGAAAGAAATAATAGATTATTTTATTTTTACAGCTTATTGTTACAATATGATAAATACAAAGTTAAATTTTGGTTAAATCAAGTCCTACAAGGTGTCAATTTAGGTAAGTAATGAAAAAAACAATAGACACATTTAGTTTTATGGCAGTAATATTTGATTAGAAATAAAAATTTAGGGAGTAAAAGAAGTAAAAATAGGAGGTTAGTAATGGGACTTTTTGACAATGGACTAAAGGGAAATATTGTAAGCGGCCTTGCCATAGGCATTGGTGCGGCAGTACTTGCACCTGTAGTAATGCCCATTGTGGCAAGTGTTATAAAACCCTTAGCAAAGGCAGCCATAAAAGGCGGAATGATGCTGTATGAAAAGGGCCAAGAAACGGTAGCAGAGGTTGGAGAGGTTATTGAGGATATAGTGGCCGAGGCAAAGACAGAGATGGCAGAGGAACATAAAGATATTGCCTGTCCTGAGGGGGGATCTGATGCCTGATATTCCAGATGCCTTCTGCAGTCATAAATCTTCGGGAAGAACGAGGTTGAAGATCCCGTCCAAAAAAGGGAACGCAGCCTATTTCATGGCCTTGAAGGATGAATTGTCCAAATGCAGTTGTATCGAGAAAATAGAGGCAAATCCCCTCACCGGAAGCGCACTTTTCATTCACAGTGGAGATTTTAAGGCAGTTGCAGAGAAGGCAGAGGCAAACAATATTTTTAGGCTTAAGAAGTTTGAGGCTAATTCAACGGATTTACAGCGGACGATCTCGGCTACATTTAAAGGCATTAATAATCACATTAAAAGCACTACAGGAGGGGGGCTGGACATGGGTACGCTGGCCTTTCTATTTTTAGCAGGTGCCGGTATATACCAAATAGTCAGGGGGAATGTTGCAGCGCCTGCATGGTACACCGCCTTCTGGTATGCCCTCAATATATTTTTAAAGGCAAGGCCAGATAAAGATAGTTACTAGCTTAATCAAATTGTAACACGGGCATTCACAATGCTGTAACAAGGATTGGTTAACATTGCTCCATCATTCACAACCTATCAACAAAGAATCATTAAAAAAGGGAGGTCTAATATGACAAACGAACAAGAAGTTGCAGACAAGGGAATGGGCGAAGGCATAGGAAGTGCTGGTGCAGCCGTCAAAGAGGGTGTGGTGAGCAGCCTTAAGGGTATCAATGAAATAGAGGCAGAGATTGTGAGTCTCGTGAAGAATACTGTTGTCAATACCCTCAAGGTTACAGGCGCGGTGGCAACAGAAAGCGTTGCTATCACAAAGGATGTCGTAAAGGGCACGATTCAGGCTACTGAGGAGGTGGGCACTGGTCTTATTCTAAGCACAAAGAGTGTGGCAAAAGGGGTTGTTATGGGAGTGGCCGATGTAGGTGGGGATGTGGTAGGAGCCGCAGCCCAAACCGTAAAAGGAGCCGTTAAAGGCGCGGCAGAAATAGGAGCGGATGTTGCCCTTGTGGCCAGAAGGGCTGTGGATGGAGTTATCGAAGCCACGAAAGAGATAGGAGGCAATGTGGAGGAAGTGGCAAAGGTGGCTGTTGGCGGCGCAATAGAAACAGCAGGCACTATTGGAAACACTGCTGTGAAGGCTGTCAAGGACATGCTCGTGGGTGTTGTTGAAGGTGTAAAGGAAGTCGCATGTGCTGCACTTCCAAAGCCGAGACCCACAGCAACTCCTGAAGTCACCCCATCACCTGCTCCAGAGACAACTGACTCGCCAGAGGTTACCACGAGAACACGGGGCAGAAGGGGAGAATAACAGGGTGTGATTCAGGTAGTACATAGCGCTATAAAAGGAAGGGCAAGATATAAGGTAAAGGGGCTCTATCGTTCAGAGTCCCTTAAAAAACATCTTGAGTCCAAACTATCAGAAAAAGAAGATATAACTTCTTTCTCGGTAAATACACTTACTAGCAATATCCTCGTCTTTTTCAATTCAAACAACACGGTTCATACCATAGCATCGGTTATTGAGGGCATTGTTATTGATTACAATAATGAACAATCTGCAAAGCATGAGATTACTTCGCCTTCGACTCGCAATAATAATGCTAAAAAATCCATTATCAGCAGAAGGAAATTAAGAAAGTCGATTATACACGCTGAAGACCAAGCCGTTAAAGCATGGCATCTGATGGAAGCTCGATGTGTTCTTGATCTCTTTGGAGCAGATAAAAGCCATGGATTGTCGTGCGAATCAGCAACAGAAAATCTCAAAAAATACGGTCCCAATGTTTTGCCTGAATCCATTCCACGTTCAGGATTGAGCATTCTACTGGAACAGTTCATGTCCCTTCCAGTTGCTCTGCTGGGCGTTGCTGCCGGTGTTTCTGTCCTAACAGGTGGGGTGGCAGATGCTGTTGTTATAATGGGTGTGGTTGCCATTAATGCAGCCATCGGCTACACCACAGAGAGCCAGGCAGAGAAAACCATCCATTCATTGAAGAGTCTTGTGAGGCCGTCCACTCTTGTCATAAGAGATAGCAGCATAAAGGAAATTGGTGTAGAGCAAGTGGTGCCTGGTGATATTCTTGTTCTCAGGCCAGGCAGTTATGTGGCAGCAGATGCAAGGCTTATAGAGGCACACCACTTGAGCATTGATGAGTCGGCGCTTACGGGTGAAAGCCTGCCGGTTTTAAAAAGCGCAGAATCAATAAATGCGGACTCCGTCACTCCTGATATTCCCCTCGCAGACAGGACAAACATGGTGTATATGGGCACCCTCGTTACAGGCGGGCAGGGACTTGCAGTAGTCGTTGCAACCGGAAGATTTACCGAAATAGGAAAAATTCAGACACTCGTTGGAGATGCAAAGCCTCCGCAAACTCCCATAGAGCGACAGTTAAACACCATGGGCAGCCAGCTTGTACTGATAAGCGGTGCTATATGTGGAATTGTATTTATCATTGGACTTCTCCGTGGTTACGGTCTGTTGCAGATGCTCAAGACATCCATATCCCTTGCAGTTGCTGCCGTGCCCGAAGGTCTGCCCACTGTAGCAACAACTACCCTTGCCCTTGGAATTAGGAAGATGCGCAGACATAATGTCCTGATACGACACCTCGATGCAGTGGAGACATTAGGCTCTGTTCAGACCATATGTCTTGACAAGACGGGGACGATTACAATGAACAGGATGTCTGTGGTCTCCATATACACGGGCATGAGAAGGATGAAGGTGTCTGATGGAAATTTCTCATTGGAAAACGATGAAACAAGACAGTTGTGCCATAATAGAGAAGATTTTATTAACCCATATCAGTATGATGAACTTCTCAGACTTATTCAGGTATCAGTGCTCTGCAATGAGAGCGCTGTGACAAAGCAGAACAATAGATATATCGTTGATGGTTCTCCAACAGAAAATGCCCTCATCCATGCAGCATTGAGTGCTGGCGTTGATGTTGTGATGCTCAGAGAAAAATTTCCTCTCTTAACAATTCAACATCGTTCAGAAAACCATAATTTCATGGCTACAATTCATGATATTAAAATTCTCGGCAGCGAAAACCGTAGTGGAAAGCTCATTGCTGTAAAGGGCAGTCCCACCGAGGTCCTGTCCATGTGCGGCTTTCATCTGAAAGACGGGAAAAAGACGCCTCTTGCAGAGGAGGACCGCCTGAATATAGAGATAGAAAATGAGCGCATGGCAGGCGATGCACTGCGAGTACTTGGAGTGGCTTATACATTTCTGGACTATGAAATAGAGTCTGGAGTTGATTCATCAGAAAATATTTTAAACTCTGAGCTCATATGGCTCGGGCTTGTGGGCATGGCAGATCCAATAAGAAATGGTGTAAAGGAGTTAATAGGCGAATTTCATAGAGCAGGTATAGATACCGTTATGATAACAGGAGACCAGAGTCCGACTGCTTATGCCATAGGCAAGGAGTTGAATCTGAGCAGGGGAGAACAACTGGAGATCCTCGACTCAACGCATCTGGCGAATATAGATCAGGATGTAATGAAGGCTATGTGCGAAAGAGTGCATGTGTTTTCAAGAGTCAGCCCCGCACATAAGCTCCAGATAGTTCAGACACTCCAGAAGGCGGGCAAGATAGTTGCCATGACTGGAGATGGAATAAATGACGGCCCGGCCCTGAAAGCAGCCAACATCGGCATAGCAATGGGACACACAGGCACTGATGTCGCCCGAGAGGTTGCAGATATAGTTATTGAGGACGATAACCTCGAAACCATGATCATAGCCATAAGCCACGGAAGAACTATATACAACAATATAAGAAAGTCTGTACATTTCCTGCTGTCCACAAACCTAAGCGAGATAATGGTTATGTTTACAGGCATTGCAGGTGGTCTCGGACAGCCCCTCAGCGCAATGCAGTTGCTCTGGATCAATCTCATATCGGATATAGCGCCTGGCCTTGCCATTGCCCTTGAGCCTCCCGAACCCGATGTATTAAGCCGTCCTCCGAGAAACCCTGATGATCCCATTATAAAGTCCTCTGATTTTAAGAGGATAGTATTTGAGGCTGCAACGCTCTCTGCTGGTGCCTTAGGGGCCTATGGCTATGGAATCATGAGATATGGCATGGGACAGCGGGCAAGTACTATGGCCTTTATGGGTCTGACCATAGGTCAAATCCTCCATGCCATAAGCTGCCGCTCGGAGAATCGTTCTATATTTGACAAGGAAAAGCTGCCGCCCAATAAATATCTTACTGCCGCACTCGGAGGCTCCTTTGCTTTACAGGTGCTGTTTATGTCAGTGCCGAAATTGAGGAGCCTTCTGGGAGCTGCTCCCATAAATATGATTGATGGTCTTGTGATTGGAGGCAGTGCAGTAGTGCCACTGTTGGTGAATGAAGCTACGAAAAAATGAGGTGAAAAATGAAAAAGGATTTCATGTTCACATCCGAGTCTGTAACAGAGGGACATCCCGACAAGCTCTGCGATCAAATAAGCGATGCAATAGTCGACCACTGCTTACAACAGGATCCATTTTCGAGGATAAGGGCAGAGTGCGCTGTCTTTACTAACATTGTATTCATAGCAGCAAGGTTTGAAACTACTGCCAGCGTGGATTTCCCGAATATAGCTCGACAGGTGATAAAACAGATAGGTTATAATGAAAACACCACATTTAATGCACGGACCTGTAGTATTCTTACAGGGCTTAAAGAATTAAGACAGGAAAGACAATATGTTGATGAGAGAAACCTCTCTGAAGAAGAGATAGATAGAATAGCCGCTCAAGATCAAGCAACAGTTTTTGGCTTTGCATGCAATCAAACAGCATCATATATGCCTATGCCTATATGGCTTGCCCACAAGCTGGCAAGACGCCTTACATCCGTCAGATTCCAGCACATACTGCCTTATCTTGAGCCTGATGGAAAGATACAGGTAGGAGTGGAATATAAAAATGGAAGGCCGCATCGCATACATACCATAACTATAATCGCCAGTCAGGACAAGACCACGGCTAACGGAGGCCCTGATTTAAAGAGACTGCACGATGACATGCTGGAATATGTCATCAGGCCGGCATTTCATGACGAAGAGATCAGGCCCGACAGCAAAACAAAGATATTCATAAATCCGGAAGGCCCTGTTATCCCAGGAGGCCCGTCGGTTCATTCAGGACTTACAGGCAGAAAGAATGCTGTTGATACCTACGGTGAATATTCAAGGTACAGCGATTCTGCCCTGAGCGGAAAAGACCCTATGCGCATAGACAGGATAGGCGCCTATGCAGCCCGTTATGCAGCAAAGAATGTTGTTGCAGCAGGTCTTGCCGAGGAATGCGAGGTCCAGCTCAGCTATTCTATTGGTCTTTCACGACCTGTGAGCATTCAAGTTGAGACATTCAGTACAGGCAAGGTTTCCGACGAGGAGATTGCCGTGCTTATTGAGAGGTATTTCGACTTCAGGCTTGCAGGAATAATAAAACAGTTCAATTTGAGATACCTCCCATCTACTATTAAAGGAGGCTTTTACAAAAAGCTTGCTGCCTATGGCCATGTGGGAAGGATGGATATAGGTCTTCCTTGGGAATTAACGGATAAGGCTGATATGCTGAAAGAAGAGGTGTAAATGGCCAATTCTTATGCAGCCGAAGTGGAAGAATTGCAATTAAATAGCATAAAAGGAAAAAACTTTGTATGGATAAACATTGATACACCAACGCCTGCATTGCTGAATTACCTGTTGCGTTTATATCCCTTTCACCACCTCGATGTGGAGGATTGCATATCAAAGAGCCAGCTTCCAAAGATAGACGAATATAAGGACTATCTATTTATTATCCTCCATTCCCCGCGATACCTGAAGGAAAAAAGGTTTTCCATACCGTCACAGGTGGGCGTATTTTTAGGCAGGGATTTCTTAGTTACAGTTCATTCAGGAGAACTAAAGCCGATAAACAGGATTTTTCAAAACTGCAAAGAAAACGAAGAAGCCCGTGAAAAATATATGGGAGATTCGCCCACATTTTTGCTTTATGAGATAGTCCATAGCCTTATTCAAAACATCATGCTCATGCTGCGAAAGGTAATTGCCGAGATTGAAGATATAGAGGATAAGGTCTTTGATGAAAAGGTGGATGCTGTCAGGGAAGTTACGGAACTGAGGCGCAATATAGCAAACATGAGAAGGGTGGTATTTTCTTTAAGGAGTGTTATTCATGACCTTGAGAAGAGGATTCAGAAATTTTCAAATGACGACATAAGTGTTTATTTCAGCGATCTTTCGGACTATATTGACAAGGCATGGGCATTGCTTGAAGAATGCAAAGAGACAGTAGAAATCTACAAAGATACAGATTTCATTATCAGTTCTGAAAAAACCAATAAAATACTTACCCTTTTGACAATCATGTTTACATTTTCCATTCCTGCTACCATCGTTGGAACATTCTTCGGTATGAATATAGATATGCCCGGCACTATAAACAATCCATGGACCTTCTGGGGACGCTATACAACCCTCATAATCGTTCTTATTTCATCAATTGTACCGGTAATTTTGATGTATATAGCATTTAAAAGATTGCGGTGGCTCTAACATTCAGCAAAATAAGCAATTACTTAAAAGGAGTTAAGCTGAATTTAACCACTCCATTAACAAATTACTATGACGACAAATAAACTACAATCTGCCAATTTGTTATATGAAGATGAAATAGAGGAAAGACAACACTCAAATGCCATTGAGATGATCGCAATGGGTACAGGCACCCCTGTCGATGAGGTCAAGAGACTCTACATCGTAGTGCTAGAAAGATTTAAAAGGCAGGCAAGGGTTAAAGACTTTTTACCCATACTCGTCAGGCGGATGGTGGAGTCTTTGTTAAAGAAGGGGGAAAACGATAGCTTTTCGAGTTGGGAGATAAGTGTCAGTGGCCTTTGCGTTAAAGAATAGACCATCGAAAATTCGAAAATAGATACTGGTGCAACTGTAACTGTATTGGCAGGTGTAGATGATAGTATTTCTCAACTATAAGTATATCAAAAAATAAAGCCCATTTATTAATGGGCTTTATTAAGGAGGGTTGATAAGAAGAATACAAGTTATATCAAGACGGCCAGAAATGCCAGTGGTGTTCCTTCCAATGCCATTCCTGCAAAGGTGCTGAAGATGGATTTGCCGATGAAAGCACCTGCCTTTGATGCAGCCCTGTGTAGATACTCATCATTGTTTACAGCCTTCGATGCATCGAAGTAACCATTTCTCTGCAGGATATCCACGATATCCATGTGATTAACCGACTTTGAATTATAATTTATAAGGAGGCTGCCTGTTGTGAGATTTATATCAACAGCAGCAATGCCAGGGAGCATATCAAGGGTCTTTTTCACTTCATTTGCCATCTTCTTGTTATTTTTGATAACAGGACTCTTAATTCGTAACCTTCCAGGGACATTGTGCATGTAATAACTCATAATTAATCTTCCTCCGTTATTCTGAATTTTCTAAATGTCTTGCACACAGGATAACCTGAACACCTGAACCTTATTATCTCTCCCTCGATTTTATAGAGGTGCATGGGCTTGCCACATTCAGGACAGATGGGCTTACCTTGTATTTCCTGCTTTTTTGCACCATAACTGAACTGTTTTCCGCATATGAGGCACCGAAATCTCTGCTTGCCTGTCTTTGTCTTTCCATATTTATATATGGCTTCTGAATTACAAACAGGACAGCTTACTACAGTTTCAGTTGGTATTTGCGAGATTGTCATGCTGAATTGTATAAAGACGATAATGATTACATGACTATTAAGGCATTGTTAAATTTTTGTTACATTTCACGGACTGCCAAAAGCACGGGGATATGGGGATGGCTGTCAGATAATGGAAGCTCCAAAGAAACAGCCTAAACCAGGGTTATGTTACGCATCTTTGTTGAAACTATCTTCTCTGAAGAGAGCGGGTTTGGAATGTGCTGCACGAAGAACGATTCTGGGCTCAAGGTCCTTATTGAGGTATATATGACGCTTTGAAGGAAGGGGTGTGTCTCTGTTGATACTTTGAAGGCCAGCATAAACTCACACAGCCACCACAATGGAAATGCCCTCCACATTCAATATCTTTGCCTGCACTCCATAGATATCATGAATTACATTTGCGGTTACCACATCTCTTTCACCCATTTTGTGAATGCGGCCGTCCTTGAGAAACAAAAAGCGGTCTGAAAAGCGTAGGGCCATGTTGAGGTCATGCAACACCTGAATGACCATCAGTCCCTGCTTTTTGGCCAGATTACAAAGCAGTGTCTCCACCTCCATCTGATTTCGCACATCCAGATTACTGGTAGGCTCATCCAGCAAAAGCACTTGGGGTTCCTGGGCCAGGGCACGGGCAATGGCCGCCTTCTGCAGCTCGCCGCCGCTTATGCAATTGAGGCGCTGAAAGGCCAGATTATTGAGCCCCATACAGCTCAAGGCCTGCTCCACCACGCGATAATCCCTTGCAGAAGGCCTTCCATTTAGATGGGGCCGTCTGCCCAACAAAACGGATTCAAAGACGGAAAGCCCGCACCGCCTTGGGCTCTGTGCCACATAGGCAAAGATCCTGGCCGATTCCTTACGAGAATGAAGGGGAATTTTTATGCCATTTAGATAAATCTCCCCTGTTTTAGGCCTTACAAGCCCCATTATGGCCTTAAGTAGAGTGGTCTTGCCCGCACCGTTATTGCCCAGCACAGAGAGCACACCACCCGATGCCAGGGAAAACTCCACATGGGTGAGCACAGGCCTTGTGCCATAGCAGACTGAAAGCCCTTTTACCTCAAGCATGGGGCTCCCTTCTGCAAATAAGCAGATACAGAAAGAGCGGGGCGCCCAGAAAGGAGGTAATCGTGCCCACAGGCAGGACAAAGGGGCTGAAAAGGCCGCGTGTAAGGGTATCGGCCGCAAGGAGCAATACCGCTCCCATGAAGGCCGAGCCTGGAAGCAGCAAGACATGGTCCTCGCCCAGAATACGCCTGGCCATATGAGGCCCTAAAAGCCCCACAAAGCCGATGACGCCCATGAAGGCGGTGATAACGGCTGCCAGAAAGGAGGCCAGAGACATGCCAATCCACCTCAAACGAGTCACATTCACTCCCAGGGACCTGGCCTCTTCCTCCTCCAGCAGCAGGGCATTCATATCCCATGCCACGGCCTTAAAGAAAAAAGAGGTGACCGCCATGGCGGCCATTAGAATCCAAAGCTCATTCCAATTGGGACGGGACACATCGCCAAAGGTCCAAAAGACCATGGAGGCCACCTGCAATTCATTGGCCAGGTATTGAAGCACCATTGTGGCCGCAGAAAAAAGGGAACCCATGGCCACACCAGCCAGGACCATGGATTCAGGGCCCATGTTGCGCAGGCTGGCAAGCATCAAAACAACCACTGCGGCCAGCAGGGCGCCGCCAAAGGCAAAAAACACCACGGAATATGGAGAGACATAGGAGATGGCAAAGGCATTCATGCTGTCCACTCGGCCTCCTGAAAAGAACAAGATGGCCACTGCGGCCCCAAAGGCAGCCCCATGAGAGATGCCCAGAGTAAAGGGAGAGGCCAATGGATTTTTGAGCAGGTTCTGCATGACAGCGCCTGCCAGGGCCAGGCCACTTCCTGCCAAAATGGCCGAAAGTATGCGGGGAAGCCGTATGTTGAGAAGGATATGGGCATTGGTCTCACTTAAAGAAAGCCCACCCTGCAACACCGAACGCAAAAGGGCGTTTAGGTCTATGGAAAGGCTTCCCACAAAAAGGGCGTAACAGCCCACACAGAGCAGGCAAAAGAGCAGGGCCATGACTCCATACATGCGCCTTTGGCGAATGCGAATATACTCCAAGGTCTCACAGGAGACAGCGCCATCACTCATGAAGCCTCACCTCCTGAAACCACCAACCTGCCCTTTTCATCTCTTCTACAAGAGGCCGGCCCAGAAAAAACCTGTATATTCCGTCGGCCTTTTCCTCCAGATTTAGATTTTGAAACCTGTCAGGATAGGCCAGTTTGGCCAGCCAATAGGCATTGATGAGGCCGTTTTCCACATTGGTGGCATAGGAATTGTAGGGAAGCTCTGTATAGACTCGCCTTTTCTGCACCGCCTTCAAAAGCTGGTAAAAGCCCTTGTTCTTTTCGTAATCAGCCAGCACCAGTTCCAGACCGCCCCTGTCAATAATGAGTATGTCAGGGTTCCACAAAAGAAGCCTCTCCTTGTCCACTGTGACAGGCATAGGCCTTGAGGTCAGCTCATCTACAGGATTTTTGGCATGAATGGCCATGAGGGGCGGGAAATGGGCCTGGCTGCTCTCTATTCCGTGAGTCCCGCGCATGCTGACACCCCCCACATAGACAGACGGCCGGCTATGCTCAGGTATGTCGAAGGTCAGGGCATTTAGCTCCTTGTAACAGCCCTCCATGAATTGAATCAAGGCATTTGCTCGCACCTCCCTGTCAAGCACCAGCCCCAAAATCCTTAAAGCTCGATAAAACACCTCCTTTTCAAAGGAGGCATGAACGCCATAGGACAACACCACCACAGGAATCCCTGTCTTTTTCTGAAGACTGTCCGCCTGGGACCTGTCTGCGGCATAGGTAAGCAGAATCACATCGGGCCTTAAGGCCATTATTCGCTCATGGTCAGGACTGGCATTGGGCCCTCCAGGGCCGATGGAGGGCAGGGTCTGAAACACGCTGTTTGCCATGTTGTAGGGCACCATCCCAATGGCCCTGCGCCTCTCTATCTCCTCCACGCCCACCAGCAGACCCTGGGCCTGCATATAACACACCAGCCGCAGACACCCTGGCCCAAGGGCCGCTATGCGTTTTACAGAAACAGGGACTGCCACACGACGCTCCAGCGAGTCTGTGACGAAGACAGGCCCTGCTGAGGCCACCCTTGCTACGCCCATGACAAGGCAAAAAAGGCAAAAAAACAGACAAGCTGCTCGCAACATGCCCACCCCTTTCATATTCGGCCGATTTCAAATGATCAGCTATATTTTTGACAAAAATAGCATTACAAGCATAAAAATACAATAAAAATATGCTCAAGAGATTGACAGGCCGATGTCAAGCGTGTTACTTATTTTTAAAAAATATACAAGAGGGAGATCTCTATGACAAAAAGAATGGCATTAACCACCCTTGCGGCCTGTATTCTACTGGGCCAGCAGGTTTTTGCGGAAGAGGCAGGCCTCGGCGAGATTCATGTGGAGGCGGAACCCATTTTACTGCCCATGAAGTCCGTGGGAGACAGCATCTACACAGGGGATGGAGTCACTCGAAAGGGTATGGGGCTTTTGGGCGAAAAGGCAAAGACCAGCGTCTATGAGACCGTCAGCCTGATTCCGGGCGTCAGCGTGGAGACCGCTGACCCATACGGCCTTTCGGCAGAGCAGAAAAACATGCGAGTGCGTGGAGTCAGAAGCTATCTCTCCAGCATGACCGTCTCAGGGGTGCCCAACTACGGCGGAAACCCCATGGGCCCACGGGACTACATCTACGACATGGAAAACATGGAAACCGTATCCCTTTATAAGGGGGCTGCCCCTGCCAATCTGGGCACAGGCGTGGGAGACAGGGGCGGCGCCATAGAGCTCGAACCCCTGTGGGCAAAAAAGGAGCGCAGCGTGGAGATCAGCCAGGCCGTGGGTTCATTTGACTACTTGAGGGGCTTTGTGCGAGCTGACTCAGGAGGGCTGCCCACTACTCAAACTCGGCTTTCGGCCTCCTATTCCAACAGCCGCATGGAGAAATGGAAGGGACCTGGAGACATAGGGCCACGGGAAAACNCCAATCTCACCNTGGTTCAACCCCTTGGANACCGTTTTCAGCTCANAATGTGGGCCAATTACAACGACATCGACCAGGACAACTACAGGCCCCTCACCTATGCCCAGACTCGCGCATTGAAGCGCAACAGNGGCCTGGACTATTTCAGCCGCCTCACAGGTGACTCAAAACTCGATATCAACTATANTGACTACAACAAGTCCTCCTTCACCAACAAGGACATTTTCTGGATAGGCGACTTCAAGGTCACAGATAGCCTGACCGCCACTCTAAAACCATATCTGTCTCAGGAGGATGCAGTCATCTTTAGCGGTGTCTCAGGCCAGAAACCCATGGTGCAGCAGCGCATACGAGACATCGAACGCAGGGGCATGATAGCAGACCTCACCTATGACATTCACACCTTTTCCGCATCTGTGGGCTGGCTGGGCGAGCTCAGCAAATGGGACATCACCTCTCAAAACTACAACCTCACTGCCAATGGCCTGAAATACGCCGGCTATGGGGCGCTTTTGCGGGGTGGAAGCGACGACAACGAGGTGGAAAGCCCATATCTGAAGATAGCAGGCAAAATGGGCGCCTGGGACATGCAGGCAGGGCTTAAGTATTTTTACTACCAAGAGCCGTATCAAATGGGCTATGTCTCCGACAAGACAGACCCTTACAGATTGATTCGCGCAGCGGACCTCGACCGCAAATCCACGGATTACGATATCTGGCTGCCCACGGCTGGAATAGCTTACAATTATTCCAAGGAACTGCAGTTCTCTGCAAGATACGGCAAAAACTTCATAAGACCATATGCCTACATGCCTCTTGTATCCCTTTATAACAGCAATCGGGCCGTTTTCCAAAAACAAGGCATTCAGTTAAGCGATCTCTTTGACGGCTATGACATAGAAACATCGGACAACATCGACATAGGCATGAGATATGTAGCGGAGCGCTTTGACATCTCGCCCACTTTATTTTTTAGCAAACACAAGAACCTCCTTACAACCATCTATGATGCTCGTGTAAATCTCAATTACCAACAAAACATTGGAGAGGCCACAGGCTATGGGTTAGAGATTCCAGCCAATATCTATCTCACAGAATCTCTCACCCTGTTCATTCATCCCACCCTCACATGGCTTACCTATGACGATGATATCACATATATGGGAAATACTCTGCATGCAAAGGACAAACAGGTGGTGGATGTACCGCATTTCATGCTTAAAACAGGCGCTATCTACAAATACGGCGATTTTCAATTCTCACCAATACTCACCTATCTCAGCAAACGCTACGGCGATGTGGAACACAAAGAGGAGATCAGCTCATACTGGACTGCGGATATGAAGATTGACTACATTCGAAGAAAGATTCTGTATGCTGACGAACTCAAGGTATCCTTTGAACTGAACAACATATTTGACAAAAAATACATCTCCATCATCAATGCCTCGGACGACAGCCGCCAGGGCGCTACCTCTTACTATGCCGGCGCACCCTTTACAGCGATGCTGAGCCTGTCCCTGTCCTTCAAATAACACAGGGAGCCTTCTGAAACCTCAAAAAACAACAAAAAAGGCGCATGTTAAATTTCATGCGCCTTTTTGTTATCTACAGACGAGGCCGTAACTCAAGGCCCGCTCATTTCACCTCTTCGAAGTCCGCATCCATTACATCGTCCTTGCCGCCACCTGACTTTTTCTGGCCTTCACCGCCGCCGCATGTACCGCTTTGGCAACCCGCACCGGCAGCCCCTGCACCAGAGGCACCTTGTGATGCCTTCTGATACATCATCTCAGCCAGCTTATGGGATGCCTGCATCAGGTCATCCTGGGCGGCCCGAATAGCAGCAGGGTCATCACCATCCAGCACCTTTTTCAGGGCGTCTATCTTCCCCTGTATCTGCTTTCTGGTATCCTCATCCACCTTGTCTCCAAGGTCAGCCATGCTCTTTTCAGTGGAATAGATCAGGCTGTCGGCATGGTTGCGGGCATCGGCCAGCTCCCTGCGTTTTTTATCCTCTTCAGCATGAAGCTCGGCCTCTTTGACCATCTTCTTGATCTCCTCCTCGCTCAATCCGCTGGAGGCCTGAATACGAATGGACTGTTCCTTGCCGGTGGCCAAATCCTTGGCGGAGACATTCAAGATGCCGTTGGCGTCTATGTCGAATGTAACCTCGATCTGCGGAACACCCCGTGGTGCGGGCGGTATGCCCACCAGCTCAAACCTGCCGATGGTCTTGTTATATGCGGCCATCTCCCGCTCACCTTGAAGCACATGGATGGTAACCGCATGCTGATTGTCCGCAGCAGTAGTGAATATCTGGCTTTTACGAGTGGGGATAGTGGTGTTCTTCTCGATAAGCTTGGTCATCACACCACCCATTGTCTCGATGCCCAGGGAAAGCGGAGTCACATCCAGCAAAAGCACATCCTTCACCTCACCGGACAACACAGCACCCTGAATGGCGGCGCCGATGGCCACGACCTCATCCGGGTTTACACCCTTGTGAGGCTCCTTGCCGAAGATATCCTTGACCTTCTGCTGCACACGAGGCATACGGGTCATACCACCCACCAGAATCACCTCGTCTATATCAGCCGCGGTGAGACCAGCATCCTTCAGTGCGGTCATGCAGGGCGGCACCACGCGCTCGATGAGGTCCTCCACCAGTGCCTCCAGCTTGGCCCGGGTCAGCTTGACCACCAGGTGCTTGGGGCCTGAGGCGTCGGCGGTGATGAACGGCAGGTTGATCTCCGTCTCGGTGGTGGTGGAGAGTTCACATTTGGCCTTTTCAGCGGCCTCTTTCAGGCGCTGCAGGGCCATTCTGTCCTGGCGCAGATCAATGCCGTTTTCCTTTTTGAACTCATCAGCCAGCCAGTCAACGATGCGCAGATCGAAGTCCTCACCGCCCAGGAAGGTGTCGCCGTTGGTGGCCTTCACCTCGAACACGCCCTCTCCCAGTTCCAGAATGGAGATGTCGAAGGTGCCGCCTCCCAAGTCGAAGACCGCTATCTTTTCGTCCTTCTTTTTATCCAGGCCATAGGCCAAGGATGCGGCAGTGGGCTCGTTTATGATGCGCAGGACATTCAAACCGGCTATGCGGCCCGCATCCTTTGTGGCCTGGCGCTGGCTGTCGTTGAAGTATGCCGGCACCGTAATGACGGCGTCCGTCACCTTCTCGCCCAGATATTCCTCCGCCGTCTGCTTCATCTTGGTGAGGATCATGGCGGAAATCTCGGCGGGACTGTATTGTTTGTCCCTCAACTGCACATAGGCGTCGCCGTTGGGGCCTTCCACGATCTTGTATGACACGATTCCGGTGGAACGCTGAACCTCTTTGTCAGTGAATTTACGGCCGATCAGGCGTTTCACCGCAAAGACCGTATTCTCAGGGTTGGTAACGGCCTGCCTTCTGGCCAACATGCCGATAAGCCGTTCACCCTTATCCGTAAAGGCCACCACAGACGGCGTGGTACGCCCGCCTTCCGCATTTGTAAGAACCTTGGGATCCCCACCCTCCATGATGGCGACACACGAGTTGGTTGTTCCAAGGTCGATTCCTATAATCTTGCCCATATTTATATCCTCCTAAAATTTATAGTATAAATTTCAAAATACGTATTCGTGAGTTAACTTAAGCATCAGTTTTGATTTGTCTATATTCCAATCAACAATTTTTTTTGCAGACAGTGACCTTGGCTGGACGAATTACCTTGTCATTCAGGGCATAACCCTTCATTAACTCCCTTACCACCGCACCCTCCTCATGCTCATCGCTGTGTTCCGTACAGATGGCATCATGCATTGAAGGATCAAATGGAAGACCTTGAGCCACGAGACACTTAAGGCCGAACGCCTCCAGCACCCTGGAATAACCGGAAAGGCTCAATTCCAGGCCCTCCACCAGCTTGTCGATGTCCCTTGTGTCCTTTGCTGCGGCAATGGCGCGCTCCAGGTTGTCCAGAAACGGCAGAAGCTCCACCACAAAGGACTCCAGGGCATATTTGATATGCTCCGCCTTCTCCCGCTCCATTCGTTTCTTGAAGTTTTCAAACTCGGCCGCCAGACGCAGTGTTTTCTCCTGCGAGGCCTTCAACTCCTCCTCTTTTTGAGCCAGTCGATTCAGGCAGTCCAGGAGCTCTGAAGATGCAATATGTTCGGCCTCATCAAGTTGGGTTGAATCCTTTTTTTCTGTTTCGGTCATGGGTTGCCTCACACTCCGTTAAATAAAAAACTTGCATCAAGGGGAATCCTGAAATCACACAACAGCCCTATTCATCGGCGTTTTTTTGAAGGACACCCTGATGGCGGAGGAAAGTTAATGTCGCATACAGGCCGTGTCAATGCGGCTGAACATGTTTTTTTCGATGGGAAAATTACATGAAAACGGGCAATACCGGCCCTACAACAGCCTGCGCCACCAACCCTCGTTTTGGAGATACCAGGAAACGGTCCCTTTGAGGGCCGTTGGAAAGTCGCGTTGGACATGGAAACCCAGCTCACGCTCTATCCTCGATGCGTCTATGGCATATCGGCGGTCATGACCAGGCCTGTCCTTCACAAAGGTAATCAGTGTCTCAGCCGGTTTCCCCAGCGCACACGGCGAAAGAGGAAATCGTATCTTAAGGCCCGAATCCTTCGCAAAAAAACCGTCCATGACCTGGCATAAAAGCCGAATCAGGTCGATATTGTGCCATTGATTGTTGCCGCCTATGTTATAGACTCCACCCGGCTCGGCCTTTTGCAGAATCAGGTCAAGGCCAACGCAATGGTCTTCCACATACAGCCAATCCCGCACATTCCGACCGTCTCCATATACAGGGATGGGTCTTCCGGACAGAATGTTTATGACGGCCAGTGGAATGAGTTTTTCCGGAAACTGATACGGCCCGAAGTTGTTGGAGCAGTTGCTGATGGTGTAATCGAGGCCGTAGGTATGGCCGTAAGCACGCACCAGGTGGTCAGACGAGGCCTTTGAAGCGGAATAGGGCGAGTTCGGGCAATATGGTGTATCTTCAGTAAAGGCAGGATCATCAGGCCCAAGAGAACCATAGACCTCGTCTGTGGAGATGTGATGGAAACGATGGTCTATACCGTCTCCCTTCAGCCAGACCGCCCGTGCCGCCTTCAAAAGGCTGTGAGTGCCCAGAATATTGGCCTGCACAAAGGCATCAGGGCCGGTTATTGAGCGATCCACATGGGATTCCGCCGCAAAATGCACTATCGTGTCGATACGATATTCCCTTAGCAGGTACTCCACGAGCTCGAAATTGCAGATGTCGCCTTGCACAAACCGGAACCCGGGCGATTTCCGCACCGGTTCAAGGTTTTCGATGTTACCTGCATAGGTGAGCTTGTCCAGCACCAGCACGAGGTCCTGGGCATGGTGTTTCAGCCAGTAATGCACGAAATTGGCGCCTATGAACCCGGCGCCGCCTGTAATCATCAGTCTTCTCATGGCATATTCCCTTTAAGTTCTATCAACATCCTGTGGAGGCTTTCGCACCAGTGGACTGGTGTAATCCCCAGGCAATCCCATGTGCGAAAGCAGTTCAGGACACTATAAAATGGACGTCTGGCCGGAGTTGGGTAGGCCTCTGTGGGAATGGGATGGACAACGGGCTCCCTCAATAAAAGCCCCAACGCCACCGCCTCCTTAAACACGGCTGACGCCAGGTCATACCAGCTCGCTACGCCGGCATTGCTGAAGTGATGTATGCCGGAAATCCCATCGCGGCCCACTGCATTCCATACCGCCAGGGCCAAGTCCTTTGCCCAGGTGGGTGAGCCCACCTGATCGCACACCACGCGAATCTCGTTTCGCGTGGCGGCAAGCCCCAGCATGGTCTTTACGAAATTACGGCCATGAGTGGAGTATAGCCACGATGTGCGCAAAATGAACAGGTTGTTATGCGGCATGGCCTCCTGGGCCAGTCTTTCGCCTTCGAGTTTACTTTTACCATAGACGCTCAGGGGATTGGGTATGTCCTGCGCTGAATATGGCGAGGCATTGGCGCCGTCAAACACAAAATCCGTGGAGATATGAATCAGTCTGGCCTTTATGGAGTCACATGCCCTTGCCAGATGCAGGACCCCTTGAGCATTGACTGCAAATGCCCTATCAGGCTCTGTTTCAGCCTTGTCCACCTGGGTATATGCTGCGGCGTTAACTATCACCTGCGGCCCGTAGGCGGTGACATATTGAAAGACATCCTGTTCGTTGGAGATGTCCAGCTCAGAAGAAGAGACACATTGAAATTCCACGCAATCCGGCGCTGTCCTTGCCAGTTCCCGGGCAAGCTGGCCGTGTCTGCCGGTGATCAAGACTCGCGAGTTCATGGCAGCTCGGCCTCTGTAAATTTCGGCGCCCCGGCGTCCTTGGGGGAAAGAAAAGTGTGGACACCCTTTATAAGAGGCCACTGAATGCCAAGGTTTGAATCATCCCAGATGATACAGCGCTCATGTTCAGGGGCATAAAAGTCCGTACACTTATACACGAATTCCGCCACATCACTTGTGACATAAAAACCATGGGCAAAGCCAGGAGGTATCCAGAGCATTCGCTTGTTTTCTGCGGACAGATAAAAGCCGATCCATTTCCCAAAGGTTGGAGATCCCCTTCGAATATCCACGGCCACATCATATACCTCTCCAAGTATCACTCTGACCAGCTTGCCCTGCTGCCTCTTGACCTGGTAATGCAGACCGCGAAGTGTCCCCTGTACGGAACGGCTGTGATTGTCCTGCACGAAATCCGCATCTATGCCGCCCTGCAGGAACTTCTGCTTGTGCCAGGTCTCCATGAAAAAACCGCGCTCGTCTGCAAATACACGGGGTTCTATGAGGATTACATCGGGGATCTCTGTGAGTATGAAATTCATGACAACCTCATCTTTTGATTAAAATTGAACGATGCCCATTTACTCTTCTCATCTGGAAAGCAGTCTCAAAAGATACTCGCCGTATGTGCTTTTAGAAAGGGACATGGCCAGCCTTTCCAGTTGAGCGGCGTCTATGTAGCCCATCTTGAAGGCTATCTCTTCAGGACAGCAGATCTTGAGCCCCTGCCGCTCCTCCACGATACGCACAAAATTGGAGGCATCCAAAAGCGAGGCATGGGTGCCTGTATCCAGCCAGGCCACTCCCCTGCCCAACCGCTCCACGGCCAGGGCATTCTGTCTCAGATATGCCTTATTGACATCGGTGATCTCCAGTTCTCCACGGGCTGAAGGTCTGATGCCCCTGGCGATCTCAATCACTTGATTGTCGTAAAAATAAAGACCTGTTACCGCATAGTTGGACTTGGGTTTAATGGGTTTTTCCTCGATGTCCAGCACATTTCCTGACTCATCAAAACTCACCACACCATAGCGCTGCGGGTCCTTTACATAGTAACCAAAAACCAAGGCGCCGGTCTTTAATGCCGCTGCCCTTGTCAAGACCTCACTCAATCCATGGCCGTAAAAGATGTTATCTCCCAGAATCAGGCAGACATTCTCTTTGCCTATAAACGACTCACCTATTAAAAAGGCCTGGGCCAGGCCCTCAGGCCGCGGCTGCTCGGCATAGGAGATGGAGATGCCCCACTGGCTGCCGTCCTGCAGGAGACTCTGAAAAAGCGGCATATCATTGGGCGTTGTAATGAGCAAAATGTCGCGAATTCCAGCAAGCATCAAGGTGGAGAGGGGGTAGTAGATCATGGGTTTGTCGTAGATGGGCATGAGCTGCTTGCTGATAGAGATGGTCAGTGGATAAAGTCTGGTGCCGGAGCCGCCGGCCAATATGATACCTTTCATGAAATGACCCCTTGAAGGAATATGGGAATGTCCAGGAATGTCCTCTTTTATATAACTTGGTCTTTTATGTCAACGGTCATAAAAGGCTCAAAAAAACTATTTTTTGTGTGTGATGTTAGGGCGAGGGCAGCCAGTATTTGTTCCATGCCCACATAACCGCCCTTCTTGGCGGAGAATGGGTCTGTCCTTTTTCTCGTTATTTTTCTCTTTGTTGCATGAAGACAGGTATGTGAGCATTTTTCGACGGCAAGCAACGCAGTTATCGGGCGAAGGGGCAATTTTAACAAGGCCCCATGACATGTTTTCGTTTTTAGGGCGATGAGCAGCCGATATTTGTTTCATGCCCCACATAACCGCCCAGGTGGTTTTGATGGCGGCTTCTTCGGCGGTGGAGGAGATTTTGGCGGCGGCGGTGCCTCAGGGGACTGGTAATACAGAGGAAAC
>JGI12104J13512_1000883_pt1 | contig 24578 bp, 23 predicted proteins | sample TerdegcTABiofilm_FD_13512 | JGI IMG/M metagenome (IMG submission 13512)
TCTCGTGCAACTCCTCCGGAACGTAACGGAGGGCATTCCGAAGAGCAAGCTCCGTCTCCTTCCGGCTCAGGGTCCATCCCCGATCCGGCGCCCGCCGGATTCCGGAAACGAACTCCGGATGCTCGGGAAGCACCGCGTCGAGTCTGATGGTCATGGCCCGCTCGTTCAGTCCGTTCACCTCATGCATCCTGAAAACCTCCTTCGGTACGGAATCGGGGCATCTCTTCAAAAAACACGACCGCCGTCGCCCCGTCTTTTTCTCTCACGCGACAGCACGTTTCTCTTTTTTCGGCAGCCTCTCCGACAGTCGCAACGGCTTCCGAAGGGGCGTTCCGGAGACATCCATATGCACGGAAGCACACACGCGCCCGCCCCGGGTGGCTTCGGCCTCTTTGCCTCACCTCATCCCGAAAAAACGGACTGCAACGCCCCGTTCATCCGGGCCGCCGCGTCCTTGAGCTTTGCGACAAGCGCTTCCTCCTGCCCTTCGAAACTGGTCACCAGCCCGGCGAGCCCGAGCTGCGCCACGAATTCCCCCCTGCCATCGACAAGAGGCACGCTGATGTCCCCGGCGTGCTCCATCCACTCTTCCCTGCTGTAGGCGTAACCCCGCTTTCGGATCTCCGCAAGCTGCCGCCGTAGCGCGTCCCCGTCCACACCCTCGGGGAGGCCCGCGGCGAAAATGCGCTCCCGGAGGTCTTCGCGGCAGAAGGCGAGCAGCACCTTGCCCGTGGCCCCCACGTGGACTGGAACGCCCATGCCCCTGTGCGCCACGTATTTCACCGCGGTTCCCTTCGGCTCCACGTGGTGAATGCAGAGCCCCGTCGTTCCTTCCAGCACGCTCATCACCGCAGTCTTGCCCGTCTCGCGGACGAGCCGCTCCATCTCCGGCCCGGCGATCCGGATCAGCTCACCATGGAACAGGTCACCCCTGTGCAGAAGAAAAAAGTGCACCCCCGGACGAAAGCGCTCCGACGACGCGTCCCGCGTAACCCATCCCACCTTCTCCAACGAGAGGAGCAACCGATGGAGCGTGCTCCGGGGAATTCCCGTACGGCTCTCGATCTCCCGAAGGCTGAAGGTTTCTCCGGAGAGGCAGAGAAGTTCCATGACGGCGACGATCTTTTCCACGGCACTTTGCCGCTGTTCCTTCTCCTCCTCGCGCATCTCCTTCGGCCCCCTTTTTCAAAAATGGGACATATTGTCCCGTATTTTTGTTTTTCAGCCTACCGAACGGAGGGTGATCTGTCAAGAGAGGCAACTGCCCTTCGGAGAGGAGAGTTTCACGTCTCTTTCGCAAAAATTGAGGAATTTCCGAAAAACTCCGCGCCGATGTCGTCATTGTGCCCTTGAAGCAGGGTATTTTCCCCTTGTCGTCCTGCTCGCGTACAGGCGGCAATGCGAAACGGGGAAAGCCGCTGCAGCGGCTTTCCCCGTGGGATTCCGATGATTTTTCAGAGAGAAACGCGTAGGCGTTTTGCTGCGGAAACCCGGGGCGCGTGCGCGTCACCAATGTTGCCACAAGCACCGCACGGTTACGGAACCAGCGTAACCCTGCCGTCCAAAGCGGCGCCTTTCAATGCGTCGATGCCGCCCTGGGTGCGAATGTCGGCGATGATCTCGTTGCGGTAGATCAGTCCCGTGTCTCTCTTGGGCAGGGAACCGATGTCGAATCCCATCACCTCGGCGGTGATGTCGGGAATTTTCTTTCCGTTCCAGCAACTGTCTCCGCCGCCGTTTCCGATATAGCTGTTGAACACCACCGTGAACACCCGGTCGAGCTGCTCCTCGATGGGCTTGCCGTGGAGCGTGATGTTCTCCGCAACGGTCTCCCCCGCATCCCTTCCCAGGCGGATCGTGTAGCGGAGCGCTCCGGAGAAATGGAGAAATCCTCTTCCCACGTAGGTGTTCTTCAGATCCATGCCCGCCGCCTCGTCGGGTCGGATGATGCGCTTGGCGTTGTTGACCACCATGTCCCGAATCTGGGCTCCCGTCATCTCCCCCACCTGGAGCGTGTCCGCGAAGGGCATCACCGCATACCAGTCACTGTAGGCGAGGGACCCCTTGTCCACTCCGGCGATGACGCCCGAGGCGTTGATCAGCGCCAGGTCCACGGGCTTTTCCGAGAACGTGACCGCACGCCGCACGATGGCCTCGTTCATGAAATTGGCCAGGGCGCATTCTCCGGTATAGCGCTCCACGAGAGTTCGGTCCGCATCAAGGCCGTCCGCGGTCACCGCGCCGAGGGGCTCGTTCATCTTCTCCGAAAGCAGCGCGAAAAGGGGATCCACGGTGCTCTTTTCGAACGTCTCGTCGTAGTCCCCGTCGTGCTCGAACCTGCCGTAGTCGGGATTGTCCGCAGCGACGCGGTCATCGCGCTTTTTCAGAGGAATGAGAAATGCCTCCACGTTTGCAAGGTGCATCGCATCACCCGAGCGCACCAGATCGAGACGACTCCTGCCGAGAAACTGTCCTCGCTGGCCGCCCTGCAGAATGGGCACGTCTCCCTCGCGCACCTCCAGCCCCTTTTCGTTCAGCACGGAGTGGCTGTGGGCCCCCACCACCAGCACCGGTTTGGACGTGAGTTCCCGAGCCTTGCGGGCAAGAAAACGGTCGCTCTCGTCGCCGTAGATGGCGGGCTCGTCCTCGTATCCCACGTGGGTCAGGAGGATCACCACATCACAGAAGGGCTCCAGGGCGGGCAGGAGATGCTGCAGCGCTTCGAGCGGAGGCGAGACGAAAAAGCCCGGATCCTCGGGTTGTTTCGGAGAGTTCGTGGTGGTAAGGCCGACGATTCCCACCCGATATCCCCGCACCACGCCGAGAAGGGCGCGGTGGATCTGTCCGGGCCGAAGAACAGCCGAGCCGTGGAGATTCGCCGACAGGACGGGAAAACGGGCGTCCTGGGCGATGCCTTTGGCGAGGATCTCCGTTCCCTTGTCCAGGTCGTGATTTCCGATCACCGTGGCATCCAGGTCCGCCGCACTGTAGGCCCGATAGACAGGATCGACCTTGAACTCCGCCCCGTTGCCCCCCAGCAGTTCGTCGAAGGGTGTTCCCGTGTGGTCGTCGCCGGCGGAGAGAAAGAGCACCGCCTCGTCGGCACCCTTCGCCGCCCTGGCCTCGCGCACCTGGTGCACCATCTGCGCGAGAAAGTGCGTATTTCCCCGCGTTTTGTGCGGAACGGTGATGTGGTGGTGCAGGTCATTGAAGTGAAACACCGTGAGAACCAGTTTTTCCCCCTCGCCACGGAAGGCGGCGAGCACCTCCGGAATCGGCCCCGACACCCTCTCCGCAGGTGAGAGCGTGTCGCCGTCCACCACGTACACCTCGTCGAACCCCTTTCCGGACGTTCCGGAAAACGGCGAGAGGACCAGCTCGCCGCACCACCCCGCAGCGGCGAGAACAAAGACGAGGAGCGCACTTCCCAGAAACACCGCCGGAGACACCGACGCAGCGACACCGCGCCGGAAACGTCGCCATGCCTTGAACAACCCGTACATCACGATTCCATCGACCTCCCGTAGGATGAAGTTGCCGCTTTCCGCAAGCGTACCCTCTCCCCGTTACGGAATCATGACCCTTGTGCAACGCTTTCGTGCTCCATCGCAAGAACATCGGAAACGTTAAACCCGGCGGTGTCCCTCCCTGGCCCCGCACCCTCCGATGCGGTATAGTGATACCCGGACATGGTTTCCCTTTCCGCACGACTTTTGCCCGTCTTTGTGCTCCGCTGCAGGAGCTGCAAAAAAGGAGGTCGAACATCACCATGGAAACGAGATCGTTCAAGGATATCGACGGAGCCGTCTCGCTGCTCGGCTTCGGACTGATGCGCCTGCCCACTCGGTCGTCGGACAAAAAGGACATCGATCTCGCAACGGGACGCCGGATGGTCGACACGGCCATAGCCGCAGGGGTGAACTACTTCGACACCGCCTGGGTGTACCATGAGGGAGCGAGCGAATCCTTCGCCGGAGAAGTGTTGTCCGGACATCCCCGGGGCAGCTATCACCTGGCCACAAAAATGCCCCCGTGGGTGCTTTCGTCAAAGGAGGATCTGGAGCGGATTTTCACCGAACAGCTGCGAAAATGCCGCGTGGAGCACTTCGATTTCTACCTACTCCACAACATCGGAGGAAAAACCTACGACGCCGTTCTCGAATACGACGTCTACGAGTTCCTGCGGAAGAAAAAAGAGGCGGGCTACATCCGTTATCTGGGGTTCTCCGTACACGACACCACCGCTCATGTCGCGAGGATCGTCAACGAAGGGGAGTGGGATTTCGGTCAGTTGCAGGTGAATTACCTGGACTGGGAGGACCTCGACGCAAAAGGCCAGTACACCCTCCTCGCCGAGCGGGGCATTCCCGTGGTGGTGATGGAACCCCTCCGGGGCGGCGCGCTCGCGGACCTTCCGGAGGCGGCGGCGAAGATATTGCGACGGGCCGACCCGGAGGCGAGCCAGGCATCGTGGGCGCTGCGCTACGCCGCCTCCCTTCCGGGAGTGCTGACGGTTCTGAGCGGAATGAGCACCCTCGGGCAGGTGGAGGACAATCTGAGGACGATGACGCACTTCCGCCCCCTGTCGGAGACGGAGCGAGCCCTTCTCGCCGAGGTCGCGACGAGCTACCGCTCCTCCGGAACCGTCCCCTGCACCGGCTGCCGCTACTGTATGGACTGTCCCACCGGAGTGGACATCCCGAGGGTGTTTTCGCTGTACAACCACTACCGCAAAGTCCGCTCGTCGAACCCGGGCCTTGCGGAGATCGTGCTCAGTAATACCTACTACCGCGCCTTGAACAAACGGGAACGGGCGGAAAGCTGCATCGCCTGCGGGAAATGCGTTCCCCTCTGCCCCCAGGGAATCGACATCCCCAAAGCCATGAAGGAGATCGCGGACCTCAAAAACGGGTGAGGTACGGAAGAAAAACACCGGAGGCGCAGGCCCCCCTGCACGAGGACACGAGACACCCTCCTTCGGGGGGGCCCTCCCGTGATAGTGACGAGAGCAAGACAGCCTCTATTCCATCCCCGTTTGGCGGGCGTAGGCTTTGAGCCGTTCCTCTGTCTCCATCCATTCCGCCGCTATTGCAGGCTTTTTATTTTTTTGACAAAGGCAAAAGGATGGATTATGCTGATAAAATCAGTGACAACAAAGCTTCACCGGATGCTGAAACTCTACTCTGTATATACGCGGAACGACATGGCAGATACACACAATAGCCCGAGGGGGAATAAGGGTGTCTTTGTGTCGAAGGGAAGGAGGGAAATGGCGTGAAGACGACGGGCAGGACGCTGAAAACCGGGACGGAGGTACGTGTCGTAAAATGGGGGAACAGCCTTGCCATCAGAATTCCGCAGTCTCTGGCAAAACAGACGAAACTCGGAGAGGGTTCCCGGGTCGAGCTGCTGGCCACCACCGAAGGGTTTCGCGTGAAGAAACGCCCCGAACACCCCACGCTCGAAGAGTTGCTTGCTCGGGTGACCGACGCAAACCGGCACGAATCTGTCGATTGGGGCTTCCCTGTGGGCAACGAAATCTGGTGAGGCACGGCGAATGACGGACATGGGGGCAAACTCATGGGTTCCGGATGCCGGAGATGTGGTGTTCGTGAATTTCAACCCGGTCATCGGCCACGAACAGGCGGGAGAACGCCCGGCGATCGTTCTGACGCCGAAGAGCGCGAACCGCATACTGAACCTCTGTACGGTCGTTCCGGTAACGAAACAGGCAAAAGGCTACCCCTTCGAGGTACTCCTGGACACGATGTCGGGAAGCGTAACGGGGGTTGTTCTCTGCGATCAGATCAAGACCATCGACTGGGAAAACCGATCGGCCAGGCTAGCCGGAAGAACAACCCCGGAAACACTGGAAGCAATCAGAGCACTCGTCAAGGCCCTGCTCGTTCTTTAGTTTTCAGCTTCGCGACACCACACGATCCGGCCCGAATCCAGCCGAGACAGGATCAGCGCAGTTCCCGCGTGGTGTGAAAGACGATCCGGGGCCACTTCTCCGCCACGAGGCGCAGTTGCCAGTTGCCCTCGGCAAGAAAAGCCAGATTCCCCTCTCCATCCATGGCCAGATCATTCCGATTGGCCTTCTCGAACTCCTCCAGAATCTTCCTGTCGTCGCAGGTCACCCACCGGGCGGTCATGTAGTTCACCGGCTCGTAGTCCGCCTCCACGCCGTACTCCGCCTTCAGGCGCGCCATGGTCACGTCGAACTGCAACGCTCCCACGGCCCCGAGGATGTAGTCGTTCCGCTCCAGAGGGCGAAAAAGCTGCACCGCCCCTTCTTCGGTAAGCTGCTGCAGCCCCTTCTGGAGCTGCTTCGCCTTCAACGGCGACTGGAGGCGCACCCTTCGGAAGTGCTCCGGCGCAAAGCTCGGAATACCCGTGAATTTGAGGGGTTCTTTTTCGGTGAAGGTATCGCCGATCTTGATGGTGCCGTGGTTGTGGATGCCGATGATGTCGCCGGGCCACGCTTCCTCCGCCAGCTCCCGCTCCTGCGCCATGAAGATGACCGGGTTCGCCACGGTCACGTCCTTGCCGAGACGGTGATGGCGCATGCGCATCCCCCGCTGGAAGCGCCCCGAGCACACCCGCAGAAAGGCCAGCCGGTCTCTGTGCGAGGGATCCATGTTGGCCTGGATCTTGAAGACGAAACCCGAGAATGCCTCCTCGTCCGGAGCGACGGTGCGCGTGACGGCAGGCCGCGGCAGGGGGGACGGCGCGATCTCCACGAAGGTGTCGAGCAGTTCCTTCACGCCGAAGTTGTTGATGGCGCTGCCGAAGAAGACCGGAGTCTGGTTCGCCTTCAGGTAATGCTCCATCTCGAAGGGGTTCGCCGCCCCCTCCAGCAAAGCGAGATCCTCGCGCAGCTCATCGGCCTGGCGCCCCAGCGCCTCGTCGAGAGCGGGATCATTCACGTCCCGGATGACCCGCGCCTTCTCCACACGGTCGCTTCCGGGCGTGAAGAGATTCAGCTCCCTGCCGTAGAGGTTGTAGGTGCCCTTGAAGAGCTTTCCCCGGCCGATGGGCCACGAGAGAGGCGCGCACTCGAGCTGGAGCTTCTCCTCGATGTCCCCCAGGATGTCCAGGGGGGCCATGCCCTCGCGGTCGAGCTTGTTGACGAAAGTGATGATGGGGGTGTTGCGCATCCGGCACACCTCCATGAGCTTGCGCGTCTGGCTTTCCACGCCCTTCACGCTGTCGATCACCATGACGACGCTGTCCACGGCGGTAAGCACCCGGTAGGTGTCCTCGGAAAAATCCTCGTGTCCCGGAGTGTCGAGCAGGTTGATCTCGTACCCGCGGTACTCGAACTTCATCACCGAGCTGGTCACGGAGATGCCGCGCTCCTGCTCGATCTGCATCCAATCGCTGACGGCGTGACGTCCCGCCTTGCGGGCCTTCACCGCTCCAGCCATCGTGATGGCTCCTCCGAAAAGCAGCAGTTTTTCCGTGAGGGTCGTCTTTCCCGCGTCGGGATGGCTGATGATGGCAAAGGTCCGGCGGCGCTCGATCTCCTTCCGGAGAGTTGTTTCCTTGGTGGGGGTTTCGAAACAGGTTGACATGGTTCGTGCATTTCTCCTTCTTGCCGAGGGTGCGGCACACAAAAGCCGGGGATGCCCCCGGCTCTTTTCTCGGGCACTATTGTACGCTTTTATGGGAAAAATCAAAAGAGGGGAATGGAAAACGGCACGGCGGCGATGGCACGTGCAGGAAACGGCTTCGGCGTAACGGCATTTCACTACGGAACCATGAGCATTACGGTTCCGCCCGCTTCGTCGCTCGTGAACACACGACAGGGCAGTACACTTGAAGACTTTAGGCCTGGCGTTCCCGATGACATGCGGTAACGCCAGGCAAAGGAAAACATTCGCGGCGGAGCTGAACCCGGGACAGAACGACGTGCAGAACAGCACCACAACGCCCGCAGAAGCAAAGGGCATCAAAAAGGCGCAACGGTTCACCAAGACGAAGAATCGACGCGGAAAGAGAAGTTCGATCCAAAGAACAATGCCTTCCGGATCCTTCAGAGAGGCTCTTCCGGGCTGACATCGAACGGGTAGAATAAACCACATGAGCAGGAGCACTATGGTAGAATAAACAAAAAAGAGCCTCCCCTCCACACATGACACTCCAGCAAGGAGGATCTTCGAAACGTGAAAACAATACTCGATCTTGTCACTGATTCTCGAACAACATACCTAAAAACGTTGAAAAATAGAGTTTTTGCCTTGAAATCATCCGGTAAATACGGTGATACAATTAACATCGCCGATGTGGATAATCGATCGAGCTGTTCCATCGCCATGGCGTGGACAAATCTGTTGCCGGGCAAGGCACTGGGAAAACCGAAGTCCTCCCAGACAAGAGGCAACGTGTTTACCGATGTGTGCTTGGGATTCCTCAAAGAAACCCTTCCGCTCATGAAAGATTTTCGACCGGGGACATGGGAGTGGGAAACGGAGGCCGATATTTCCAGGTTCGACCAATACAGCCATCTCGGTTTATTGAGGCGGATCACTGACGAAAATCCCAACCTGAAGACGATCTTCGGTGAAGAATACTTCATTCGCCCGGACATCGTCATCGCCAGACACCCTCTTACGGAAAGGGAGTACGGCCGCCGACAGGCCGAAAGCCCCGTCGCCGTTCATGCACCCCTTCTTGAAGGTGCTTGCGGCGGCGGGGCGGCGATTCTCCATGCGAGCATCTCCTGCAAGCTCACCATCCGTTCCGACCGAGCACAGAACACGCGAACCGAGGCACTGAATCTGATGCGGAACAGAAAGGGCAACACGCCGCACATCGTGGCACTCACTGCGGAGCCTCTTCCGTCACGAATCGCCTCTCTGGCCCTCGGCATGGGAGACATCGACTGCGTCTACCACGCAGCTCTCCACGAACTACAGACCGCCGTGACCTCGTTGGCGAATGAAGACCAGATGGATATTTTGGAAACACTCATTTCCGGACGACGTTTGCGTGATATCAGTGATTTGCCCTTCGATCTGGCGGTGTGAAAGGATTTTCCCATGGGAATTCTTTTGAAACGAACGGAACACGTCCCCGTTTTCGTAGATCTTTTCGCCGGCGCCGGAGGCTTTTCTCTCGGCTTCCGACTCGCCGGAGCACGACCGGTCTTCGCCGTGGAATCGGACAAGGCCGCCGCCGAAACGTATCAGGCCAATTTCCCCGAAGCGACCCTTTTTACGGGAGACATCCGAGATCTCCGCCCCTTTCCGTCTCTCTCCCCCGACATCATCGTGGGAGGTCCTCCATGCCAGGGGTTTTCTCCCCTCGGAAAAATGAGTACCCGACAAAACCGACAGGATGCGCACATCCTTATGAACGCCCTGTGTTTCGAATTTCACCGAGCGCTTTTTGAGATGCGCCCGCACGCCTTTGTGATGGAGAATGTTCCACCCTTTCTTAAATCCGAAGAGTTTCGTCTCTTCGTGGAGAAAACTGAACGATTGGGCTATTCCATCGCGTGGGGAACGCTCGAAGCGGAGGAATTCGGAGTTCCCCAAAAACGGCGCCGAGGCGTGACCATAGGCGTTCGGAACGGCTGGGCGTGTCTGCCTCAGCCTCCGGGAGAACACCGAACGGTCCGAGACGCTTTGGGCGATCTTCCCCTCGTTCCCACGGGCGAATCGCTGCACGTGGGACGAAATCCCACACCGGAATCCATAGAAAGATACCGTACCATTCCTCCCGGAGGAAACCGCTTCGATCTCATGCGCACCCGCCCTGATCTGTGCCCGCGCTGCTGGCTCGACAAACCATCGGGAAGTACGGACGTGTTCGGCCGCCTGGAATGGGACAAACCGGCGCTCACGATCCGGACGGAGTTCTTCAAACCGGAAAAAGGGAGGTACCTCCATCCCGAGGCGGACCGTCCCATCACTCACCGCGAAGCCGCGAGATTGCAGACCTTTCCGGATTCTTTCCTCTTTTGCGGCAGCAAAGTCGAGATCGCCAGGCAGATCGGCAATGCCGTACCGGTTCGCATGGCTTACCACGTGGCGCGCCATGTCTTACGACTGATCGGTCTGGGGCAAAAGCATCCCGGAAATTCCACACCCCCTCCGGCGACGGACACCGAAACCGGCGTACGTGTACCCCAAAACGTTCGATCCGCGTGATCACCGCCCGGCTCTCCACTCTGCGACAGTCATGACGGACTGTTTTTCTTCCGAGGAGCGACACCGCATCATGTCTCGGATCAAAGGCAAAAATACGGAACCGGAGCGTCGTGTCCGCTCCTTTCTCCACGAAAAAGGATTCCGTTTTCGCCTGCATCGCTCCGATCTGCCGGGAAGTCCCGACATCGTTCTTCCAAGATATCGGCTCGCCGTTTTCGTGCACGGCTGTTTCTGGCACCGTCATCGAACGTGCTCCCGCGGAACATCGACACCACAAAACAATCGGGAATTCTGGCTCAGGAAATTCCAGAAGAACGTGAGCAGGGATCTGGAAAAGGAAAGGGCGTTGCGCTCCCTGGGATGGAAAGTCCTCGTACTCTGGGAATGCGAAATCAGGAGCGGCGCTTATGCAAAAGCGCTGCTCTCGGAACTTCGTGACACGCAGGTGCATCAACAAGATCCTTGCACCGATTCCGGTCGCCGCGTCGCCTCTTCGAAGACGTCACGACATTTTCCGGAGCCGAGCGAAGCATCGTAGCACTTGTGGACACCCGCGCTCCCCGGGCGCTGAAAACGAGCCGATTCTTCACCATCGCCATGCGACGCGACAGGGAACGGCGAGGGGGGCCATCGAGCGCTTCCATAATCGCCGGAGGTATCGGGTGCGACTCGACACCCTCTCATTCGCCGTCTGCGAGAAGCGTCTTGTCGAGAACGACGACCCCGCGGCGTGCGGTCGATGTTTTTTCGCCGCTGCAATACGAATGGTCCCGCCGAGGAGTATAGGATTTCAGCCTTGCTGGCGCGGCAAGCGGTCCGGCCTTCAGGATCCGCTTCGACCAACGGAAATGGTACAATATGATTCTCGGCACACACTTCAAGTATATGGAGCACCTGCATGCGGGGAATACACCTGTCTTTTGCGGAACGCAACTTCTATCTTTGGGCGGAAGAACCGCGTCGGGAGACGGTGCCTCCTCTTCCCCCTCTTCCAAAACATCTTTTCGAAGCGGGACTTTTTTCCTCCTCCCGAAACACACCCCTTCTACGCGGAACAGCCTGGCTTCCTTCTTCGGGAAATACTCCCCTTCCTTCGTCCCCGCTTTTGGGAGAGGAACCGGACCGAAGAAAAAAGATCGTCCTGGCGTCTCACCCGATATTCGTTCTTCCTCTCACCACGGAGGAGATTTGCGAGCTTTTTGGAAAAGAAGATTTTACTCCGCTTTCGGGAAGTCGCCTTCTTCCGGGGAATTCGCTCTTCTGGGGAACTCGGCTTTTTCGGCTTGCGGAAAACCTTTTGGCCCGGGAAAGCTACCTGCCCTCCCTGGTACAGGGAGAGGATTCCTCTTGGGAAGCCCGGTGGATTCCCGTGCTTTCGGAGGATTTCGAAAAGGAGCTGGAACGGCTTGCGGGTACTTTCCCAGGGGTACTGCGCTGCCTGACTCTTCGGGGAAAGGAACCGCCCCGAACTTCTCCCAGGCAATCGGCCCTGGAGATGCTTCAGGTCCTCTTGGACCGGATCATTCGAGCTCGCCTCCAAAAAAGACGGTCCAAGGAGGTCCGGACAAAACCCTCCAACCTCCACGACGCTTGGATTGAAGCACTTCAAGTCCCTTCTCCCAGGATACCATGGGAAAAAGAAGAGGAACTTCGGGAGTTTTCCAAGACTCTCGCCTCTTGGAGTCGCCCCGCCCGACTTCACAGTGCATCTCCCTTTCGTTTCTGTTTGCGCCTGGAAGAGCCTCCCGTCGGAGAAAATCTCTGGGAAGTGCGCTATCTCCTGCAGTCCAAAGCGGACCCTAGCCTTCTCTTCCCTCTTGAAAATCTTTGGAGTCACAAGGCGCATTTTCCGCTTTCCGCAGACGCCTTCGGAGGAGTTCCACGGGAGTTCGCGCTTGCTGCTCTGGAACAGGGAGCCCGAATCTCTCCTCGCATCGAGGGGAGTCTGAAGGGGAAAAATCTCCGGGGCTTCTCTCTGGATGCTTCGGGAGCCCTGCATTTCCTCAAGGAAGAGGCCCCGGTGCTTCAAGCTTCTGGATTCACCCTCCAACTCCCCTCTTGGTGGGTGCGTCGTAAGGCTTTCAAGCGAGTGAGCCTTACCGCTAAGGTCTCCAATGCTTCCTCGGAGAACGACAGCTTGACGTTGGACGCTCTTCTGAGTTTCCGATATGCACTTTCTTTAGGAGGTGAGGAACTTACGCCGGAGGAAATGCAACTGCTGGCGGAACTGAAAACACCTTTGGTTCGCTTTCGGGGAGAGTGGATCGAGACGAGCCCGGAACACCTCCGAAAGGCCCTGGATCTTCTTGGAAAACAGGATTTTCGGGAGATCCTGGCTTCGGAGATTCTGGCCTCCGCCTTGGCAGGCGAGGGAATCGGAGAAACGGAAGAATTTCCGGTGGAACGGGTGGAGGTGGAAGGATGGTTCGCCGAAGTGCTGGAAGATCTCCGGCAGAAAAAACCCTCGGTTCCAGAGGAGCTTCCCCGGCGATTCCGGGGTACTCTCCGGCACTACCAGGTGGAGGGCTTCACCTGGCTCGCCGCACTCCGCCGCTGGGGTCTGGGGGCCTGTCTGGCGGATGACATGGGGCTGGGAAAGACCGTACAGACGCTGGCACATCTCCAGAGGGAACGGGAGAAAGGCGAGACAAGGCCGGCCCTCCTGATCTGCCCCACCTCGGTGGTGACCAACTGGCGCAAGGAAGCGGAGCGTTTCACTCCCGACCTTCCGGTGTTGGTACATCACGGCTCCTCCCGGCAGCAAAAAAAGGACTTTGTCAACACTGTGCGGAATCAGGGGTTGGTGATATCCACCTTCGGACTACTGCAGCGGGATCTTCCCTTTTTTCAGGAAGTCTTCTGGGGAAGCCTGATCCTTGACGAGGCTCAGAACATCAAAAATCCGGAAACCAAGCAATCCAAAGCGGCTCGGAACATTTCCGCGGAACACCGCATAGCTCTTACAGGAACTCCCGTGGAAAATCATCCACTGGATCTCTGGAGTCTGATGGATTTTCTTAATCCCGGCCTTTTGGGAAATCAGAATTTCTTCAGAAAGACATTCCAGAAACCCCGGGAACGTTTCCAACGGGAGGCGGCACTCGCGAAGCTCCGGAACATGACATCTCCCTTTCTTTTGCGGCGCCTCAAGACGGACAAAAACATCATACGGGATCTTCCGGAAAAGATCGTCACCAAGGAATACTGCTCCCTTACCAAGGAACAGGCATCTCTTTACCAGGCGGTGCTGGAGGATTTAAAAGAAGGCCTCGCCACCGGAGTGAACGCGGGACGCCAGGGACTGGTGCTGGCCACCCTGACCAAACTCAAACAGATCTGCAACCATCCCGCCCTGTTCCTGGGAGACGGCTCTTCTCTGGCGGAGGGCCGGTCCGGCAAAATGCGGCGCTTGGTAGATCTTTTGGAGGAATTTCAGGAAACCCGGGAACATTGCCTGATCTTCACCCAATATAGGGAAATGGGGGAAATGCTCCAGAAGTGGCTGCAACATCATTTCGCTCAGGAGGTTTTTCTGCTGCACGGAGGAGTGCCTCGAAAAAGGCGGGACGAAATGGTGGAGGTCTTTCAACACGCTCCGGAAGCTCCAAAAATCTTTCTTCTTTCCCTCAAGGCGGGAGGTACCGGACTTACGCTCACACGGGCAAACCACGTGATCCACTACGACCGGTGGTGGAATCCGGCGGTAGAAAACCAGGCCACGGACCGCGCCTTCCGGATAGGCCAGAAGAAAAACGTACAGGTGCACACCTTCGTGGTATCCGGAACGCTAGAAGAGCGTATCGACCAGCTTCTGGAAAACAAACGGGATCTGGCGGAAAAAATCGTGGGAGGCGACAACCTCTGGATCGGCAATCTTTCGGATCGGGAACTCCAGGAACTGCTGCGTCTGGATCCCGAAGCGCTGGAGGCGTAAAAACCATGGCCGAACGAAAAAGCTCTTTTATGGCCTACGAACCCTCCACTCCACGGAAAGTGGATGGAGGCATCAGAGCGTTAAGCCGAAGGGGAAGTTTCGCCTCCTCTTGGTGGGGAAAGGAATGGATTCGGATTCTCGAGTCCTCCCACATCGGAGCACGTCTCTCTCGGGGCAAGAGTTACGCCCGAAATGGGCAGGTAACGGAACTCACCATCCGCTCCGGCACGGTGACCGCTAAAGTCCAGGGATCTCGGGCGGGAAAGTATTCCGTTCTTCTGGAATGCCGTACTCTTTCGGCGGACCAAAAAAGGAAACTTCTCGCGGCCCTGGAGGAACAACCCTTTCTCGCGGCGCGACTTCTGAAGAAGGACCCTCCTCGGGAGATGGAGAACCTCTTCAATCATGCGGGACTTCCGCTCTTTCCCTCCCCGGAAAAAGACCTCGAAACAACGTGTTCTTGTCCGGACTGGTCAAATCCATGCAAGCATATCGCCGCGGTATTCTACCTCATGGCAGAAGCTTTTGAGATGGACCCCTTCCTTCTTCTCACTCTTCGAGGGTTGGCACGGGAAGATCTTTTCGGCCTTTCCGAAAAAGAGGACGTTGCGGAAAGCTCCTCCTTTTCTCCAGAACCCCTTCCTCTGGAACGGGAACTCTTTTGGGGGACAACACATCGTCCTCCTATGGAGGAAAAACTCCCCTCCTCGGCATCTCATGGTACTCTTCCACGCAGGTTGGGACCTCTTCCTCTTTGGCGCTCTCTCCGACCCTTTCTCCCCCTTATGGAAGAATTCTATCGCCTCGCAGCGGAGGAAGAAGAGCCTTTCTGCTAGACGATGTTTGCCGCATAGCCGTGTGTTCACATTTGGCAGGCAAGATCAGTTTTCGTGCTATCATCAGGCGGCACGACAATCCACCTCAATAAGGAGTTGTTGTTTCATGTCGAAGAAACGTGCAGTGGAGAGTGTGGCACCTCGGGGAGGTGCATACAAAACGATCTAGTGTATACGCCTCCCAAAAGGGATTCTCAAAAACTTTTGGAGGTTATGACAATGAAAAAAGAATTGGAAAACATCGGTCTCGACCGGAGGTTTCTCGCCGAGGCCTCGTTGTATCCGGATTTGTATGTCGGGCGCGTCATCTCGCAATACAAGGATCTCTACAAGGCAATGACGGAGAACGGCGACGTGGCGGCGGAGATTTCCGGAAAGGTCCGCTTCGACGCCGAAACTCTTTCGGACTATCCGGCGGTGGGCGATTTCGTCATGCTGGATCGGAACGAGAATAGCGGCGGCAACGCGATCATCCGCCACGTCCTGACGAGGAAAAGCGCCTTCATCCGAAGGGCTGCGGGGACGGCGAAGGGCGAGCAGGTCGTCGCCGCGAACATCGACACGGTCTTTTGCTGCATGTCGCTGAACAACGATTACAACCTCCGGCGGATGGAGCGGTATCTCGGCGTGGCCTGGGACAGCGGGGCCGTGCCGGTCATCGTGCTCACCAAGGCCGATCTGTGCGACGACCTTCCCCAAAAGCTGGAAGAACTCGACGCGGTGGCATGCGGGGTTGACGTGCTCGTCACGTCGAGCCTGACCGAGGACGGTTGCGCCTCCGTCCGGAAGTACCTGGGCAGAGGCCGGACCGTCGCCCTTCTCGGCTCGTCCGGCGTGGGCAAATCCACCCTGATCAACAGGCTCCTCGGCCACGATGCTCTGAAAACACGAGGATTACGGAACGACGACAGAGGCTGGCACGCCACGACCAGGCGGGATCTTTACATCCTTCCGGACGGCGGGGCCGTCATCGACACGCCGGGAATGAGAGAACTCGGCATCGAAAGCGCCGATTTCGCGAAAGCCTTCGCCGACATCGACGCCCTCGCGGCGCAGTGCAAATTCCACGACTGCACGCACACCGGGGAACCACACTGCGCGGTACAGCAGGCAATCAGCGACGGCCTGCTCTCTGCGAAACGGTTCTCGAATTACCAGAAACTGAAGAAGGAAGCCCGATACGAAGGACTGAATTCACGGCAGATCGAGGCGGAGAAGATCGCCACCATGTTCGCGGAAGTGGGCGGCATCAAAAACGCACGACGATTCGCCAAGGAGAACAACCGGCGTAAGCGGGGAATGTAATCCAACGTCAAGAGCCGTGCGGGTCGTCGCAGCATGAAGGCGGCCCGCACGTTCCTTTTTGGCACATGCACCGCTGAGGAAAAGCGCGTGCGTCGGTCGCGCTTTCAGCGCAACGACAGGGTTACTTCTTCACCGCCAGAGTCACCCCGTCACCTATAGGGAGGACAGTGCTTTCCACATCCCCGAGAGCGACCACTGCCCTGTTGAATTCCTCTATGGGCGCAATCAGATGATGCCATTTGGATTCCAGCTCGATCACAGGAAACAGTGTGTCCTCCGCGATGAGAACACCTCCGGGGCGCAGAAGCCGCAGGCAGTCGGCGAGCAACGGAGCATAGAGTCTCTTGTCCACATCGAGAAAAACAAGGTCGAACTCCCCGGACAGTTGAGGAAGGATCTCCCGGGCATCTCCCTGCAGAAGCTCGATGCTGTCCGATACGCCGCTCCGCTCAAAGTTGAGACGGGCCTGTCGGGCCACCTGTTCATCGTATTCGACCGTCACGATCCGGCCCTGGTAGGCCTTGACCGCCTGCGCCATCGAGACTGTCGAATAGCCGATGCTCGTGCCGATTTCAAGAACGCATTTCGCACGCAGCAGATGCAGCATAACCCCGAGAAACCTCGCCACATCGTCATCCACAGTGGGAATGTACTCTTTGAGTTCCGTCTCCCGGGCATACTGCCACTGTGTCAAGTTGGTTCTGGCGGCATAGAGATTGGTGATATAGGTGTTCACTTCATCGAAGGTCACGACCATGCACTCCCTTTTTTCTTTTTTTATGATTCAAAGACTGGACAGAGCGCATGCATTTTACGCATGAATATCGCCGCAGTCAATCGAAATCACCCTGAACACTCTCCCGTGCGGACGAAATCGAACACAGGGCACGCTCACAACCTCGCCGCACGGACCTTCCCGGCACGTTTCATGGCTCGTGTCGATACATGAGCCGTCCATACCCCAACAAGGTCGGTGTCAGAGAACCGGTCAGGCGCCCAGCACCCGGGACCATTCGTCGGGCCACTGGTCCAGCCGCCTGACGAAATACAGTTCCAGCCCGTCTTCCTCGTCAAGCTGTGATCCGCACTCCACGAAACCCATTGAATGCGCCATCGCCAACGACGGCTCGTTGGAGGGGGATATCGAGAGAACGAAACACTTCTGACCATGCTGCGTGAAGGCCCATTTCATGAGTGCCAGAGCCGCCTCTTTTGCAAAGCCACGCCTCCGGAAACGGGGATCGATCTCGTACCCAAGCTCGACCCCGTCCGGCGCCACCGAGGCAAGATCCGGGGGGCCCGGCCGGGAGTGAAAGCCGATACGTCCGCACATGGTCTGCGACTCCCGCACGACCACTGCGCGCAGCAGCCAGGGCAAAAGGCTCGGATCGTCGCGAAGCTGCTCGACCCGCCTGACAAGGGCGCTGCGTCTCAGGAGAATATCCGCAGGAATCAGAAAACCGCCGATATGGGCAGCGTTGTGAAAGTTGCCGTCAAGCAACGCCTGGAGAACAGTCGCATCCATGGAAACGAGCTCCAGGCGCTCGGATTGAAGAGATGTGCTCATCTGTGGGACCTCCCGAAACAGACTTCATTGGCAACGTAACGTGACCTGTTCTGTTCTCGTCAATCGAAAACACCTTCGCCACTATACTCGAAAAGGAGCCTCCCTTCGTCCTGTTCCGCAAGAGTAAGGCCGGAGGTGGGCCGGAAAAAAGAGATCTTTGTCTACACCATCGTGAACAACGGATTCTTCGAGGGGGAGCAGAACCATATCGCCATCGACATTGTGAAAAACTGGTGCGCCCGGTGCGGACTTCACTTCGGCCAGGGCATGGGACAGGGCACGGGCGAGATGGTCGGTTCCCTGAAAAAGGTCCCCCTCGGCCGCGGACCGCTGAAGAACACCTCTCGGGCGCTGCAGGAAATCACCGAAAACATCCTCTCCCGACGCAGCGCCCCACCCCTGTTCGTCCGCCCCAATTTTCCCCGCTTCGTTTGGTACTTTATGGGAACACATTCCGGCTGGAACATGAGGGCAAGAAAAAACGGCCTCACGAGGAAGGATCTGCTGAAACGTCCTTCGGAGGCCGATCGACACTGAAAGCGCACTGAAATAACGGGGAACACCCGCCCGATCCAGTCACGGTCAACCGCAAAGACGACATCCACTGCCGCTTGGTTTCAGACCCACCTGTCGCCACATGTCAGGGGAACAACCGGAATCATGCAGCCTTTCCGTCACCAAAACCAACCCGCCGCCGGAAGCGCGGTGCTTTCTCCATCCCGGGGAGTTGGACCACGACCAGCGTCCGGTTGCATTCCTCCGTGGAGACAATCCCCGGGATGGAGAGAAAAACGATGAAATGTTACGCCGTGCGTTCCTGCGACAGGATGTTCCGGAACACGCCGGAGCCGTCGGGGCGGGCGGGGAGCACCGCGTCGAGCAGTTCGAGAAAGGCTGGGTGGGAAAAGTCCCGAAGGGGCTTCTCCGGGGAGGTCCGCTCGACGATGTGCCCGTCCGCGAGGATGGCCACGGAGTCGCACATGTCCGCCACGAGGCGGAGGTCGTGGGAAACGAAGAGAAAGGTGGTTCCGGAATTGTCCCGCAGGCGCCGGAGCAGGTTGAGCACCTGCACCTGGATGAGCATATCCAGATTGCTCACGGCCTCGTCGAGAATGATCACCCGGGGCCTGGGCGCCAGGGCGCGGGCGATGCAGAGGCGCTGAAGTTCGCCGCCGCTGAACTGGCTGGGGAATTTGTCCAGATCGGCCTCGGAGAGGCCGACGCCCTCAAGGAGGGCCGCCACCCGGCAGCGACGCTCCGCCGCGGAAAGGGGCTCGAAGTTGTCCAGCGGCTCCGCCACGATGTCTACGGCGCGGAAGCGGGGGTTGACGGCGCCGAGGGAGTTCTGAAAGACCACCTGCACGTCCCTTCGGAAGCGCCGGAAGTGCTCCTTTCCGGAGGTGAAGATGTCCTTCCCTTTGTAGAGGATCTGCCCCTCGTCGGGGCGTTCCAGGCCGAGGAGAAGGCGCCCGAGGGTGCTCTTGCCGGAACCGCTCCGCCCCACGAGACCGAGACTTTTGCCCTCTTCGAGGGCGATGCTCACGTCCTCAAGGACCCGCACCTCGCTGCGCTTGCCGAAGAGGCCGCCGCGACGGTAGCGCTTCGCCACCTGCCGCGCTTCGAGAAGATTCATCGGAGGCGCACCTCCTCGGGAACGGGACCGGGCGTCGCCGCGGCAAGGCAAGGCTCCGGGGAGACGGTTCCGACCCCGACCGCCTCATCGCCGAAGGAAAGCCCGTAAAGGCTCAGATGGGCCTGGAGCAATGCCCGGGTATAGGCATGGCGGGGCGCCGCGAAGAGCGTCGCCACCTCACCCTGCTCCACCACCTCGCCCTTGTGCATGACCACCACGAAGTCCGCCATGCGGGCCACCACGCCGATGTCGTGCGTTACGAGGAGAACGCCCATGCCGTGGCGGCGCCGGGTCTCGTCGAGCAGGGTGAGAATCCGCGCCTGGGACACCACGTCCAGATCGGTGGTGGGCTCGTCCGCCAGAAGCAGCCGGATCTCCGAGAGGAGCGCAAGGGCCACCATGACGCGCTGCAGCATGCCTCCGCTCAGTTGAAACGGATAGGCGTCGAGAATGTCGTCGGGGCTGTCGAATCCCACCTCGGCGAGGCTGCGTCGCGCCCGGGCCAGGTCGCTCTCGGGCATCACCTCCGGAGAGAGGCGCCCGGGGTTTCCTCCGTGGGCGGCGAGGGATTCCAGAAAATGGCTCTTTACCGTGCAAATAGGATCGAAGCAGCTCATGGGATTCTGGAGGATCATGGCGGCCTTGCCGCCCCGAAGGGCCTGGAGGTGTTCCGGGGACAGGTCGTTCACCCGCTCCCCGTCGATGGTGATGGTTCCGCCGGTCCGCCGCACCGCCTCGGGAAGCAGGCCGAGGATGGCGAGGCACGTCAGCGACTTGCCGCAGCCGCTCTCACCCACAAGACAGGTGACACGCCCCCGGGGCACGGAGAAGGAGACGTTCCGCACCACCTTCCGAGGTCGCCCCCGCAGAATTTCCAGTTCGAGGGACTCCACCGCGAGCACCGCGTCTCCTTTCACTTCCCCCACCCCCCTGTTTCTCCCACGGGATCGAGGGCGTCCCGAAGGCCGTCCCCGAGCAGATTGAAGGCCATGACGGTGACGAAGATGGCGAGCCCCGGATAGAAGAGGAGCTGGGGCTGGGTCCAGATGTACTGCCGGGCGTCGTTGATCATGACACCCCATTCCGCCGTGGGAGGCTGCACGCCCAGGCCGAGAAAGGAGAGTCCCGACACGTGGAGCATCATGTGACCGATGTCCAGGGTGGCGAGCACCAGGATCTGGGGAAGCACGCCGGGAAGGATGTGCCGCATCACAAGGCGGAACTGTCCCGTTCCCGCCACACGGGCGGCGAGGACGTGCTCCCGGGTCTTGAGGCTCAGCACGAGCCCCCGGATGATGCGGGCGTACCAGGCCCAGTGGGTGCAGACGATGGCGAGGATCACGTTGGTCATGCCCGCGCCCAGGATGCCGATGAGGAACATGGCGAGAATGAAGGTGGGAAAGGTGAGAAAGGTGTCGCAGAGGCGCATGAGGAAGGCGTCCACCATGCCCCCGGCGTATCCCGCCACGCTGCCCACGGAGAGGCTCAGGAGAAGGATGGCCGCGACGATCACCGCCACGGAGCCCAGGGAGGCCCGGGCGCCGTGGAGCAGCCGGGCGAGTACGTCCCGCCCCAGGTGATCCGTGCCGAGAAGATGTTCCCGGCTGGGAGCCTGGAGCTTCTGCGACAAATCAATATCGTCGGGGTCCCAGGACGAGAGGAGCGGCGCAAAGAGGGCCACCAAAAGCACCGCGCAGGCCGCGACGAACGCGAGACGCGTGGTCCGGCCCGAGAGAAGGGTCCGCAGGAGCGTCATGGCTGCTCCTCCCCGCCGAAGCGGATGCGCGGGTCGAGCCATGCGTAGAGCACGTCCACGCCGAGATTGCAGAGGACGAAGATGCCCGTCATGAGGAGCAGGAAGCACTGCAGCACCGGATAGTCCCGGTTGAAGATGGACGTCACGGCATAGCGCCCCACGCCGGGCCAGGCGAAGACGTTCTCCACCACCACGGAACCGCCGAAGAGCTCACCCAGGTGCATGCCCACGGCGGTGACGATGGGGATGAGGGAATTACGGAAAATGTGGCGCCCCACCACGCGCCGTTCGGGCACGCCCCGGGCTCTGGCGTAGAGGACGAAGCGGTGGTGGAGATTTTCCAGCACGCTCGCCCGGAAGAAGCGGATGTTGATGGAGATGGACATGAGAGAGAGGGTGATCGCCGGAAGGATCATGTGCGCCGCCCCGCCCCGCCCCAACGCGGGAAGCCACCCCAGGCGCACCGAAAAGAGGTAGACCAGGAGGAAACCCAGCCAGAAACTGGGAATGGAGACGCCGAAGAAGGCGAACGCCCGGGTGAGCTGGTCCGGTATGCGGTCTTTGTAGAGCGCCGCCAGCACACCCAGGGGGACGCTCACCACGAGGGTCAAGAGCAGCGACACCCCGGTGAGAAGGAGCGTGGCGGGGAGATAGTAGAGAATTTCGTCGAGCACGGGTTTCCCCGTCACGTAGGACCTGCCGAAGTCGAGGCGAAGCGCCTTTCCCAGCCAGGTGAAATACTGCACGGGAAAGGAGCGGTCGAGACCCAGCATGTGCCGGGCCTCGACCAGGGCTTCCTCCGTGGGAGGAATCTGGGACAGGCGCAGATAGGCCATGGCGGGATCCCCCTTTGCACTGCGGAGAACCAAGAAGACCGCCACCGAAACGAGAAACAGAATGGGCAGAAGAACCGCTATTCTTCGAAGTACGAACCGTAGCATTCCGAAAACCCCGCAGGCCTGCGCCCGCCTCAGCGGGACATCTTCTCGAAAGGGATCACGTTGTCCATGGGGGTGAACGTCACGCCCTTCAGGTCGTTCCGGTAGACGGTAACCAGCGTCATGTAGGTGAGGGGAAGATACACCGCCTGTTCGTGCAGCGTGGTGAGAATTTCCCGGTACAGCTCCCGCCGCTCCGTCTCGTCCGTGGAAACGAGCACCCTGGTGATCTTCGCATCCAGTTCGGCTTTCATGGGAAGCCCCGACTGGGCCTGGTAGTCCGCATGAGAGGGCGTGCGCATGGAACTCACCATGGAATGCGGCTCGTAGGGAGCGCCCCAGGTCTCGTTGACGATGAGATGGAACTCCCCGTCCTTCTGGCGCTTGTAGAACGAGTCGGGCTCCTCGCCCAGGAGGGTCACCTTCACCCCCACCTTGCGGAGTTCCGCCTGGAAGATCTCGCCGATGGCCTTCTCCAGGGCATTGTTGCCCACGAAGCAGAACTCCAGGGCCAGCTCCACCCCGTCCTTGGTGCGATAGGGTTTCCCCTCCGTCTTTTTCCATCCCGCTTCGTCGAGAAGCGCCTCCGCCCTGGCGGGGTCATGAACATAAGGAGGAAGCGGGATGTCGCAGTAGGGCATGGAGGGAGAGAACAGGGTATCCGCCTGCCGGTGCACGTCGAGGAAGATCACTTTCGTCAGGGCCTTGTCGGCCATGTTGCAGCGCCTGGCGGACCCGGAGATCATTCGTGGGCTCTTTTCCGGAATTGATGGCCAGCGCCAGAGTACCCATGGTGGGACCGGACACGCCCGTGCCGAACCGCTTCTGCGCCTCCAGGCGACGGAACGTCTCCAGGCTGATCTGGCTGCCGCCGCCGAAGATGAGATCCAGTTCCCCCGTCTCAAGAGCCACCACGCGGCTGTCCGGATCGGGGAGCACCTTCACGAGGATCTTGTCGAAGAAGGGCCGGGGGCCCCAGTAGTGTTCGTTCCGCACGAAGAGGTCGTACTCCCCCTTCTTCGTCTCCGTCAGGACCCAGGGTCCGGTTCCGACGGCCTTCTTCATGCCCTCCGCGGTGTTGCCGCTCTCGGGAAAGGCCGAGGGAGCGAGAAAACGCAGGGGGCGGATGAGGGCCAGTTCCTGCAGAAGAGGATAGTAGGGATTCTTCAGGTGAACCTTGAGGACGTGAGATTCCGCCGCTTCGGCGCTCTCGATCTGGTTCACCATGTCGAGCCAGGAGTGGCGCTTGCCGTTGGCAAGCACTGCGTCGATGTTCTTCTTTGCCGCCTCGGCGTCCCAGGGCGTCCCGTCCGAGAAGAGCACGTTCTTTCTCAGGAAGAACGTGTAGGTCTTTCCGTCCGGGGAGATTTCCCAGCTCTCGGCCAGACAGGGCTCGACGGTTCCACCGTCGCCGTAACGCACCAGCGGCTCGTAGACCATGGCCTGGGCGTACATCTGGTTGGGGGAGTAGAGATGAGGATTGAGATCCCCCGCGTTGGCGTGCCATGAGAAAGTGAGGATCTTTTCCTCCGCCGACGCGACCCCCGCGAGGCAGAAAAGCAGCAGACTCAAAAACAGAATCCGAAAAAACAATCCTTTCCTGTACACTGTCATCGCTCCTTTTTCTCTTCCGATCCGACCCGGACATACGTGCAGGCCCGCGAGAGCGATCCCGCATTCCCTTCCGCCCTTGCCTTCCGCGGCATTCGCTCCGTTCTTCCGTCTGCCTTCTTCAGCTTTGCCACCCTCACACCCTTCTGCGTGCTCCCGTTTCCCGTTCTTCTGCGGACATCGGTTCTCCCGAAATCAGTTGTCCGGAGTCGATCCAAAAAGTTATCTTCTTCACGAGTAACACGTTTTTCAATTTTGTTGTTATCCAACGGACCATACACCTTGCTTCTGCGCCTTGTCAATCCATTTCGGAATCCATGAGGGACACGCCCAGAAGATCAGCATAGATCAATTTCTCCTTGCTCTTTTTCTCTCGTTTTTCCTTCTCCATAGGCACCGCCCTGTCCGGATTTTCCGCGGGCGGGACAAACGGAGGGGCGAAGGAAGATTCTCCTTCGCCCCTCCGGCGTTTCCTCGTTCGTTTCACTTCGATGTTTCCGGGGTCTTTTCCCCAAACCGGCCAGGCTTGAGAACACGGTGATGCGGTCCGCCCTTTCGAGAGCCCGCGACGCGCACCTCCGGTTCGGGTCCGGGTTCAGACCCGATCGAACCCGGCCTCAGATCCGAAGTCCCGCTTCGTATCCGGAACGGGTGGCCTCCAGAGCATTGCTCACTGAAACCGCATCCCCCACCGCTACGGCGTCGATTCCTGCAGCCCGGAGGGCGTCGCAGAGGGAGCTGTCCGGAGCGGAACCGAAGGCGAGCACCACCGTCTCGGCGGGAAGGCTCTTCGCCTCTCCGGAGGTCTCGGTGAGCACCCGGTCCATCCCGATGCCGACGA
>JGI12104J13512_1000889_pt1 | contig 24481 bp, 25 predicted proteins | sample TerdegcTABiofilm_FD_13512 | JGI IMG/M metagenome (IMG submission 13512)
TCAAACCCTTATTCCCCGTTTTATTTTGGGGTAAAATCTTTTTTTTTGTTCCTTTCAACCCTTGTACGCTCTGGCTTCTCAAACATCGCAATTAGCTCAATTCTTAACCTCTTATATTTTTCGTTATCACAACCAGTTCCGCTGCGAGGATATAATCTCGCGGTATAATCTTGGTATCAGATATCATCTTAACATGTATTTACTTTTATATCCACAGGTGATATCATATAAATATCAAAATAATAATAGACAGGAGAATGAATGATTATGAAAGAAAAGAATGCCTGGGTTTTCAATGGTTTCCTGGCGCTCCTTCTGCTATTGGTCTGGTCGGGACTGGCAGCCTATATTCTGGTGGAACGGAATCCCATCGCGGGGGTGCTCATGCTTATAGCAACCGTGTTAATTTTTAGCGGAATAGTTATAGTGCAACCCAATCAGGCGCGAGTTGTCACCTTTTTTGGCCGCTATATGGGAAGTGTGCGGGAAAGCGGCATCTGGCTGACCATACCGTTGACATCACGCAAAACGATCTCATTGCGGGTGCGCAACTTTAACAGTAATACATTAAAAGTCAACGATGTCGAAGGAAACCCCGTTGAAATCGCGGCTGTTGTTGTTTTTAAAGTAGTGGATTCCGCGAAAGCAGTGTTTGACGTCGATAAATATGAGGAATTTGTTGAAATACAAAGTGAAACGGCGTTGCGGCATGTCGCCACCAAGTATCCATATGACTGCTTTGAAGAAAAAGGATATTCCCTGCGCAGCAATGCTGAAGAAGTGGCTGATGAACTGAGCAAGGAACTTCAAACACGTCTTGCCGTGGCAGGGGTCGAAGTCATGGAAGCCCGCCTGACTCACTTAGCGTACGCTACTGAAATCGCCAGCGCCATGTTGCAGCGCCAGCAGGCGTCAGCGATAGTGGCAGCCAGGCAAAAAATCGTCGAGGGGGCGGTCGGCATGGCGCAAATGGCTATCAATCAGCTCCAGCGGGATAATATTGTGGAACTTGACGAAGAACGCAAAGTGGCTATGATCAACAATTTGATGGTGGCAATCGTTTCAGACCGGGCGGCCCAGCCGGTTATCAATACTGGCAGCCTATATTAAATCGGGTGGCCTCTCATGTCTGATAAAAAAAAATTTTTACTTCGTATCGACCCCAAATTATACGAGGCTTTAGAAAGATGGGCAGCCGACGAATTTCGCAGCGTAAACGCGCACGTTGAATATTTATTGAGTGAAGCGGCACGGAAGGCAAAGCGCGTGTCCGCGAAGTCTCCCGCTAATCCGATACAACAAAGTAATGATTAAAAATTCCTTGCGATTCGACGTGCCGGATTTCCGCAAATCAGCTCATAAACTTTTTTTTCACTATTAGTAAGACTATACCAAAAGGCTGACATTTCCCGGATCAATTTCTCGTCATCAGTTTCTGCAACCGGTATCGTCACAGGTTTTTTCATCAAGATTATTAGGCAAATCGGCTTTAACCTGTTCATACTGGTGTAATGGCCGGAGGTACCAGATTATTAACGGGTTAATCATAAACAAAAGACAGGCGCCCAGCACCGCTGTAGCGGGGCTTAATAAAGGACCGGGCAGCAATTGCGTATCCAACGCTATCCCGGGCGCTGTGATAAAAAACAAAGACAGGCCGAGCCCGAGTCCGAAAACCCGGGTATTCAGTATTTTAGACAAATCGCGCAAGGTAAGCCAGTAATAGAGATCTGTTGCGCAAAGTCCGGCAATTATCAACAGCAGAGTAATAATAATTTCTACCGGACGGTCGAGACTGATTATAGCGATTGTCAGACCAAGACCTAATAAACTTAACGCTACAGGTCCCAGCCATAAATACGAGAATTTTCGGGCGTAAACCGCAAGCGCGAGATAGATTGCCGCATAAAGAAAAGAGTCTATTCCTATAACTGCCGGCCATTGGGAATAAAAAAGGGGCACTATCGCCCTGAACCAGAATCCTCCAGAAAAGTAAGCGGCCAATGAAAAAGCAATGATGCTGACAATAGTACTGGTTTTAATTTTTTTGTTTCCCGCTTCTTTTTTGGTCAGGTCGCATGCAAAATGTCTATTGCCGATATAGAGCGCGCCGAGAAGCGGAGCCAGTCCGGTAAGAGAAGCGGCGATCTTTACAAAAGGATAGGATAAAAAATGGGTAAAGCAGGTCAAACCCAGCAATACATTCGCTGTGGTCATGGCCAGACCAATCGTTATCACAGGAGATTTTTCATTCAAGAAAACCGGTATCCAGGACAGGACAAGATAAGCTGAAATAAGACCAAGTATGACGCTGATGACATTTGGATTATTTAAAGGAATAAAGGTCCATATACATGTTAGAATGAAAATTACCGCGCCGGAAGATACCACTAATCTTTTATCATTCAACACGACCGGAGGCAAAAAGGAAAAAATAATCATACTCAGGCCATGACTAAAAGTAAAAAAATGTCCCAGTATATACGCCTGCGGCCCGAATATCTCCTCCAACAACGGACCGTGCATGGGATATGAGAGAATCCAAGTAAAAATAAAAGCAAGCGCTAGGGCGTTCAACACCGAATCTTGCGGCACCAACTTAATCTTTTGAGGAAGAATCATAGTTCAGTCTTTCATGTAAATTAATCTTTAGCAAAATATATCATATTTTGTCGAACAAAAACACCTGATCGGGTGTATTTTTTTATGTTTTCCGCATGGGGCAGGTTATCGGCGTATATCTTTTTGCCATTGATTATTAAATCATTTTAAACAGATCCCGATGGTCAGAAATCCAATGCTTCATAGGCTGAGCGTATTTCGCGCATGATATATATTGTATCTATACATCCATAAAAATTGAGGTGATTGATGTGCTGGCCAGGGATATTATGAACAAAAATGTTATTACCGTACAAGAAGATGCCACCATTGAAGAAGTGGCCGGAATACTAACGGAAAACAACATCTCCGGGGCACCGATTTTAAATAAGGAAGGGAATTTAGTGGGCATTGTTACCGAAGAAGACCTGCTGCACAAGGAAACAAACCCCAGAACACCAGGTTTTCTGAATATACTGGGTGCTTTTATTTACATTAACGGGCTGGAAAGATACCGGGAGGATTTTAAAAAATTAGCCGCCCAAAGAGCGTCGGAAATAATGACTACTGATGTAATCACTGTCGGCGGTGATATAGAAATTGAACGGGTGGCTGCTTTAATGGTAGATAATGACATAAATAGAGTACCGGTGGTTGAAAACAACTCTGTCATTGGCATTATCAGCCGCGCTGACATAATTAAAACCCTGGCTCAACGGGTTTAAGCCAGACCTTTTTGCCGCTGATGCATACCCAAAGGTTACTTGTCTATAAATCAAGAAAAGCATGATTACCTTTAAATAATTACCTTATAAATAAAGTGGGCGGTTTTATGATCACCGCTCACTTTTTTACCGGCTCCACCTTCTAGCTGGACATACTCCTTAAAGCATCCACTTTCTTGATTTTCATGGAATCCCTGTGAAACTCTATTACTCCTTCATCCCTCAACCTGGACATCTCGCGTGACAGAGACGGGCGGGAAACGTTCAGGAAGTCAGCAAGCTCGTTCCTTTTCAGAGGCATCATGAACATGGTACTGCCCGTCCTTTTATACTGTTCCAGCAGAAAAGTGCTGATCTTCTCCCTCAGGCTCTTGATCGCCAGGTATTCTACCTTCTGGTGAAGCATAAGCGCCTTGCCCGATACAATTTCCAGCATGTTCGTGATCAGCTGCCTATGGCTCATGCAGGAATTTTCACAGTTGCCGACTATCTTTCCAGCCGGCAGGAACATTACTGTGCAGGCTGTCCTGGCCGCTACCGTTACCGGCCAGACGCCGTCTCCCGAAAACGCGGCCATCTCGCCGAACATCTCCCCGGGGCCGTTTACCGCTATAATGACCCGGCTGCCGGCCGCGTTTTCCTTGGCAACCACTACCTCGCCGGAAAGGACTACCCCCAGACCGGTAAATCTTTCGCCGGCAACGGCCACCCACTCATTTTTTCCGTAGCTGTTCACATTCGGCTTCAGGCATTCAAACACGATATTCAATTCATCCGGGCTTATCCTCCTAAATAATTCGCACTTAGATAAAGCTTTCATCCATTTCATATACATTTTTACTCACCCTTGTTTTTGGTAACCATGGCTACCGATTTAGCGTTGCCAATATAATAAAATAACTTTACAAAAGCCGCAAGAAAAATATTTAAAGGGGGTCTCTTCAGGTGAAAAGAAAAATTGTCAAGATAGACGAAGAAAAATGCACCGGCTGCGGGCTTTGCGTCGATGCCTGTGGCGAGGGCGCCCTGCAGCTTGTCAATGGAAAAGCAAAGCTTGTGTCGGAAAGCTATTGCGACGGCCTGGGAGCCTGTCTTCCGGAATGTCCGGCCGGCGCGATAACCTTGGAAGAGCGCGACGCAGCTGCGTTTGACGAAGAAGCTGTAAAAAAGCACACGGCCGATAGACAAATTCCTATACCTGAAAACCTTGCCTGCGGGTGCCCCGGTACTCTGGCAAGGATAATCGAGCAGAATGGGAACCCGGCGCCTGTTATCCCCGCTGCAGGAAATCCCGCGCCGGCAACATCACAACTTCGCCAGTGGCCTTGCCAGATTAAGCTGGTGCCGGTGAACGCTCCCTACTTCGACAATGCCGGCCTGCTAGTAGCCGCCGATTGCACAGCTTACGCCTATGCCGGCATTCATAATGATTTCATGCACAATAAAATTACCATTATCGGCTGTCCGAAGTTGGATGATATCGATTACACCGAAAAACTGACAGGAATATTGAAGGCGCATGAATTAAAAAGCGTCACCGTGCTCCGCATGGAGGTGCCCTGCTGCGGCGGCATCGCCAACGCGGTGAAACAGGCGCTCATAAACAGCGGTAAAATGATTCCGTGGCGTATTGTCACTATCACCACCGACGGAAAAATTGCGGAAGAATAGGTTCATTACTTCAAAAATAAACCAAGGAGGTAACACATGATGTTTTGTTTTCAATGCGAGCAAACGGCAGGCGGCAAAGGTTGCACCAAAGTGGGCGTGTGCGGCAAGCAGCCGGATCTCGCCGACAAGCAGGACGAATTAACCTGTGCCATGGTCGGACTAGCCCGCGCCGCGCAAGGCCGGACACCGGACCAGAACACGGACGCGCTGGTCATGCAAGGGCTTTTCGCGACACTCACCAACGTCAACTTTGACGGCAGCCGCATCGACGAGCTCAAAAACCTTATTCAAGCTGAAAAAGCAAAGCTGGGCGGGGCGGCAGACCCGGCCATCGACACTCTCTGGGCAGGTGATCCAGACATGGTGTCCCTTCGCTCCACCCTTCTTTTCGGGTTGCGCGGCATGGCGGCTTACGCGTGGCACGCCTGTGTACTGGGCAAAAAAGACGATGCAGTAACATCATGGCTATACAAAGGGATGCGCGCCATCGGCGAGGAACATTCAGTCGAGGAGTGGCTGGGCTTGCTGATGGAGTTCGGCCAGGTCAATCTCAAGTGCATGGCCCTGCTTGATGAGGCCAACACCTCAACTTATGGGCATCCCGTGCCGGTCAAGGTCTCCACCACGGTTGAAAAAGGGCCGTTCATTGTGATCACCGGCCACGACTTGCATGACTTGAAGCAGCTTCTTGAGCAAACAGAGGGCAAGGGCATAAACATTTATACCAACGGCGAAATGCTGCCCGCCCACGGCTATCCCGAACTGAAGAAATACCCGCATCTCAAGGGCAACTTCGGGACCGCCTGGCATAACCAAAAGAAGGAATTTGACGGCATACCGGCCCCTGTTCTTTATACAACCAACTGTCTGATGCCGCCTCTGCCTTCTTATTCCGACAGAATCTTCACCACCGACGCCGTCGGCTACCCGGGCATTAAACATATAAAGGGAGACAACGGCAGGAAAGATTTCACTCCGTTAATCAGCAAGGCCCTTGAACTGGGCGGCTGGGCGGAAGACAAGAAGCTCACCGGCATCAACGGCGGTTCGGAAGTGATGACCGGGTTTGCCCACAATACTGTGCTCGGCGTTGCCGATAAAGTCATTGAAGCAGTCAAAGCCGGCGCGATCAAGCATTTCTTCCTGGTCGGCGGCTGTGACGGCGCCAGGGCGGGCAGAAACTACTATACCGATTTTGTCAGAAAGGCCCCTCCGGACACCGTCATCTTGACTCTGGCCTGCGGCAAGTTCCGCTTCAATGATCTGGACATCGGTGAAATCGGCGGCCTGCCGCGCATTATGGACATGGGCCAGTGCAACGACGCATATTCCGCCATCCAGGTGGCTGTCGCCCTGGCCGGCGCGTTCAACTGCGGGGTTAATGAGCTGCCCCTGACCCTCGTTCTCTCGTGGTACGAACAGAAAGCCGTGAGCATTCTGCTGACGCTCCTGTCGCTGGATATTAAAAACATCTACCTTGGTCCCACACTGCCCGCGTTTATCTCCCCGAACGTGCTGAACGTTCTGGCAGAAAAATTCAACATCAAGCCGATCAGCACGCCGGCAGCGGATTTAGAAGCGATTCTTGGATAAAGAAAAGTGGGGTCAGGCTTTACTTTGTGAGATTATTATTTAAGAAAGTAAAGCCTGACTCATTGTTATTCCGGAGAGTCAAAGAGAGTCAAGGGGTCAGCCCTTGACATTGGACAAGCACATAAATTACTTTCTTATTAAGTAAGTTCTTTTTTACTGTCTCGTACGTTTAATGCCAAATTACTATAGCAAGGTTATCGCTCCGATAAAGTTCAAATGCTGTTTAAAAACAAGAACGGTTTCTGATAAACCCATCCTATGGGGAAGTCCACCTCCGACAATGACAGCTTTTACGGTCATCTTTCAAGAACAATTTCATCCCCAACTGAAAAGATATGGCAACGTTCTTTAAGAAAACGCTTCATTTCACAGATAGCTATCATTCCGGTGCAATGCAGCGGAATGATAGTTTCAACCCTATAATTCAAAAAACTCTGGATTGTTAATTCAATTCTGATATCTGGAACACTCTCCATGTGCATTCCACCAATTAAACCGGCTATTTTTTCACCCGGGAATAACTTTTGCGCATACCTAAGACAGTTTACCACTCCTACGTGGCTACATCCCACAAAAATATAAATCCCCTTGTTTCCTTTCAAAACAAGGATTTGTTCATCAATAAAAAGATCACGAGAAATCTCGTCATTTTCATTGCGCACAAAAAAATAATGGGGAACATCCTCAAAGGCAACACCCCTTGGGATCATTGGCGATACTACAGCCACGCTATTTATTTGTTTCGTTTTTACCGTTGAATTAATTCTTCCGCTAAGTTTTTTCCAAACATCCCTGCTCCATGGAACACCAATACTTCTATTCTGGGTTTTTCCATCACTTATGTAAAATCTTTCATTGAACGCCTTAGGATGCATATATATTGGTGCTAATGTGTTGAGTCTGCAAAAATCCGGCACGCCACCCGTATGATCATAATGACCATGACTAATAACCAGAGCATTTACTTTTGAAAGATCTACACCAGATGTTTCGGCGTTCCAGGAAAAAACATCCGTTTGGCCTGTATCGAAAAGAATATTCCCGTCATCCGTTTCTATCCACACGGATAGTCCGTGTTCCGCAAGAAATCCTCTTCTTTTTGAATAATTGTCGCATAAGATATGGAACTTTATCATAACTCTTTTTATTCCCGGGTTTTTATCTTTACTTCAAGTGAATATTTATGTTGTTGCATTCAATCAACTACTGGCTCTCGTCATCTTCGTCCGGCGGGTGAGTGATGAAATACTCACGCTCAAGAAGTTCGTGATACTCCTCTGGTATAGGTACTGTAAGCTTCGATGCGATTTCATCACGGGCAATCAGTCTGCAGACTAAATCATAACTGCCGTCAGGATTCTTGCGCGGCCGCCACCGTTTAAGCATGGTCCCTTCACGCTCCATGTGGTCTTTGACTACATTATTACACCAAGTGAAAAAGCTTTCCTGCAGGTCGTTAAGGAACTCTTCCATTATTTGATCCTCCGCGCAGTTCTTTTTAACACATTATCAATATTTCCTAGCAATTAATTATTTAACATGGATAATTTTTGTTGCCAATTATTCAAAACGATTAGTTATTAAAACTAAGGTATGCTTATTTCTTATGACAAGTTTATCTGTGAAGTAATAGATAGCTATTATAGACGTGTTCCTATTGAGTCATATTTTCAGGGATAAAATTGGCAAAAAGGTTACTATTATATTCCTCAATCTTACCTTGATCACAGAGCTTTGAAAAACTGGGGTCTACAGGCAAGCCGCCAATATAGGGTATCTGAAACTTTTGAGCAATTTCTTCACCCCGGCTAGGTCCAAACAACTCAAAATGTTCGTTGCAATGCGGGCAAACGGCGCCACTCATATTTTCAACCAGTCCAATTATGGGTATATTCATCATTTGGGCCATCCTTATTGCCTTGCTCACAATCATAACCGCAAGATCTTGTGGTGAAGATACAACAATCAGCCCGTTTAATGGCAGGGATTGCATCACAGTCAAAGGTACGTCACCAGTGCCGGGCGGCAAGTCAACAAAAAGATAATCAAGGTCACCCCAGGCCACATCTGTCCAAAACTGTTTGACTGTACCGGAGATTACTGGACCGCGCCAAATAACCGGGTCATCTTCATTGGCGGTCAATAAGTTTAGTGACATAACTCTTATCCCATTTTTGCTTATTGAGGGAAATAACGCAGAGCCGTTGCTTTTCACCCCACTCTTTATGCCAAACATCTTTGGCAGGCTCGGACCGGTGATATCCGCGTCCAGTACTCCCACCGAACAGCCTTTTTTTCTATATTCACAAGCAAGTATAGATGTTATCGAAGATTTCCCCACACCGCCTTTTCCACTCATGACAGCGATAACGTTCCTGATATTGCTAAATTCGTTTCCGGTCAATTTCTCAATACCGGCATTGCCTTCATGACCACATCCGCCGCTTTTTTCATTGTCACATGCAGAATCTGAATTTTGTTGCATTGTTTTAATTCCTCCTTAGTTTTTTAATGATCGCAGGCATTATCCCCTGTTTCTAGATTGCCGGCCAAAAACAGCCTGACGATATCTTCCGGACTACCTGAGGCCGAATCAGCGCCAATTACTACATTTACGCCATTCTGGTTGAACAATTCCTGTGCCCGCGGCCCCATACCACCGGCAATGATAATCTTAGCTCCTTTTTCACCCAGTAATCTTGGGTACAAACCAGGCTCATGCGGAGGAGGTGTAAATGATTCTTTTTTCAGGATTTCTTTAGTTTCAGGGTTGACGTCAAAAAAATCAAATCTTTCACAATGTCCAAAATGCATACATAACTGGTCTCCTGCGATAGGTAGTGCAATTTTCATTTTTTTGCTTCCTTTCACTGTTTTATTTTAGTTTAACTTTATTCCTGGCTTTTTACCGGCTAAAAGGGGTTAATGAAGCCTTCATTTAACTTATCTTTAATATTGCTGACTATTTACGCTGACTGAATACCTGCACCTTGAGCGGCGTTCAGGTTTTGGTCGTTACTCACTACATGGTAATCACCTTTATCTGTATCTATCACGATAAACCAGTTGCACCGGCCAAATCCAAGATCTACCTTGCTTTCAAGTGTTTGTCCCTGAGTAGAAATTGCTATTTTCAGCTTTAAACACCTTCTCTTGTTTTATTTTCAACCGCTAGAAAGCTACGTCTAACAACCCATAAGTTATGGTCGTTATTTCATTACTATTATACACAAAAAAAATCAATCCGTCAATTATATTGCGGCAAAGAATTTAAGTATTATAAATCGGATAATTCAAATAATCCTCAATAAAAATTTTTAAATATTTAGAGGCATCAACCACAAGATGAATTATTAGCTATCAATTATATTTACCCTTTTTGGATGGATTTAACCATTGACTCAATCTCTTCCTTGTAATCCGGAAGGATCCGCATAATCCAGTCTATAACAGCTTTATCGAAAGCCTCCACAGCCATACAAGAACAATGTAATTTTTCTTCAGGTAAACCGTTTAAAGCTTTAACAACGTCCTGGTCATTTACATCTAAAGCTTCCATAATCGGCTTACCTTTAACCAGTTCGCTAAAAGCGCTGGAAGTGGCGATAGCTGCCGGACAGCCATACACTTCATATTTTATGTCTTTTAATTGATTACCGTCGACTTTAATGTATATCTTTACATAATCGCTGCATGAGGGATTACCTGCCATTCCAATTCCGTCAGCATTTTCAATTTTTCCAACGTTGCTCGGATTCATAAAATGATTCATTAATACTTCATTATCATAGATGCTGATTTTCATAATTTGGTGCCCCCCCTTTTGTTGTGGTAATAGTTTATAAATATTATAGATCTCATCCACATAAACAATCAATAATTATATTGAATATTATTAAATAATATTATTTAATTATTATACATAAAATAATTCCAATATTAGTTAATGTAATTTTGAATAAAACCATATTTTTAAAGCTAAATTTTTAAATAATAAGAATTCCTCTTATATCATTTTAATAATATATCATAATATATTTACAATACCTATTTCTATATATATAATAAATTTATAAATCTTATTCATAGGCGGTGATGATTAAATGCCTACATGGGATGACGACAAGCCAATGTTAAATATTGGCATAGTAGCACAGCTACTTGAAATTCACCCTGAAACGCTCCGTATATGGGAAAAAAATAATTTAATTAATCCGGCAAGAAAAAATAGGCAGAGACTTTATTCAAATAATGATTTAAAAAGGTTAAAGTTTATCCATAATCTAATCAATATAAAAGGACTTAATATCGCCGGTGTGCAACAGGTCATTGCTATGTATTCCTGCTGGAAAACGAAAAGTTGCATAGATAGTCAGACCAGAAATAAAAGTGAGGCAGTAAACAAGTCTAAACCTTGTTGGAAGGAAGACGAATCATATTGCGTAATGGTTCAGGATAAGGCAGACCTTTGTAATAATTGCAAATATTATCAGATGAGTTAGTTGATTTCCATAAAATATTCCAGATTAACTCAACTAATGGAATTATACTTCCATTTGTATATTACTTAGTATTCAGTAGTTATGCACTTGCAGTAAATTAGTACCCCAAAAAATCAGAAAAATGATCAAAACCACTTGACATTTTCAAAAGCGCCCAATAATCGAAGATGGTGGTATTTGTTACCATTACATGTCGATATGGGTGATATATTAATGAACCTGCAAAAACCGATCTTTGAAAACAAACAATATGGACCTGGTGGCGGTATCCCACTCCATGGTGTAATATACAACTAATTTAAAATAAAAATTTGCTGATTATATTAATCACCGTTTAACTTCCACGGACAATTTTGTCCGAACTTGATTAATTGCCGCATTCCTGCACACTGGCTGATACCTGTGAAGATAGCATCTCTATTTGCCGGCAGCCATCTTGTTCCTGAGAGAGCAGTTACTCCGGAACCTCTGAAGGCCCCAGGGTCTGGTATTGGGCCTTATAGTAACAACTAATGGGGTGATAATACAACTAGAACCCTTATAATTAAATATAATGACGCCAACCTAAAAAGCTGTTCAATGTCAAGGGCTGACCCCATTATTTCATTATTTCCCCTAGAAAAATACTTTTCCTTTATCCCCATCTACAACTATTTTTTGACCCTCCTTAATGACTTGCATGGCGCCCGGCACATTCACCACGGCGGGGATACCGTATTCCCGCGCCACAATGGACCCGTGAGACAGGAATCCTCCCGTTTCCATGACCACGGCGCAGGCTTTTAAAAAAAGCGGCGTCCAGCCCGGGTCTGTGGACGGCGCTACCAGGACATCTCCCGGCCGCAGCCTGTTTCCTTCTCCCGGATGTCTGATCAGCCGGGCAACGCCGGAAGCTTTTCCCGCGGCAGCCCCTACCCCCGGCAAGAAATCACCGGAACCTAAGTCTACAGGTTCCGAAAAAACAGGTTTTTCTCCTAAGATAACGTCAGGCGGCGATAGCGCCTCTTTTTCCCTCTGACTTGCTTTTCGCGCCGCTACCAGGTTCCGTAGCCCGTCGCCATGCCAATTTCCATATAGTATGGAAAACAAATCTGACCAGGAGCAGTAAAAGATATCATCCGGCTTCTCAATAATGCCGCGTTGGGTAAAACGGTCGCCCAATTCGAGAGCCATCAAACGATAAGCTTTCAAAACCATAACCATAACCGATTTGGTCATCTCGCGCACCGCCGCCCCGTCTTGCGCATCCTTGATCCCTTTTTGGATCCCGGCATGCTCCTTAGAAGGTATTTTTTCCGCTACTTCCGCCCAGGCTTGATTAAACTTCTCCCGCTGCCTGGTTTTCCATTGTTCGGGATTCGCGGTCGCCATGGTGCTCTTAATGATATCCATCAGATACGAAGGGTCTTCCTCCCATCTGGGGTTTGCGATATCAAGCTCGTAAACGCACCGGTGCCCGTATTCCTTAATGAAATTCCGGAATTCCTGCTTAAAAGGAGAGCTTTCCGGCAGATATTCCTCCCAGGAACAGGGGTTAAAGTGGTTTCCGGTTAAATATTGAACCGCTGCTTTATCCCGACGGGCCAACTCGGCCAGTTCTATCAGGCGGTATCCGTGGTCGGCGCTGGTTATTGCCGATTTCCCTCCCACCATTAAGCCATTCAATACGATCATCACTCTCGGCCCCAAATATCCAGACAGTTTTTGCAGCAACAACACCAGCGGCCAAGTGCCGACACCGCTTAAGGAAGTGAATTTCTCGCAGTACTCCTTAACGATCTGGCCCAGTTCATTATATTTATCAATGAAATCCTGGTCGGGAATCCGGTCAAATCCATCTCCAATCAGGGATTCAACGGAGCGGGTAAATTCAGCAAAAGTGCTGGCGGCATTGGCGGACGCCTCCATAATGAGAGAGGCGCCTTTCATTATGCGGCTTTGTCTGGCCAGGCCAATCTCACCCTTAAAGGGGTCGGTGTCTTCTATTTCTATCTCGGGCTGATGTCCTCCCCAGAAGGGGTTAAAATCTTTCGGCAGCGTGCCGGTTGAATCATAGTGGGCCCACTGCAGGGCGGACATGTCGCAGTACAACCTGCCCTTCAGCAACCGGGAAAATTGAAAACCCTCCGGCATGGGATAGCCTGATTCTGAGAAAGAAGTAAACTGAATAGTATCGATACTTTTCTTCATTACCCGGCGGTGCAAGGGACTGATGACCATGGGGACGGCATCCCGGTAGTTCCCGTTGGACCATATCCGGGGCTTGTCTTTTATAGCCTCAAATGTATAGCAAGGCAGCGCTGTCACCGGCCGTGCCTGCAGCAATACGAAATCCCGCCCATCAAAAGCCCATTCCATGTCCTGGTGCTCTTCACATTCGCCCAGGGACTCGAATACTCGCATCAGCAGCAAACCCAGTTTTTCAATATCATTATCCGGCAGCACTTGCTGTGAAGCCAGATTATGATATGACACAAAATGAGTGCCACCGCTTGCGGCGGCCACTGTCATCCCTTGCTTGGCTCCGATTTTTTTTGCTTTAAGACCAGGCACTGCGCTAAAGGCCGACACATCAAGACAATAGGTGTCAGGCTCTATCGCGCCGCTCACCACCGACTCGCCCAGCCCGAAGTTCGCGTTAACCACGAATATATCTTCACGGCCGGTCTGGGGATCACAGGTAAAGGCCACCCCGGCTGCCCGGGCTGCCACCATCTCCATTATTACCACAGCCTGGCCCACTTCCGCGTCTTTAACACCCATTTTCCGCCGGTAAGCCACGGCCCTGGGCGTCCATAAGGAGGCGTAGCACCCTTTAATAGCTGATAGAATATTGTCCACGCCCCGGACATTTAAGAACGATTCGTGGATGCCGGCAAAAGAGGCTTGAGCGGAGTCTTCGGCAGAAGCCGATGACCTGACGGCAATTGGCTTGTCAAGTATACCAGCGGCTTTCAGGCAAGAAACCAGTTTATCCCTGATATTGGAAGGAATATGCGCGGACTTGATTTTTTCCCTGAGCTGCAAAAGCTTTTGCTCAATCTCCTTCTCCCCAATGTTGCCTATGTTTACACTTTGGCCGATTCCCCCCGTATCTTCAAGCAAGTTGTTTTCTTCGATAAAACACTGGTATGCCTCGGCCGCCAGGACACCTCCGGCGGGAATCTTGAATCCATACTGCTCAAGCCTGCCCAGGTTCCACCCCTTCCCCCCGGCTGACTTTATCCCGGCTTGAAGCGCTTCGGACCAAGTGAAAAAGAACATTCCGCTATTCTTCTCCATGCACACTCTCTTCCTTTCAACAAAATTCCCTTTTATTCTTCTGTAATTGCTCCTCCTGCTTTTGCTTGGCTTTCTTGCCTGTCAACCGCCCCATAGATAAACAAATCTACTATTTTGGCGATCTCCTTACGTAATTTATACTTAGATTTATCGCCCAGCCAGTCCATGACGACCGTGCCGCGCAGTATATCCAGCTGCAATACCAGCAGCTTTATTGAGATATCCCGCCTGATCTCCCCCGTCTCCTGGCCATACCTGATAATCTCAGCCATAATGCGCTGAGTGCCGGTTTCACCCTCATTATGGGCAGACCCATGGCACATGTTTTTAAAACGATATCCCAGACATATGCCTGTAATCTCCGGGTTGATTTCCACCCATGCATAAGCCTTATCCAGCGCCGCCAATAAGCGCGCCTTGGTGTCCGGCAGGTTTTTAACAGAATCAATAATCTCCTGAGCAAACTCCCCGGAAACACCTCTAACATATTCGTCAACAATAGCCTCTTTAACGGGAAAGTGATTATATAAGGTTTTCCTGGCGATATCCGCTACTTCGGCAATCTGCTCCATCGTTGTATCATAGAAACCCTGTTTTTGAAATAAATCCATGGCCACTTTAATGATTTTCTGCCGCGTCTCCCTTTTTTTCCTCTCCATTCTGCTTTCAACCAGCATATCCCCTGGCTCCATCGCTTCACCTCCCATTTATGTTGAATTCAGATATGCAATATTGAGTAACAATTTATAATTATATACAATTTGTAACGATATACAATGTGTAACCAACTATTATTTTCCCTCATTATCACCAGTAAGTCAATCCCCATATTTTCTTTTTTTGACATTTTTTCTGAATGGAGCTCAGCTGCAAGAGCAGTTTTAATGATATGCTTCCCAGACAATACCTGGCAATAGCTTAAAATTATAGAATAAACGACATTATTTTTATTTAATTGCACCGCATTTCGACATGGATTATCAAAAATTTATTGTATAATGACAAACAATATCATTAATATGGAAAGGGAGTGCATTAATGACTTAGTTATATAAATATTGATATATAGCTTTATTTTTCTAAATTACCAGAACCAAGGAGGATGATTAACATGCCGGGAGTAGGCAGTCCGGCTCCGAATTTCAGCGGTCACGATTTCATTAACGATACCACTTTTACTTTGGCAGGCCATGCGGGAGAGATTATTCTGCTCTGCTTTAGCGCTTATTGGTGCCCTCATTGCACCAACGAAGTTCCGCGGCTGCAAAATATTTGGCAAGATTTCGCGGGGCACGGGGTTCAGGTCATATTGGTTCATGTTGACGGCACCGAGTCTGACGGTCTCACATGGTTAACCGGCCTCGGGGCAACTTTCCCCGCCATTCAAGACACCTCTTCTATCTTTAGCGCTTATTCGCCCGGCTACGGAGGCATACCTCATCTCTATATCATCGGGCGGGACATGGTGATCAGAAAAGATCTTCTTGGAGAGATGAGTGAGGATACCCTAAGAGGACATCTCATGGATGTCGTGTACATGCGCGAACCGCTCGACCTGGAAATGGTCATGGATGTTTCAGACAGCATGAATAGCAGTCCCCCCGGCGGCGGGGATCCCAAACTTGAAATCATGAAAACGGCGGCTACGATTATCACCGATTTTCTCAAGGATCACGGCCAGACAGATGACCGCATGGGACTAGTCTGGTTTACCGATGACGCGAGCGAGTATCAAAACACCCTGCACCAGAAGCTGCTTCCGATTCCGGGCAACTGGGCAGATTTAAGAAGCCAGATCAACGCCCACGGGACAGGCATGTATACCGCCATGGGAGCGGGGCTGCAAACGGCCTTTGACACCCTGACGGCGGGGAGCGTAAACAAAAGATTTGCCATCCTATGCACCGACGGCATGCAAAATATTGAACCAAAAGTAACACAGGTGGGCAGCCATTTTGAGATAATCGACAGCGGCGGCTGGGTGGCCGGCGCGCACTCCAGCGTACCAGCCCACCCGGGAGTGGATATTACCAGTTACAACACCTGCATTCATACAATCGGCATCGGTATTCAGGCCACTTACGCCGGGCTTTTGCAGGACATAGCCAATGCCACCGGCGGGTTTTACCGGGGTACCAACGACCCTGAAAACGACCTTGACCTGATTTATCTTTTGGACCTCTGCAACTGCATGGCCGGCGGCTCTCCCGCCGTGGCCCACCACAGCACGGGAAGGTTGGACGCCGGGGAATGTGAAGCAGTGGAATATTTTTATCTCAACCGTTCAGCCAGAAAAATAACAGTGATACTTTCCTGGAATAAATCGGAGGGAGGCGACTTGATCTTCTGGCTGTACGGTCCCGACGGTAGTTTATTACATCTGGGGCAGGAAATGAAATTGTTTGAAAACCATTGCCTCGCCACCGTTTACCTGCCTGTGGACCAGAATGGCGTCCGCCTGACGCACGTGGGCCGGTGGCGGATGGTAATCCGGGGTGAGACATTAGGCTCCGGCGCCGATTATCATGCTTTTGTAATTGCCGAAGACCGGGAAGTGCACTTCCACCTGGAACCTCCAAAGAGAATCTACGAGGTCGGAGACATCCTGCCAATCAGGATCAAGCTGACGGAGTCACAGAAGCCTGTGGTCCGGGTAAAAGATATAATTATGGAGACAGCTCAACTCCGGGTCACGCCGGCTGAACTCTGCGCCCGATATAAAGTATCGGCATACGAACTCGCCGCTCAAACAAAAAGCGCGTTAAGCGGATATAAAAACAGTCCATTGGCCGCCAAGCTTAAAGCAATAGCTGCCGATCCCGCTTATAAAGAACTTCTGAAACCTGTCAGAAAGCGCTCCTCACTGCTTGAGGGCAGTTTAGAATGCCAAACTGATGAAAAAGAAATCGTTATTCCTGTCACCCTCAAACAACCCGGACTCGTTTCTTACAAGGTTTCGATAAATTGCGAGACCCCGCAAAGCGGGCCGATTTACCGCACAGATATGGTTACGGTCTACGTCGGGCCAGGCAAGGCCGACCCAGGCCAAACCAAGGTCAGCCGAACGGTAATCTTGGGCGAAAAACATACCGGCGCTTTGATTATTATGACACCGAAGAACGAATACGGGCAACTGCTGGGCCCAGGCTTGGGACATGAATTCTCAGCCACCGACGGCAGGCAGTCTGTTGATATTACGGTCACGGACCAACTGGACGGAACCTACCGGATGGAAATCGTGAACCTGGCCAGATCCAAAGGGGAAACCCCAATAAGCATCCAGTACCGGGGTAAATCTATTTGGAAAGGTGAATTAAAAGGAGAATAATGAAGGCTGCTCCAGGCAGAAGAACCTTTCTCGCGGAAAGCCCGGCTTTTCCCGAAAGGTGAACAAAGCCGGTAAAAAGCATCCGGAAAGTAATAGTTCACGAAGGCTTCCGCTCCTAAAGCGGAAGCCTTCGGCTGCTTCCAGCATGTCCCTGCTGATAAGTGAATTAACCCTTAGATCTTAGTACAACGCACTTCTATTTTAATTTTCTTAAAGAAAAACGGTATGCCTCTATTTGTACATCATATTTAAATTTTAACTCTTTTAGTTTTTGTTTTAAATTTTCTTTTTCACTAGCTATTATACAGTCTTTAAGCCTTTGCTCTATGCTTTCTATTTCCTTAAGTAAAAGAATTTCTATTGGTAATGCCCCAGAACTCTTTATTAATATGTTGAGAAACCTCTCCTCCGGAGATTCAAATGGGTTGATTTTTTCTAATTTTAACGGCTTCCCCTCGCCAGGTAAATTTTTAAGTACTCCCTTTAATAAGGCTTCCTTTATTCTCGCTTCAGCTATTTTCTCGAACATGTCACCACCACCTTACCCTGATAATCTAATTCATTTTTAACACTTACTATAAATAAATTAATACGGTTATAAACTGGATGATAATTGAAAACGATTTTTATAAATCGACCAGACGATTGCTTCCACACTGAGTAAACTTACAAATAGACCTTGCCCTCGTCGCCGTCTACGGTAATTGACTGACCGTCTTTGATTATCGTCATTATGCCCGGAATATTCACCACCGCCGGGATGCCGTACTCCCGGGCCACAATGGAGCCGTGGGACCCAAACCCTCCTGTCTCCACAACAATGGCAGAAGCCCTTAAGAACAATGGCGTCCAGCCCGGGTCCGTTGACGGGGCCACCAGCACGTCTCCGGCCCGCAGCTTCTCCCCTTCGTTGGGATGGTAAATTATTTTTGCCGCGCCGGAAGCCCTCCCCGCAGCCACGCCTATACCTGTCAGCGCATTGCCCTGACCGCGGGCGGCGGGTTCCGCAAAATGAGGCGCCTCATCTACAATAAGGTCGGGGGGTGAGAGCGCCTCCATTTCTTTTCTCCTGACCTTGCGCTCGGCCACCAGAATATTCAATCCCCTGCCGTCCCATTCTCCCTGCAGGATAGAGAAAATTTCACTGCAGGTACAGTGGTATATATCTGCCGGCTCGGCAAGAATTCCTCTTTCCGCTAATCGTCGCCCCATCTCCTGAAATACTAAACGCATAAGCTCAGATATCTTAACAAGCACCGACTTGGACATTTCCCTGATTCCCATACCTTTTACGGCCTGTTTTAAAAAGCGATTAATTGATCCACGCCTGTAGAAAGGTACCTTATGGTTTATTTCCTGCCAGACCTCGTCCGCTTTTTCTTTTTGCCGGGCTCTTATTTTGCCCAGTTCAGCTGTTTCCATGGTGCTCCTGATGACATTCAAGGGGTAAGAAGGATCCCCGCGCCAGCGGGGGTTGATGATATCCATTTCATATACGCCCCGGTGCCCATACTCCGCCAGAAAGTTTCGAAATGATTGTTTGAACGGGGATTCCTCCGGTAATTCTTTTTCCCACAGGAGAGGATGATAGTTATCACCGGAAAAGAACCTCCGGGCAGCGGCGTCACCCCGCGCGGTTTCGGCCAGTTCCACCAGGCGGTAGCCCTGCTCCGCGCTGGGTATGTCCCCCCTCCCGGCCATCAGGGTGTTGGCATAAGCTTTCCCTTTGCCGGGAAAATATTTTTCCAGCGTTTTTATCAGCGAATCCATGTTGGCACAAAAGACACAAGACAGAAACACAGGGTAATATTCTATGTATACACTTTTAATCTCTGTGAATTTATCGATAAGCTCTTTTTCTGTCAGGCCTTTGAAATTCTCTTTTAACAAACCCTTGGTAAAATTGTCAACGCGGTCAAAAGATTTTTGCACGCTCTTTATGATTTTAAGTCCACGAAAAAATATTTTCACCAAGCGCCCCAATCTTTTACATCCCTTAATCCCACGGTAAGGTTTTTTTTCGTTGATTTCTATTTCCGGCTGGTGCCCTCCCATGCCTTCGTTTATTTGCCGGGGCGTAATCCCAATAGCATCGTATAAGATCCACTGCTGCATGGACATGTTGAGATATGCCCGGCCTTGATATAACCTAATATACCGCAAGCCCGGGGGTATTTTATAATCTAAACCATCGTTCGTATTATCGCGAAACTTTTCAGATAGTCTAAAGAAGCTCCAGTTGAGAGTCGACTGAACCATGGGCGCGGCATCCCTGATATTGGCATTGGACCATATGTCCGGCTGGTTTTTAATCTCATTGAAAGTGTACCTGGGCAACGCCGTCACCGGCCTGGCCTGGACCAGGAGGAAATCCTTGCCGTCAAACACCCATTCAACATCCTGGTGCTGTTCTCCACTGCCAAGGGCGTCAAATACCCGCTGGATCAGCATACCTAACCGGCGGATATTTTCGTCGCTTAAAACCTGACCGGCCGCTGACCCGGCAGACTCGACAAATTCCGTCCCGCCGCCTTTTTTGGCAATTGTTTTCCCTTCTTTGCGGCCGATTATTTTTTGTGTTATTTCAAATGCCAAGTCTAAACGGTATTCATCCGGCTCGACGGCGCCGCTGACCACGCTTTCACCCAAGCCGAAATTGGCGCTTATAACTAAAATAAATTCCTGGCCGGTGCGGGGGTCGCAGGTAAAGCCAACTCCGGCGGCCTTGGCCTCCACCATCTCCATGATTACCACGGCCGGGATTACCTCGTCATCTTTAACATTCATTTTCCGCCTGTAAGAGACTGCCCTGGGTGTCCATAAAGAGGCATAACATTCATTAATGGCGGACAGGATGTTATCAAGTCCCCGGACATTTAAGAATGATTCATGAATCCCCGCGAAAGACGCCTTGCCGGAGTCCTCGGCTGTTGCCGAAGAGCGGACGGCCACCGGTTTCTCCAGTATGCCGGCGGTTCTTAGGTTATTTTCCAGTTCATCCCGAACATTTGAGGGAATACGCCCGGCTATGATTTTTTCCCTGAGCAGGAATAATTTTTGCTCTATCTCCTTATCTCCGATGTTATTGGTTGTTACAATGCGGGTGATTTTCCCCATGTCTTCAAGCAGGTTGTTTGCTTCAATAAAACTCCGGTATGCTTTGGCTGCAAGGCACCCTCCGGTGGGAACATTGAACCCGTATCTTTCGAGCCTGCCCAGGTTCCAGCCCTTCCCTCCGGCAGCTTCCGCCCCGGCCTGGAAGGCCCCTGCCCAGTTGAGAAAGAACTCTCCGCAATTCTTATCCATGGGCTTCCTCCCTCGCCGATTATATTTTTCTATCTGGCTGTCACTGTATTATTAATCATGTATGTGCTATTTTTCGTTTTCTAATTTTCCTTGTTTTCTACCCCTTTTAGAAAAAGGTCCATAATCATGTTAATACCTTCTTCTATCGGAAATAATTCCGGATTAGCCACCCAGAGAACCGACCAATTACTGTACATCGTTTCCAGGTGGGCGGAAATAACCATGCTGTTTATATCCCGCCTGATTTCCCCCGCTTCCATGCCCATTTTTATAATTGGTTCCAGGACATCCCTGAAGCCGCTGCTCTCACTTAGATCCCCATCCCTGAAGACTTGAAACACTTTTTGTGCCCGAAAAGTATAATATTTTTCAAAAATATCCCTGTTAGATTTAACATGAAACCAATCCACTGCTTTATAAAGCACCGAAACCAAGCGCGAGCGGGTATCGGGCAGCTGCAGCGCCTGGCTGAGCGCCTCAGGCCCCTGCTCCTTGATTATTCTCTGTACGTATGCGCTGATAATAGCTTCTTTGGCGGGGAAATGGTTATAGATGGTCCCCTTGTTGACGTCGGCCTCGTCGGCTATTTGCTCTACCGTGGTTTGTTCAAAACCCTGCCTGTTAAACAAATCCATGGCCACAGCGATAATTTTTTTCCTGGTTTCTTCTTTTTTGCGCTCGGTTCTGCTTACTCTGATCTGTTCCATTTCTCCACCTCTATATTTGGTCTGTTATTAAACTTGGTTGAGCATACAAACAAGTTGAAAATACAACTAGGTTGATTATAATAGAAATCTCCGTCTTTGGCAAGCGCTGGGCAAAAAATTTTTTTGGCGTTAATAAAGCCGCAGGCTGTTTTAGCCAGCGGCACTTCGCTTTTGCATCATCAAATTTCTTTTTTAATTTACTTTCTTAGATCATAGAAAGACTCGTCAGCGTATTTCTCAACATCTCCTTTAAGAATACCTAAAACCAGTTTCCAGGCATATCCCATTTTCTGCACGAAGCAATCATCTGCGCTTTCGTAACAGTCCCGTACTTTTTGCCACCTTCCTTACCCCATTTTGAATAAAAGGGGTAATCATTGCATTTCTTTCCCATTTTGGTTATAATGTGGATTGAAAAGATGTGGTGATGATAATGAGAAATGTTTATCCCATACATGAAATTCGAAGTCGCTTGAAGCCAGTGTTTGACGCAGCGCCGGTTTACCGCGCTGTGCTGTTTGGCTCCTACGCAAAAGGCAAGGCCACCGAGGGCAGCGACATTGATATCGTCATTGACAGCCGTGGTGAACTCCTTAACATAAACTTTTACGGCGTGTTGGAGGATATAACGGAAACATTGGGTAAAAAGGTTGATCTCTTTGAAATCACAGAGATTAAACCGAATTCCCCCATTTACGGTGAAATCCAAAATCAGGGGGTGCTGCTCTATGAACGACAAGGATAGGATTATCCTGCAAAAAATCTCCGGTTATGCCAAGGAAGCCGGCGATTACGTTCAAGGTATGACCTTTGACGCCTTTATGCAGGACAGAAAAACGATGTCCGCGACAGCGTTTTGCATTAGTCAGATTGGAGAGCTTGCCAAAGAGGTCAGTGAGGGCGCACAGGCGGTCAATCCTGAAATTCCATGGCGCAGCATAAAAGGTATGAGGAACAAGATTGTTCACGATTACGAAAATGTTGACCTTGCGGTTTTGTGGGGAACAATAACAAAAAGCCTGCCGACACTGATACAGAACATTGACAATCTGCTGACTTTGGAAGCAAACTCAGATTTTACGCTTGAACCTGAAAACGAGGAATAAATGGAGCCAGGGGATCCAAGGGACATTTTTTCAGTGTGTCGTTAGGTCCTTTTAACAATATTAAAACTTATACCAGTTAGCTGGAATATCTGCCTAACGCCTAATCCTTCAGTTCATACAGTACCGCATCCCGGTCCGCCTTGCGGCCGTCTACTAAAATACTATCTAAAAATATTTCGACTGCTTTGGTTAGATTCCTCTTCATATCATGAAAACAAAGCAATCCCATTAATGAAAGTTTCACAATGGGAGAATATTTTATCCAACTGCTCCCACCACTCCCTGAAGGTTTGTTCCTCAAGATAAAGAAACAAATCTTCCTTGATGACATACATACTGACCGTCCGGTCTAATCTTAGTGTATAGGTATCTTTTTCATTTTCAAGTGCTTTTTCTTTAGAATCAGAATGCGGCAGGAGCCAAGGTCCTCCATGCCGCACTCAGAATAATCCCCATCTTCTAGTTATCGTTTTATATTGACTGTCTTCCACGACGCGCGGAAGGTTTTTATATTTCTTTTACTGATTCCTTTTTTTTATTTTTAACCACTCATCCCTGGTCAGGAAACTCTCCTCCACGTTGCTTTCCATTTCAAGAAACATCTTGTAAGGAACGCTGAAGGAAAGGATGTCTTTTGCCACGTGTTTGCGGGCGGAAACGTCTATAAGGCCGATAACCCCCCTTGGGTTATCCGACTTCCCTTCATTGAGAGGGATGATACAGATGCTGTGGCAACCGGCGCCCATTGGGACAATAACGTTGTCGCCGCCGTGCCTGGCATAGTTTGCCAGTACCACCATGGCTGAAAGCTGATCCGGGGCAGCCAGGAAAACCACCACTTCCGGTTTTTCACCTGATAAAAGTTTTTCCAGCGGCTTAAATACTACGTACTCAGTGGGAACATCATAATAGGGAAGAGCGTCTATAAAGGACTTGGCGAACTCCGGAGTTTTCTTGTATGCTTCGCCATGTTCCAAGGCGGGCAAATTTTTCACTATATTTTTACCAATTTCGCTTTGGCAGAATTCTTTGTTGCCCATAGACAGGAAATATTCGATACCACCCGGCATATTAATGTAAGTATTGCCGAAACCGAGACCGGTGCCGCCGCCGCTGCAACCGTAAGTCTTACGGTCGAAAACCGTAATCCGTCCTTTCGCCGCCGCTTGAAGCATGGCCACCACACAGCCCCAGCGTCCTTCCTTAAACTGGGTTGCCCCTTCGGGTTTTTCATTGGTGAATACAATAGCTACGGGAGCATACCTTAGGTTAACGGACTCCGCGATCTTGCTTTTCATTTTCCTTCACCTCTTATTTTTTTCAGTAAAACCAACAAATCTTCTTTGTCTTTTTGAGATAAATTCGAAGCTACTTCGGAGCTGGCCTCAAGCGACAAGCGAGAAAGGGTTAAATTTATAGACAGCTTGCAATCAAATTAACATTAACCTCATTAGCCACTTTGGGAGCCTGCGCATCCGAAATGCTATTTTCCAAATACTGATTCATCAAACTATCCATTTGTTCATTGCTAGCGTTCTTATCATCAGAAAATGCACTTGCAAAGTAAGCGTCAAATATGGCACACCTGTACATCAAGCAAGATTTGGGGTATTCTCATCCAGAGGAATGTTGGGGCATGCGGCAGTCAGTCGGCAATGCA